>Ga0307430_1000262_pt1 | contig 50827 bp, 41 predicted proteins | sample SalMarWE160130MG_FD_202159 | JGI IMG/M metagenome (GOLD analysis project Ga0307430, IMG submission 202159) | Salt marsh sediment microbial communities from the Plum Island Ecosystem LTER, Massachusetts, United States - WE1603-130 | ecosystem: Environmental > Aquatic > Marine > Intertidal zone >... | reverse complement strand
CCTTGATCATCTCCTCGCCTCCGACCCTATTGGGGTTATCCAATAGTAGCCGAGACGTGTCTAAGGTGGTCCCATTTTCGATTATCACTTTTTGGAGAAGTGGGTTCAATTTAGATTATCATTAACAGTTGGCGGGAACGAAAAGAGCGGGAACGAAAGAGGCGGAAAGCGTAGCCCAGACGCAAGCTGCATCACCGATGTATGACAAGATCGTTGAATTGAATGCTTATGGCTATATCAAGGATGTTAGTGGCGAATATTATGGGATTGATGACTTTGATGAGTCAATGGCCATGATCAATTACATCCGGCCTTTTCCCACAGGTTTCTCACCTACAAATTTCGTTATCCGGGTTGATGCAAGTTGGGATTCTGCCAGCGACAGCGCCAATTGGTTCAATTCCGGATGTGGTTTTATCTTTCACAGAGTGGATCTAGATAATTATTATTTCGTCTATCTGGGATTGGATGGATGGGTTAATTTCGCAAGAAGATACAAAGATGAGTGGAATAGACTTGGGAAATCGTCATATGGCCCAGTTGACATTCCTGAGGGCGAAGCGAATCTCATGTTGGTGGTTGAGGACAATACCTTTACCTTCTTTGTGAACGATGAAAGAGTGAGAACGCAGCCTGATGATGTCATCCCGGAGGGCGAATTGGCTTTTACATTGGTTTCAGGAACGAACGCGGGGTTTGGGACACACTGCAAGATGGAAAATATTGACCTTTGGATCATGGATTAGGGATGTGAGGGAATTGCGCAATCAACGTTTGTTGTTGATCTGTTCGTGAAATCGAAGAGCAAAAGAGCGAATATTTACCGAATAAAGCATCGCGGTGAATGATTTTCATACTTCGGTGTTCTAATAATTATTGGTATGTTTGGCACGGCGGATGATCGCGGCTGGAATCGATCGGATTTCCTCGATTCCAAACAAGATCGCCAAACCGATATATACCAGACCTCCAATCATCAATCCACCAAAAAGCAGCATCAGTCTTCCTGGTTCGAGCAGGTGATTGAACAATAATATGGCACAGCCCATGGCGATGGATGCCAGCGCGGCTTTGGCGGTTTGGAGAAGGATACGACGAGCATCGACGCCTCGCCAGCGAACATGCAGGATCGTCAATCCGATCAGGGATTCGATTCCCACAGCGATGCCGTTGGCCAAGGCAAGCCCACCGTGTTCCAGGCCACCTTCGATAAGGGGACGGGAAAGCCAAATAGCCAGGCCGAGATTGAGTGCTGTGGTGAAGAAGGAAACCAAGAGGGGTGTTAGAGTGTCCTGCTGGGCGGCGAAGGCGCGCACGACAACTTCGAGAACCGACTGGCTGATCAGTGTAAATGCATAGAATTGCAGAGCGTAGTACACCAATTCCGTGCTTTGGGGGGTAAACTCACCACTTTCGAAGAGGACTCCAATGACTGGTTTTCCAAGAACGATGAGGGTCACGGCAGCCGGAAGCGCGAGCGTGAGAATCGCACGCAGGGCGCCACTCAGCGCTCGTCGCTGCGCGTTGATGTCTTTCTCGGCGGCAAGGGCAGCCATCGTGGGGAATACGGCGATCCCGATTGCTGTGCCGATCAATGTCCAGGGTGTATTCATCAGCTGAAATGCATACTGCAAAGCAGAAACGCGACCTTCGCCCAGGCCGGATCCCAGGTTGGCGTTGATCCAATCGATGCTCGCTCTCGCCATAAAGAGATCGATGACGCGCGGCGCCATGAGTACGGCGACACGGTGCAGGTCTGGATTTTTCCAGCCAAATGCCAGGCGCCAGCGCACGTTGTTTTTGAAGAGGGCGGGAAGTTGGATAAATAAGTGTAAAAAGGCGCCAAGCACAGCTCCCCAGGCAAGGCCAAAAATTCCCCGGGATGGCGCCAGCACCAAGGCACCGAAGATAATACCGGCGCTGTACATCGAGGGTGCAATTGCCGGCAGGAGGAAGTGTTGATGTGCGTGAAGCGTGCCGGTGAGAATGCTGCTAACGGCGAATATCACAGTGGAAAACAGCAGGATGCGTATTAAATCGATCGTCGTGGATTGCACTTCGGATGGAAAGTGGGGTGCAATTCCCCACGATTCGGTCACGAGTGTGTTTGCAAAGAGAACGATTAAGATCGCCAGAAAGCCGGTCAGCAGGAGAATGTTGTTAATGACTTGACTGAAGAGCGCATTGCCCTTGGCTGGGTCATCTCGATTGAGTATCTGGCGATAGACGGGGATGTAGGCAAATGCCAGCGCGCCCCCTGACAGCAAGGTGAAAAGTAATTCCGGCAGCTTGTTGGCAGCTGTGTAGGCATCCAAAGCTGCGCTCGTTCCGAAAGTGGCGGCGACGATGCGCTGGCGGATCAAACCAATAACAATCGACGATGACAGCCCACCCATGACGATCAGGGTTGAACGTACGATGTTTCCGCGTGAAGTGGGAGAATTCGAGGATATTGATCCGGCGTTTGTCATTGTGGAGTCCCTTCGAAAGGGCTACGGCACAGCGCCCAGACGGTCGAGTTGGTAGAGCGCCGGCTCCCAACCCGGATGGACAGATACCGCCTCGCGTAAATCCTCGATCGCTCCCGGTATATCTCCTAACGCTTCCTTGGCGAGAGCGCGCCAGTAGAAGCTTTCCTCCAGGATCTTCTTGTCCGCCGCGTTCAAGGTTATATTGGCCAGGTTGAGAACATCGTAATAGCGACCCGTGTAGTAATAGGCCCAGTAGGTACCGGTTGAGTACCACATGGCGCGCCAGGGAATAATGTCAGGATCGATTTCAGGATAGATTTGGAAGGCTGTATCGTATGCCGCAGCGGCACCGGCGTAGTCTTGAAGTTGGACCAGGCTTGCGCCCCGGTTGAACCAGGCGAAGAACTGAGAGCGGTTAGAAAGACTATAGATCTCATTAGATGCTTGTTGGGCTGCAAATTGGTAGTTGTATGTTTCGTCCACGTGATTGCCGAGAATGGAGAATATTTCCGATTCGCGTTCTGGCGGGTAAATTACCATGTATATGTAATTGAAATGGCGCCAATAGAGTTCAAATTTTTCATAGGTCACACGAAGATTGGGACCTCCTTCGTGGGAGTCATATGCTCTAAATTGCTCCTTTACGTCGTCGTATCCTGTGATGAGTTGATAGTGGCCCATCCAGCCCTTCTTGGGAACGTCATAGCCTTTCTCAACAAGAACTGGTAATCTAGCGGCGATGAAGCGCTTGAGCAGCTCGAGGTTCCCGCCAACACGGATGATGGCGTTTAAATCCGTATGCTCGTTGACGAAGGCGATCATCTCGCTGGGCATCACGTTATAATCGTCCTTGTTTGGTTTAAGAATTGCGGCGGTATCGTGTTGGTCTCCGTCCCATCCCCAGTAGGAAAGTGCCATCGCTAGATTGGTTGGACCGCAGTTGTTGTATTTTTGATAATCATGGGTGATTCCGCCCAACTGCACGCTTTCGGGGATCGGCGTGGGAGACGCTGTGGCGGTTGGCGTGATCGTAGCTGTTGCTGGATTTTCGATCGTCGCTGAGGGTGTGATCGGAGAAGCTGTCGGTGTGTATGCATCGAGCGTGGATTGTACCATTGCAACAACGGTGGGATTGGGCGTAAAAATGGCCTCCTCGGGAGGTGAGAGTGCGTATTTGATATTTGCGTGCAATTCAGAAATACGCCAGCCGATGCGTTCTTCTACAAAAGGAATGTTGTAGATCCCCGCCCCGAGTATCACGCAGGAGAGTATCGTGAGTGGGACGACAACCAACGTCGTGCGTCGATTTCGCAACATGTCGGGATTATACCTGAATCGGCTCAGTCTTGATTTGTGTTGTCGATAACTTGATCGCGTTCGGGGCCGATCGAGATCAAGCGAATTGGTGTATTCGCCAGCTGCTGTACTCGCTGGACGTACGCTCGTGCCTCGGCGGGCAGGTCGTCCCAATCTTGGGCGTTGGTGATATCGGAATCCCAACCGGACATGGCTTCGTATTCAGGTGAGAATTCGGCCAGATTGGTGGGATCGGATGGCAAGTCGGGGTAGCTTGTGCCCTCAAATTGGTATGCCGTACAAATCTGGATGGGGTCGAGGCCCGAGAGGATATCAAGCTTCGTGAGGGTCAATTCCGTGATGCTGTTGATCCGAATAGCATAGCGAAGCAGGACACCGTCAAGCCATCCGCAGCGCCGGGGACGCCCGGTTGTGGTACCGAATTCGTCCCAGGGGTGTTCGCCCGTGCCGCGTAGGTGCTGCGCGATTTTACCCTCACACTCTGTCGGGAATGCGCCGCTGCCCACTCGCGTTTGGAAGCTTTTCGTTACTCCGATGATGCGCCGCACGTGTTTCGGGCCAACCCCAAGACCCATCAGCGCACCAGCAGTCGTGGGATATGAACTGGTGACAAAGGGATAAGTGCCGTGATCGAGGTCCAGGAGTGTGCCCTGTGCACCTTCGGCAAGTACGATTTTCCCTTGATCGAGGGCATCCGCAATCAAGGCGCCGATATCCGCTAAATACGGTTGCAGGCGTTTGGCGATATCGAAATACGCTAGCGCGACCTCCGTAGGATTCGGCGCTTGTTGTTGAAAGACTTTCTCTAAGATGTTGGCTGCGTCTTGGGTATGCTTTTCGACCAGATCGGCAAATTCTTCGGGATTCGTCATGCTGCCTGCGCGGATGCCGCTGCGGGTTGCTTTGTCGGTGTAGGCGGGTCCGATGCCTCGCATGGTCGTGCCGATACCCGCACTTCCACGCTGGGCTTCTCTGGCCTTATCGAGGGCAATATGCGAGGGCGTGATGATGTGTGCGGCACTCGAAATTTTCAATCGCTTGGGAGAAACGTCAACACCCTCTGATTCCAGATAGTCCATTTCATCGAGCAAGTGAACCGGATTAACAACCATGCCGGATCCGAGCATGCAGGTTGTATGGGTGTGCACGATACCGGAAGGTACGAGATGAAGTTTGTACAATTGATCCCCGACGGTTACACTGTGTCCGGCATTATCTCCCCCACTAAAGCGAGCGACGATATCCGCTTTGGCGGAAAGCAAATCGGTAATGCGTCCCTTGCCCTCATCGCCCCACTGCGATCCCAAGATTACATCAAGCGGCATGCATCACCTCCTGCGGGAGTATAGCACGATGATCGTGGAGATGGGAGGGAACGATCGATATCACTCCAATCTAGACCTGTAAACGACGTGGCGTGAGCGGTTTGTTCCAGGATGATAATTGCCCCCTACACCATTGGGCGCAGAGAGGCTATAATCCAACTGTCGGGGAATGATGATGTCAATCCATTTGAAACGTTCGATGCCGATTCTGATCTTTTCGCTGATGGCGAGTTTCCTGGTGTTTCTTCTCCTTCCCGTGGAGATTGGATACGGGGAACAGGGACTATTCCAACCCACGCCATTTTTAACGCCAACCCCGAGAGGGGACGGACGTATAGTCTACATCGTCCAGGAAGGGGATGATCCATGGACCATCGCAGCAATTGCAGGTATCAGCCTCGAAGAATTGTATTCTCGTAACGGAATACAGCTAGGTGATTTCATTACTCCGGGAATGGAATTGGAATTGGGTTTGGCGGGGCCTGTGGTGTCCACCAGCGAGCCGCTCGGAGAAGTAACCCCGACAGAAGAAATTGCCACAGCAACACCTATCGTTGGCTTGGGGGAAATTTGCGTGGCCATGTTCCTCGATGAGAATGGGAATGGGAGCCACGACGAGCTTGAAGGGATGCTGGAAGGTGGCCGAGTAAGTGTTGCCGATGTAAATGGTGTCGTGGCCGGCGAGTATACAACGGATCTCAATCCGGAGAATGAGGACGGCTATTGTTTCACCAAACTTGACAACGGTGATTACAACGTAAGTGCTGCGGTTCCACCGGATCACAATGCGACAACGGTTATGAGCCTGCCTGTTCGATTGAATCCGGGTGAGATCAAGTATGTTCAGTTTGGTGCACAACCAAGTTCCGCTTTCCAGGATTTTCTTGGCGATGGCGGTGGAGGCCGTTCTACGGTGCTTGGTTTTCTGGGGGTTCTCTTACTCATAGCCGGATGCGGTCTGGGATATTATGCGGTACGAATGCGTCGCGGTACGCCTCGTTCTCTACGCTAAAAGATAAACGATATAATCTTGAGTGCCGGGCTGAAAGATGCCTGTCGAGAAATTACTTTCTTGTCCGGATCGAAATAAAATATCCGCTCGAAATCCGGGCTGCATCTTCTCCTGGATGACTTGTTGATCCACGAGAGAAGTATATTCGGTGGAGCATCGTTTTTTGCCTGCGAGGACTTCACTTACAGCCTCCTTACAATCAATCCATAATTCTTGAATTATCCATATAATGTGAGCAGAGCACATGCGGGGTTGAATCACCCGCTGACGAGGTCCAAAACTGATCTGGGATTCTCGTGGTGCAGGAGGTGGCTTACCGGGAACGCTAACCCCTCCAGGGTTGCTCGAAAGAGTGACCACAGAAAAGCGAGGCAACCTGCCGCCGCCTCGCTTTTCAGATTTAAACGAGAGTCGCTGAGTCTCATCGGGCAAATGAATAATTCTCCGCAAGTAGAATTGGATTCAAGTGGAGAACTCGATACAATAGTATTGGTTCAAACGCATATTGGGTGAGGCGCGATGGCGGTCAAGGCGGGCTTAAAATACTTCCCGTTGCATCAACACTTGAAGTGTTTACCAGATGAGCGTATCAAGATTTCGTTCACTGAAATCGAGCGAATTTTGGATGCAGCTCTACCTGATTCGGCGTACAGGAGCCGCTCCTTTTGGGGCAATCGGGTTCGTGGCGGGATTCAGGCTGCCGCCTGGTTGGAAGCGAATTATCGGGTTGTAGATATCGATTTGGTACAAGGATATGTCGTCTTTCAACGACCGCTCGTGCGATACACCGTACGCCGAGAGGGAGCTGATGTGCGTTGGGATGCGGATATGATCCGCGCACTGCGTGCATACCTGGGTGTAAATCAGCAGGAGATGGCTGAGATACTCGGTGTACGTCAGCAGACAGTAAGTGAATGGGAAAATTCGGCTTATACACCAACCCGATCTCGATCGAAGCACCTGACGATGGTTGCAGAGCAGAAGGAATTTTATTTGGGTGGGGGTGAGCAGGATGTTATCATTCGACCGATTGGCGATATTGACAAGGAAGACGCAACCGTGTAGAATGTCAACGAATCGCAAGTAAGTTCTGGCCCGGGGTGGTCGAGATGAAACGTGCACGGGGGGTGGATATGCACGAGAAACACGGCGAGCCGCAAGCTCTCTTCCTTTTTTCAAACGGTAAACTCATCGATGCTGATTTGATCTGCTCAGGAAATCTGGAGACTCAGTTTAAGGGTCCCTGCAAGTTTTCTCACGATGGGAAAATGCCTGGTTTGATTCGATTGGCATTTAATGGGGATACGCAGGAATCCAGGTTGGGCCGAAATGGAGATTTCGCGCCCAAGTGTGCGCTTGAACAATTGGGTAGTTTGGGTGCCTGGCAATTAACCATTGGTGAGAAATACCCACATCGATTTTGGGATATAAGGGTTTTTAAATGTCGACAAATGTTGATGTTGATCGTGCCGGGAATTCTAAACGAACAGGCGTCTGTTTTCCAGGATGATTGAGATCGGTCATGCTGTGAATTTGTTGAGATGCGGCAACAAAGACCTTGCAGTACCATTGCAAGATATTACAGTATGTGTATATTTGAATATATAGCGTTTCGTGGGGGTAATGTCCGGCTTGTGGCGAGTCCATAACGCAGGATAATTTTGGGGAAGATATGATATTCAATAGAAAGCGCCGAGGCTCATTAAAACGCGCTGTCGATCGGGCACAAGACCCTGAAATTCATGCTTTAAGAATAGAGATCGCAGATCGTAAAGACACAATTGCAGAGCTTGAATTGGAACTCTCGGACACACGCAACGAATTGGCTCGTTTCGAGATCGAATTCGAAACTCGTGTTGGTCATCTGCAAAGACGTTTGAAGGATACGGAAGATCAATTGCAGGATGCACGTCGACGGCTTTCGCGTCAGACGCAGTGGGGAGACGACTCGGATTCAGATGAAATCCCGGACGTGATGGAGCAATTCAAACGTACATGGACTCAACACGATGCACCTCCACCGCCCCCTCCTCCTGAAGAAGAACCGACTGAAGTTACCAAGGAAGAGCTGAAAGCCCTATTCCGGAAGCTGGCCAAACTGTACCACCCGGATTTAGTGACCGAAGTCTATGATAAGAATCGACGTGCCACAGTTATGACCAAGATTAATCAAGCGTATGCTGCGAGAGATGTGGTAACACTGCAATCTTTCCTGGAACCTCCCAGTACCCCCGAGCCTCCTCGCAGGAAGTCCCGAACGGAGACGATCCATGAATTGCGGGAGGAATTACAGCGACTCGACCGAGTAGTGCGTAATATGCAGAACGATCTTAACCGACTCGTCAATTCGGGAACCGTTCATTTGATGCTGGATGTCAGCATAGCACAGCGAAAAGGAAAGGATTTGCTTAGAGAGTTGGCGGAACAATTGATGGTCGATATCGAGCGTGTAGAGGCTGAATACCGAGCGTTATTATAACTGGAACAGCCAGCATATCATTCTGCTAAAATGGCAAAGCCCCCGAAGTGGAGAAGAAATCGGGGGCTTTATTCTTTTCGTATGAGTCGATTGCAAGTTCTCTAAAAGGTACTTATCGGTTGATTAACCCTTGGTGTCGACGATCATCTGTCGCAGCACGGTGTGGAGAATACCGCCATTGCGATAATAGTCGACTTCGATGGCGGTATCTATTCGCAGCCTGACATCGAAGCTCGTCGTGGTGCCGTTTTCTCCTGTCGCGTGAACGGACAACAACGAACCGGGCTGAATCTCATCATCCAGACCTTCGATGCTGAAGACCTCATGTCCGCTAAGGCCCAATTGTTGTGCATTTTCGCCCGGCATGAATTGCAGCGGCAGCACACCCATCCCCACGAGATTGGAACGATGAATGCGCTCGAATGATTCGGCGATAACGGCTTTTACGCCCAGCAGTAGAGTCCCTTTGGCGGCCCAATCCCGAGATGAGCCGGTGCCGTACTCTTTTCCGGCGATGACGATCAGTGGAACGCCTTCCGATTTATATTTCATGGCGGCAGTGTAGATGCTCACTTGCTCTGCATCTGGGAAGTGGAGCGTGAATCCACCTTCTACTCCGGGTACGAGAAGGTTCTTGAGACGGATGTTGCCGAATGTCCCGCGCGTCATCACGCGGTCATTCCCGCGACGTGAACCAAAGGAATTGAAATCCGCTGGTTTTACATCATGTTCTTGCAAATATTGCCCCGCCGGTTCGGATGCAGGTATGGCACCTGCAGGCGAAATATGGTCGGTGGTAATGCTGTCACCAAGCAAAGCCAGGACATGCGCGCCTTGGATTTCAGCAAGCGAGGGGATATCTTGGCTCAGGTTGATAAAGAAAGGCGGTTCCTGGATGTAGGTCGAATCCGGATTCCATGCATATAGGCTTTCACCTGTGACCGGAATCGCATTCCAGGTTGCGTTTCCGGAAAATACATCCGCGTAGCGTTCTCGGAAAATGGACGAGTTTACGGATTGCTCGATGACTTCAGCGATTTGTTCTTGAGAGGGCCAGATATCGCGCAGGAAAACCGGTTCGTCTGAATCATCATGACCGATTGGCTCGGTGTGGAAATCGATATCCACCCTGCCGGCCAGCGCGTAAGCGACCACCAGTGGTGGGGAAGCCAGGTAATTCGCCTGTACAAAGGGATGGACGCGGCCCTCGAAATTGCGGTTGCCGGATAGGACAGCCGCTGAGATCAGATTGTTTTCCGTGATGGCTTTGACCACTTCATTAGGTAGTGGACCGCTGTTGCCGATGCACGTTGTGCAGCCATAACCTACAACGTTGAAGCCAAGTTCCGCCAGGGGATCGATCAAGGCGGCTTTACTCAAATATTCCGTGACGGCTCTTGATCCTGGCGCCAGACTGGTTTTTACATAGGGCTTAACTTTTAAACCGCGTTCAACAGCGTTCTTGGCTAACAAGCCGGCGCCGATCATTACACTCGGGTTGGATGTGTTTGTGCAGGATGTTATCGCCGCGATCGCCAAAGCGCCATGCCCGACGGTTTCACGGTTACCATTTATTGGAATGGATGCATTGTGTTGGAGATCTTCATCTTGTAAACCGTAGCCACCCTGACTGGTTGGCGTACGTAGAATTTGGTGGAAGCGGGATTTCATTGCGGAGAGTGGAATACGATCCTGGGGTCGTTTTGGACCGGCGAGACTTGTCTCGACGGTGCTAAGATCCAATTCCAGTTCGGCGCTGAATGATGGCGCGGGTGCGTCTTCGGTTCGAAAGAGCCCTTGCTCCTTGCAATACCGCTCGACGAGGTCGATTCGTTTTTCGTCTCGTCCCGTCAGACGTAGATAGCGCAGGGTTTCCTCGTCGACAGGGAAAAAGCCAACTGTGGCGCCGTATTCAGGCGCCATGTTGGCGATCGTAGCACGATCCGGCAAGGTGAGATTGGATAAACCAGGACCAAAATATTCCACAAATTTACCAACGACGCCGAATTGGCGCAGCATTTGCGTTATCGTGAGTACGACATCCGTTGCCGTTGTGCCTTCCTGAATTTGTCCTGTGAGTCGAAATCCGACGACATCGGGAGTAGGAATCACGAGTGGTTGACCGAGGATGGCGGCTTCCGCTTCGATTCCACCGACACCCCAGCCCAGCACACCCAGCCCGTTGATCATTGTGGTGTGCGAATCAGTGCCTACCAGGGTGTCGGGAAAAGCAAGGATATGCGATTCTTCCTTCGATGTTCTCACCACCTTTGCGAGGTACTCCAAATTAACCTGATGGACGATACCCGTCGCTGGCGGGACGACGCGCAGATTGTCGAATGCTTCTTGACACCAGCGTAACAACTCGTAGCGTTCCCGATTGCGTTCGAATTCAATCTCGGCGTTACGTTGCAAGGCATCTGCAGAAGCGTAATAATCCACCTGAACGGAATGATCGATCACCAAATCAACCGGAATTTGGGGGTTTATCCGATCCGGATCTCCACCTGCTCTTGCAAATGCGGAGCGCATGGCAGCCAAGTCGACGATGGACGGCACTCCGGTGAAATCCTGCATGAGCACACGCATGGGTCGAAATGGTACGTTGTTTGGATTGGCCTCGTTTGCGTGCCATTTTGCGAGATTGACGATATCGTCCGGTGTTATCTCATCTGTATTCGCCTGGCGCAGTACTGATTCAAGCAAGACGCGAATCGTGAATGGGAGTCGATGAATTTTGGTGATCCCAGCATCATCGAGCGCGGCCAGACGATAATAGGAAATTTTCCCCATCTTGGTATCCAGGTGGGTGATTGCGTTGAAATTATCTACTTTCATGCACTTCTCCGGTTCTTCAATATCGTATATTTCACACTTTTTTCTTAGTACGTGTATACCGATTAAAAGAGTATAATCGATACGCATTCGAAACTGGACGTTCTCTTATCATCATTTGATCCATAGCATGAACGTTAGTATATCGCTACTCACTTGCCTGTGGTTGCTCGGGTTATTATTCGTTACCCTTCACCGCATTGGAATTCGATACACTCCGATGTTACTTCGGGCGTCGTTGTTCGCCCTGGTTGTGGTGTATATTTGGCGGCCGTTCTTAATTGCCAGCTTTCTAACCAATCCGTCCCTGATCCATCAAAATTCGACTCTTTCGTTTACTTTCGTTTCACCGATATTGGGCCCGGTGGTTCTCCTGACGTTGTTGATGGTGATCACCTATGAAGGACCGTTACGGGCGAGCCTGCTGACCTTCAATCTTGGCGCTGTTGCGCTACTCGCAGGATTGTTAACCGCCGTTGCTACGCAGTGGTTTGCAGCATTCGTTGTTGACCTTGCACCGAGTCTTGATGCGATTCTGGCTCTTCTCGGATATCGGCAATATATTGCCAGTATTATTTCATTCATCATCGGCATGTATACGAATGCCTTGATCTATCAGTTCATTCGCAAATATTTCCCGCGCAGGGCTGTATGCTTTGCATGCCTCGGATCCATCGTTGCCGGCTGGATTACTGCTTTGTTGTTTACCTTCGTGGGATATGCCGGTGAGACAGAGATTTCCTGGATTCTCAAGACCGAAATAACCGGGTGGACTTCATCCATTTTGTTCTTATTTCCCCTGGTAAGCATCTATCTTCATTACCTTCGAAGGCAGTTGTATCGAGGGCGGTGGGGCCAACTTCAAGGCCCCAGGTCGTCGTTGGGAATAGTCCATGGCTCCCTAAACTTGCAGATGGCGCTGAAGGATCTCGAACGACAGTTGCTGCAAGAAAGTGGAGCATTTCGCTTGCTGTATGAAGTGCGGGATCGAGTACTCCATGCAAATAATCCTGACAATTTAATCGAAGATGTCTGTACGCTTCTGGTGGAGTTTGGAGGATATAACCTGGTTTGGATCGAAGTTGCAAACGAGAAAAATGATCGCAATAAATTGGCAACTTCGTGTGGAGAAGATGTTGGAAAGCTGCGCTCTCTTGAGAAGAATTACGACAACCTGGCAGCATTGGATGATATTCCGATATGGGTGGATGAAGAGAGCTCACCTGTTGTCATTCATAACGTCAAGAAAGAACATCGATTCCAGAAGTGGTGTGCCGAGCTTGCAACGCACGGCGTTCATTCGGCAGCCGTTCTCCCGATGCGAATGGAAAACCGCCTCATGGGTTCGATCCACTTGTTCTCCGCTGAGACAGATGTATTCCGCGATGAAATTGTTGGTGTTTTAGATATCGTCGCAGATGATGTCTCGCATGGTATCGCCCGTTTGCAGATGGAAAAGCGTCGGGGAGAAGAATTTGAAGCGCTGCGTAGGGCAAGTCTGAGCATGATGTCGAGTCTGGAATCGAAGTCCGTACTGGAAACCATACTCAAACATACACTGGAAGTCGTGGACGCTGATGATGCACACATATTTTTTTACGACGGGGAAGAAATCATCTTTGGCGCAGCGAATTGGGCTGGCAGAGATCATCGTGAACCTTACGCAGTACCCCGGCCCCATGGTTTGACGTATACCGTAGCTCGAAGTGGGAAACTGATCGTGATCAACAATACTGCGAAACATGAGTTATATGCAGATGACCCTTGGGAAGGAGCCATCGTGGGTATGCCGTTGAAAATCGGTGAGCGTGTGGTGGGCGTGATGAATGTTGCTTATACACAACCCCACGAGTTCGAAGACATCGAATTGCAGATGTTGAGTATATTGGCCGATCAAGCTGCGATTGCGATTGAAAACGTTCGGTTGTACGAAGCCAGTGAATCCGAGCGCCGACGGGTGTATCTGTTACACGACATCGCGCAAGTAGTTACACAGACATTGGATCCTGCAGAGCTTTTACAGCGTGCTGTTACGCTGATCAATGAAAATTTAAATGGGGAGTCAACCGAGGCGTTCATGCTTGATCCGGATGGGGATCGAATGCAGCTGATTGCATCTGTGCGTCGTGATCGTATTCCCATTGCTAAACTGGATCGCCGCATCGATATGCGTATCGGTAAAGGGTTAATCGGATGGGTGGCTGAGTATGGCGAACCGCTTCTTAGAGCTGATGTTCGAGGAGATGACCTCTGGCTGCGGATACCGGGTGTGGGTGAAAATGTGCGATCGGCGCTTTGCGTTCCGGTTTTTGCGAATGAGGATATCCGTGCGGTTATTGCTGTTTTCCACCAAAAAATAGGCGCATTTCAACTCGAGCATCTCGACTTGCTTGTCTCGATCGCTCATCAGGTCGGTCTGGCGCTGGCCAACGCCGAACGGTATCAGCAGATCAATCGACGACTTTCAGAGATGACGGCTTTAAGACACGTGGCACAAGTCGTGAATCGCAGACTGGAAATGCAGTCCCTTTTGTCTGAGGTCGTTCGACAGGTGGGTGAGGAGTTGGGATACCCTGTCGTTGAAATCTATCTTGTAGAAGATGATGAACTCGTCCTGCGGGCGGCTCGTGGCACTGATGATGAGATTCCCTTTCGCATACCCATTTCGCAAGGCGTAACGGGTCGGACAGTCCGTAGTGCTGAAGCAATATATGTTCCTGATGTGAGTTTGGATCCCGATTATCTATCCAATGGCGACGGAACGAAAAGCGAAATCGCTGTGCCCTTACAAAAGGATGGTGTCGTTATCGGGGTGTTGAACGTGGAATCTCCGATTCGCAATGACTTGAACGAAGATGACATGCGTCTTCTGATGTTACTTGCAGATAACATTTCGATCGCCATTGAAAATGCTGCGCTCTACGAACGTTTGAGTCACCATGCGGAGGAACTGGAAGCAACCATCGCCGATCGAACGGTAGAGTTGGCGGAAGCATTGAAGCAAGCCCAGGAGGCAGATCGGTTGAAGACGCAATTTGTTTCCGATGTTTCCCACGAGCTGCGTACACCATTAAGCAACATTTTGCTCTACCTGGAATTGCTTGGCATGGGGAAACCTGAGCGATTTGAATCCTATCTGGCAACATTAAACCGTGAAACTGAACGCTTGGTTGTGCTGATCGATGATTTACTCACGGTTTCCAGGTTGGATGCCGGCACAATGGAGTTGAAGCCAAAACACGTCGACTTGAATACCATTGCCCGTGGTCTGGTTGAAGATCGGCAACGACTGTTTGCAAGAAAGGATTTACAGGTGGGTTTCGAATTGTCTGAGGACATACCCAATGTTGTTGCAGATGACCGTATGCTTTCCCAAGTTGTCGCCAACTTGATGACAAATGCGATGAACTACACGTTGCCAGGAGGTCGTGTGACGATTTCCACCGTACTTGTGAAGGAAAACGGGAAGCTCTGGGCAACATTAACAGTTAGCGATACGGGTTTTGGAATTAAGAAAGATGAGCAAGAACGCGTTTTTGAACGATTTTATCGTGGCGATGCTAGTCGTAAAGTCAGCGCTCCGGGGACGGGGCTTGGTTTGGCTATCTGTGAAGAAATCATTCAACGTCATGCAGGTCGGATTTCATTGGAAAGCGAGCAGGGAGCCGGCAGTGCTTTTACCATCTGGCTACCTCTCGAAACGAATTCCGCGTCTGGAACCCACAAAGCGTGAATATTCATTAATCAAGATTCCTGACAATTATTGTAGATTGCTTGAATATCAACGTTCTCTGACATGAGCTGCAGGAAAGTGTTGATCTTTTCCGGCTGTCCCAGTCGTGTTTTCCCATGTGTTCTTTCAATTGAATCGATGGTTTCCATTGTATTTTCTTTAACCAATAGAATGGGCACACCCAACGACTCTGCTTGCTGAATGATAAGTGGGCTTGGCTGCAGATGTCCCGTAAGGATCAAGACGACCGTTGAAGTTTCCAGTGCGGCGAGTTGGATATCCGTTCGGTCGCCACCAGTGATTACGGCTTTGTTTTGATAACGCCGGAAGCGTGACAGGGCGGCATCTGCCGTCATGGCGCCGACTGTAAATCGTTCAACCAGGGCGTGGGGATCAATGTGCTTGGTTAAAATTTCGGCATTCAATAAATCAACCAATTCGCCAATGCTTAGTGCAGATAGGTGTGGAACGCTGGGCAGGGAGCCAAGTACACGAATACCATGTTCTTCCAGGAAGGGTTGAGCATAGTCCTGGATGAATTCCATCCCCTCTTCAGGAACACGATTGATTATCACACCACATAGTTTTTCGCCGAGACGGAATTGTGCTGTGAGTACATCGTCTACAAGGCGCATCTCGCCTGTATAGGCTACCAATACCAGGGCTGGTGCGCCAAGCATTTCCGCAACACACAGATTAGAAAGCCCCATGGCATACCCTTCCCGTAAGCTGGCAAGCCCTTCCATGAGGAGCATGTCTTTATCTTTACTAGCTGCGACAGCCGCCTGCTTGATTTTATCCATCAAGTCTTCTTCGTCGATTCCCTTAAGCCGCTTGCGAAGCGTGGATGGGGTGACGATGACAGGTGCTGCCAGGGTTGGATCTCCCTCCAATCCAAGTGCCGTGTGCACGAATACGGCATCCTCGTCGGCGAGCTTCCCATCCGGTGTCCGCCAGGGCTGCGTGCTGACGGGTTTTAAATAAGCAACTTTTTGGCCATCAGATTGCAGTTGTTTGCCAAGCGCCAGGCAAACTGCCGTTTTCCCGGAATATGGTTCTAATGAGGTGATATAAAGTGAATTCATAATGAACTCCCTGATTGCCTACCATGAACCTTGCATGGTTAGGTTTTCATCTCTGGGTCTAAGATAAGCCGCATATCGATCGAAATGCCTCCATGGCCTTGTTCGTAGGTAATGAAGGGGTTAATGTCCAATTCGGCGATCTCTGGAAAATCCTGGACCAGTTGACCGATTCGGAGCAGTGCGTCGATGATCGCTTCTTTATCTACCGGAGGTTGACCGCGAACACCATCCAACAGTGCGTGAGTGCGAATTTCTTTTAACATTGCCTCCGCTTCCGCGCGTGAAAATGGTGCAACGCGGAAGGCGACGTCCTTGATGATTTCTACATAAATTCCGCCCAGGCCGAAGGTGACCAGTGGGCCAAATTGAGGATCACGGTTCATGCCGATGAGGATTTCCAATCCCTCCGGCACCATTTTCTGTACCAAGCAGCCCCAGAGACGTGCTTCCGGCAGGTAACGTTGGGAGCGATAGGTGATCAAATCGAATGCATCGCGTACGTCGGTTGCCTCGCGCAGCCCAACTTTTACCCCGCCAACGTCGGTCTTATGTAGAATGTCTGGGGAAGCAATTTTCAAAACCACCGGGTAGCCCATTTCCGATGCGATTTCTACAGCTTCGTCGGCTGTGCGGGCCAACTTGGAGGGTGGGATGCGCAGTTGATAAGCTTCGAGAATGGAGCGTGCTTCCGAGTCGCCAATGGCGACTCGGCCTTCTCCGAGTGCCTTGTCGATAGTCGCACGCACACGGTCCCGATCGACCTCGAAGGTTTCGAACGTTGGCAGCGGTTCAGCCTTGTAGCCACGATAAGTGCTCATCGATTTGAAGACTTGTGCTGCCCGCTCAGGAAAAGTGAAATTGGGTAGTTTATGTGCTTCTAGTACCTCGGCGCCTTCTTCGATGCGCGCCTCTCCCATAAAGCAGCCCATGATGGGTATATCTACCTTGTTGGCAACGTCAACGATTACTTCGGCTGTTTTAGAAATCTCGGTCATCGCTTGTGGTGTGAGAATGACCAGGATGCCATCGACGTTGGGGTCTTTTATAACTTGTTCCAGAGCGAAGAGATAGCGGTCCGCACGTGCATCACCAAGCACATCCACAGGATTGGCTGCGCTGGCGGCATCCGGAAGAAATTTCTCCAGCTGGTGGATGCACTCGGGTTCGAAGCGAGCGAGTTCCAGGCCCGCGCGTTCAAGGGCATCGGTGGCAAGAATGCCCGGTCCGCCAGCGTTGGTTACGATGGCAATGCGGTCGCCTTTCAACGGCGGCAGGTATCCGAATGCCAATGCATTGTCAAAGAGATCCTGCAGCGAAGTGGCGCGTAACACACCGGCTTGTCGGAATGCGGCTGTATAGGCCTGTTCCGAACCGGCAAGCGATCCGGTGTGTGAACTTACCGCACGCGAACCGGCTTGAGTCGTACCAGATTTGAGCACGATAACCGGTTTGTGCCTGGAAACTTGACGGGCGACCTCGATAAACTCCTGCCCATCTGGTAGTCCTTCAACATATGCAAGAATGACTTTCGAGTTGGAGTCTTCAGCCCAGGCGCGAAGAAGATCGGTTTCACTCACATCAGCCTTGTTGCCCAGGGAGACGAACTTATTCAAACCCAACCTGCCGGCTTGCGCCCAATCGAGGATGGCAGTGCCCAGGGCACCGGATTGCGACATGAAGTCCATTGGGCCGCCGGGAGGTAAACCAGCCGAGAAGGAGGCGTTGAGCGGCGTAACGGTATCGATAACCCCAAGGCAATTGGGCCCGATCAAGCGGATATTGTATTGTGTCGCCAGTTCGATCAGTTCGTTTTCTCGCTCCAAACCTTCCATCCCGGCTTCACGGAAACCGGCGCTGATGACAATGACCGCAGGGATTTTCTTTTCGCCACAGGTTTGCAGGACTTCCGGGACATATTGGTAGGGAATGACGATAACGGCCAAGTCGATCGGACCGGGCACATCCATCACGGAAGGGTAAGCTGGTAGATCCAGGATCGAATCCGCCTTGGGATTGATCGGATACACTTTCCGCTTTTTATCCAGGAATCCACCGTTGACCAAATTGTCAAGCACGGCGTAGCCGAGTTTTTCGGGATTGGTTGAGGCGCCGATAACGGCGACAGACTTTGGTATGAAGAAAGGATCCAGGTTCAAGTGATAATTCTCCCATGCATAGTTTAACCCCTGATGACGAGAAGCTCAAATGGAGAATGATCACTTTGTGGCGGAGGTTGTGATGACATTTATCCCACGACGATTAACTGTTCTACAATATGGTGATATTGTGCTTCAATTCAATCCTTGAAGCAAATCATTCGTGGTGAATGATGTACTCCATTCTTCCTATACATAATTCTTGGATATCAACCTTCGACGGGGATGATCAAACTCGAACGGGGACGGGTACCGATGGATAGATACGATGTCATCGTCGTCGGTGGTGGTCCCGCCGGGATGAAGGCTGCCGGTACGGCGGCTGAGGCCGGTGCTAAAACGATGCTTCTTGAGAAGATGGATCGACCCGGTCGAAAGCTCCGCATCACAGGAAAAGGACGCTGCAATCTAACCAACTCGGCAGCGTTGGAGGAGTTCATCGAACATTTCGGCGATAATGGCCGGTTCCTGTACTCAGCCTTTTCACGTTTCTTTTCCGACGACTTGATGGATTTCATGCATGAATTAGGGTTCCAAACTGTGGTTGAGCGCGGCGGACGCGTCTTTCCGGTCGATGACGATGCGCAAAAGATCGTCCTGGCTATAGAAGAATGGATGGCGGAAAAGGGTGTCGTTCTTCGGATTCAATCGAAGGTCGATAAGCTGATCGTCCGGGATGATCATATCGACGGCGTTTCCTTCGTCGAGATGCAATCCCGTTCGATCCATCCAAAAGCGACAGGCGAGTCAATCCATCAACGTTGTCATTCCCGTGCTGTGATCCTGGCAACCGGTGGCGCCTCCTACCCCGGAACAGGCTCGACGGGGGATGGCTACAGTTTGGCGGCATCGGTGGGGCATACGATCATTCCGATTCGTCCTGCGCTGGTGCCGATCGAGATCCACAGCGATGTACCGGCACGATTGCAAGGCCTGAGTCTGCGAAATGTCAATGTGCGTTTCATTCACGAAGGCAGTGTCTTTACCGAAGCGTTCGGGGAAATGTTATTCACGCATTTCGGCGTCTCCGGACCGGTGATCTTGAGCCTGAGCCGAAAGGTCGTAGATGCTTTGCGCGCGGGCTGGCATGTGGAGCTCTCGATTGATCTAAAACCCGCCCTGGATGAGGCGAAACTGAATTCTCGTCTGCTGCGAGATTTGGATCGTCACGGCAAACGTCAATTCCAAACCATATTGAAAGATCTGCTTCCACGCAAATTGATCCCGGTGTGCATCGAGGCTGTCGATATCCCGGCACGAAAACCGGCGCATCAAATTTCTGCACAGGAGCGCGAACGGCTTCATGCATGGCTGAAAGATTTCCGGCTTACAATTACGGGTCATCGATCTTTCAAGGAAGCCATCGTCACGGCAGGCGGCGTCGACCTACGTGAAGTCGATCCGCGTACGATGGAATCAAAACTTGTTGAAGGGCTGTATTTTGCTGGGGAAGTGCTGGATCTGGACGCCGACACAGGCGGCTACAATCTACAAGCAGCGTTTTCAACCGGTTGGCTCGCCGGAAAGTCGACGGCTGGACGTTGACGGGAATGGCTATGGATAGTCTGTAGGTTCTGCCGTTGGCGTGGGTGTGAGATAGGGAGGGATGTTGATCAGCACCCAGGTGGTGTAGCCGTGTTTTTCAGCGGTGTAAATTCGCGCGCTGGAAGATTGGAGGCAGCCCGGTTCGTCGTGCAAGAAAGCCGGAGGTCCATCGAAGTGAAGAGGCGTGAAGCGCAATTGGCCGTCTTCGCAGAGCCAGGCTTCGATGAGATAGCCGCGGTCGTCGTCTTTACTCATCGGTATCAGATCCCAGTTGACCATTATGTCTCCGGTCTCCACCCGGCTTGATCGTACATTACGTGGTGCATAGTAGAATTCGGTATAGGGGAGCAGCGTGCGGATCTGGACAAGATCGTCAACATTTCCGCGGAGTATTTCCAAAAACTCCGTCTTCACCCAGCAGTAGTCCATGTAGGTCCATGGATCGACGTAGACCCAGGTGCTGTCTTGATTGCGGCCCAGGATGGTAACCCGGTTTTTCGGGTAGAGCCCCCATTCAGGCAAGTAGGCTGAACCAGGACCGTAGCGGCAGTTGGACTGCACTAAAACCCGTGCCTGTACCACCTGTGTCGGAGCAATGGTGGGGGTTTTGCTGGGTGTTTGAGAAATGGTTGGTGTGGGGGTGATACTCGGGGTGAGTGTCTTTGTCGCCGTTAAGGTCGGTGTGGATGATTTTGTGGGCGTGTTTGTCGAAGAGGGGGTGATCGTTTCGGTCGGAGTCAGTGAAGGGGTGCGCGTGGGCGTCGGTGAGGGGAACAAGTAGTCATCCCATATGATCCCGGTACCGAGGCCAATCCCAAACAATAAAATACCAACAGGAAGTAGAACATACCAACGTTTCATGCGTATGATTTTCATCGTAGATTGTATTTCATGCAAGTGTACAGTGGTCCAGGTTATTCTTCTTCATAGGTGAATAAAAAACAATTGCTGATGCATGCTTGCGAAGAAAGCCGTCGAGTTACCAGAGCCAGTGCTTGTATCCGACAACGTGGTTGGGATTGGACAGATTTCATCCTGGGACTTTGTTGGTCGATCGGTGTATTTCTTCTACGCTGATTCACCAAGAAGCAAGCTGATCACGATCGAGATGCCTCCGGCAATTACCGTTCGAATGCCGTAGAGGATGACATTCTGACGGGATACACGCCCAAGAAAAACCCCCAGGCCAAACAAAGCCAGCAATGCTAAACCCAATGCAGTGAGGTAAACCCAGCGAATCGTAGGGAAGAGCTGCGAGAAGAAGAACGGGAGAAGGACAATCATGGCGGCTAAAAAAGGAGAGAGACCATCCACAATCGCAACGATAACCACGGCGGCACGAGAGGCTTCCCCCAAACGAGTATCACGCAAGCTGGTCAGGGTAATGCTTTCCAACTCGCTGAGTTCCCGCTGTCGCTCGGCGGCTTCGGTGAGGTAGGCGCCCCAAAGCCCTGATATTCCCATGGCGATGCAGGTGGTTAGACCGGTCGTCACGACGATATGGGGATCTTCTACACCCGCCGTATAGTTACCCATGAGCACGCCGATAATCGTCAGTACCCCATCGAAAGCATTCATGGCAAAGTAGCGGCGCGCAATCTCGCTGATGTTGGACAGCTGATTGTAGTGTTTGAATTTTTCTGAAAAACGTTGGAGATGGTTCACATGGATATCCAGTCAATTTCCCGGGAATATTAATCCTGCAGGGTCGAGGCGTCGTCGATAATCGATTTTCCAGCGACGGCTTCGTCAATCGAGTGGATCGAACCACCCAGTTCCCGGATGACATCCCGTACGGTTTCGAAATGAATATCAGACCCTTCGATGGTTATTTTTGCATTTTCTACTTTTCGATCGATCTCGTAAATGCTGATGTTTACCGAATCCACCCCGGGCAATTCGCTGATCTGTTGGGCGAGTTCGATAATTGTGGGCTCAAGCGGTTTTAGCGTATCGAGCACCAGTCGGCGTACGGCTCCCATTTTACACACTCCATTTCGATGCAAGAATCGGCCTTTATTGTAACAGGTTGTATTCATGAGGATCGCGCTATACATCAACTTATTTTTCTGTAGATGAAAATCTGGTCGGATATTGTGTGCGGCCATGTTGGACGGTTTTATTTCGAGGGTATGAATAATCACTTTCCGTGACATCAAACAAGCGCCTTTTGGGGCGCTTGTTTATTGCTCTACGTTGGTTTTTATGATGCGGATGATGGTTATCAGCCCGCAGTGGATGGGATTCTGCTTATCCTAGTCAAGCAGATCCATCGGAATATTGCCGCCATTTTCGGCGATCTTCTCAAGGACGGTCTTATGCAGCCAGGTATTCATTTCCGCTGATTCATCCATCAGATCTTCAGGGCAACCCAGTTCGACGGCGAGTTCCTTACGAGCATCAAAGCTGCTGTCGATATCCAGAAGCTTCAAAAGATCGACGATCGAGGTTTTCCAGTTGAGTTCTTGTGGATTGGCATCGGCCATCGTTTTTAGCTTGGCACTAACGTCGACCATGGGCACTTCTTTCGATTCTTTGGCTCGCATGGCTTTGATACGCTCGATGCGTGCATGTCGCTCAGCAGCAGCGTCCGCTGAGGTTTTCGTTGGTGCGGGTTTTGCTTTTTCGGCGGCTTCGGTTTTTTCTTTATCGAATCCCAACTTGTCCAGTATCTTGCTGAATAAACCCATTGAAATCCTCCTGTTGATTTCGCGTGAAGTTACTCGAATCCTGCATATCGTCATTATTTGTGTTGCACAGCTGCATTGCAGGTTGACAGCTGATATCCCAAAAGCCACTTAAAAATAACGGCCGTTGATATTGTTATTACATCGATGGGCTATTTTTTGCCTCCGAAAAGTCCACCCAGCAGATTGGAACCCAGCGACAATATCTCATCCGAGACATCGCCATCACCGTCCATGTCCAGAAGTTGGCTTAATCCGGACGATGAGTTTTCCACCGTTTTGCGTTCTTCCTGGAGTAGGGAGGAGACCCCATCCGCATCGAGATTTTTATTACGTTGGATTTTTCCCACTGCACCCAGCACGAGGGGAGCCAACATTGCAAAGATCTGTCCGGTTTGATTGCTGTCGACATTCGTGGCACGGCTTACGCTGTTCATGATGCCGCTGCTTTTGTCCCCGAAGATGTGGCCCAATATTGCGTTTCCGTCATCGACAGTCTCGCGCTTCGTGACGGCCTGGGCGATGTTATCGAGGATACTTCCATCATGATCGCGCTGTACGGCGTTGGTCAATGCTTCGGCGCCGGTCTTCGAAGAAGATGCGTTGCGGTTGAGTGCACCGATGAGCATCGGGAGCGCCATACCGATCACTTGCTGGACTTTTGAATCATCCATCCCGAGTTTATCGCTTATTTGACTCGTTGCGCCAGAGCCTAACTGCGATATAAGTAGGTTAATAATCGAATCCACGACTTCCTCCTTGGGTCTTTTCCGGGGGTATTTCCGGACGAAATTGCTTAATAAATTCTATCACGTCGAATTCGTGTTTTCCTAATCCAGGAGCACGACCTACATTTATCGTGAGCTTTAAATCTTTGGCTTGGGCACGATAGACAGCTATGGCATTGCATAAAGTAAAAGGAACCAAGATTGGATTTTGGTGTTTTCATTAGTAGGTAGGGGTATATCATCGAGGTATGAATTGCCAGGCATCTGGGTCAGTAATAGTCTGATCAAATAAGTCACGTGGAGGGCAATGACAAGATTTGTGGACATGGGAATCGAAGGATTTCCACAGATCCAAATCGTAGAACGATAAACGATGGTGCAATCATTCGTCTTTAGGGCCGACATCTAGAATCATTTCCATTTGGTTTCTGTATATCCAAAGGGAGGCATGAGATGAAACTCAACGCACCGAAGCAGATTACCTGGCTTATATCTGTCGCGCTCGTGGTCTTGGGGGTCATCGCAGAATTCGTCGAGATTGGCGTTGTATCAGACTATAAGTTCTGGATTGTCACGGCCGGTGCCGTTCTCCTGGCGCTTGCCACGTATCTGAAGGGTTTGTAAGTCTTCACCAGGGTGCGGGCTAACGGAATCGCGGTCGGCCCTAGTTAAGAAAAGCCTGCACCCATTTTCTCTTCATGGTCTTTTCTCAAACGATTGGAAATCTAATTGAATCTATGCAAGACGATGGATTAAGTATCCTGCTTCTTCACCGCGCAATCCTCGACGGGTGTATAAGACATGCGGTGAATCTCGCAAGGTCCGATGCGATGGAGCGCTTTACGGTGTGTGGTTGTTCCATATCCTTTATGGGATTCGAAGCCGTATCCCGGGTAGAGGCGGTCAAAAGCAATCATCGCCCGATCACGTGCCACCTTGGCGATCACAGAGGCTGCTGCAATGGAAAGGATTCGAGCATCGCCATGGGTGATGGCAGTCTGGGGGATATCCACTTCGGGCAATCGGATGTGATCGATGAGCAAGTGCTGGGGTTTGATACCAAGCTGCGTTATGGCGTGCCGCATGGCTTTGCGCGTGGCGGCGCTCAAACCCAAGGTGTCGATTTCTTGCGCTGTTGCAAAGCCAATGGCTGTGGCTTGTGCCAGTTCTTGAATACTTGAGAACCAGATGGCTCTTTGTGCGGGAGTCATCAGCTTCGAATCTTGAACACCGTTTAGTCGGTAGGCCAGGTCGAAGCGTTGAACGGGGAGTACAACAGCTGCGGCCACAACAGGACCAGCCCACGCGCCTCGTCCGGCCTCATCCACACCGGCGATCAACTTGCATCCCGATCGCAGCAATTCAAACTCGAATAACAGACCGGGTTCAGAGACTGTTACTTCAGTCCGGCGCATAGATACCTCGGACGGCGTTAATGCGGATGCGGATGATGTCGCAGAACATGGCGAGTGTGTCTTTCACGATACGCACACGACTGCCTGGGTGGTAATACCAGGGAATGGGGATCTCGACGATTTTGAAGCCCCGTTTTTGTGCGATAAAAAGGACCTCGACATCGAATGTCCAGCCGTCGATGACTTGTTTCTGGAACAAATCATCCACGATTCCCGCCCGAAAGCATTTGAAACCGCACTGTGTGTCATGAATTTTCAAGCCCATGAATTGTCGCACGAGGAAGTTGAATCCCCGGCCAATAATGTGGCGGTAGATGGGTTCGTCATAGCGAACCGCTCCCGGGAATTCGCGGGAGGCAATGGCAACGTCGTATGAGTCGAGTTGTGGCGGAAGAAAACGGCGGATCTCTTCGATAGGCATGGAGAGGTCTGCGTCGCAGATGAAACGATAGTCGCCCCTGGCGGTCAACATGCCGCGCCGTACGGCAAGACCTTTACCGGCTTGTGATTCACGAAGCAGATGCAAGTTGGGGTGTGCGTTCTGAAACTGCGCGACAAGTTCCGCTGTACGATCCTGGCTTCCGTTCTCAACGACGAGGATCTCAGATTCGAATTCTTGGGTTTCAAGGAAGGAAAAAACCTTTTCCAACGTTGCGGCTATTCGAAGTTCTTCATTGTAGGCGGGGATGATGATGGAAAGAAATGGCTGCAAGTTTATCCCTCAGCATTGGAATCAGTACATCTCAGTAGGCGATGTCGGCGATTACTATCACAGCCAGCACCGTTATGATAAGCAACTCGAAAAACGCCATGGCCGCAAGGAGTATGAATTGATTTCTTGAAAAACCCCAACGAGCGTAGAAAGGCGCGCCGAGAGATGGTGCTTCCGGGGCATGGGGGTCAAACATGGGGTAGTCCATCGGGTCTGTGTCGGGAAATGTAAAAGGCGGGAGTTCCTCGGATGCAAGCGGTTGAGGTTCTTCACCGGTTCGTGGAATCATTTCATCTGTAACAAATGGAGGAATGTCACCGATCAATCCTGGTGCCAGGCCATCGTGTGCTTCAGGAATTGAATCGGCTTCGGTCTTTTTACCTTTGGGATGGATAATCGAGTCCGCTATGGCGCGAATGTCATCCTGGTCCATGATCGGTTCGATCTTGAGTAAACTCGCTGCAAAGTGATCGATGGCATCTACTGAAACGATGCGCACACTTGGATTTACTTGATCGATGTGGGCGTTTACCTGCGTGAAGATCAGAACCGGCTCAATGTTGGTAAGTTCGTATCCTCGGTCCTGAATGGACCGCAGCAGCACATCGGTCATGAGACGGACATCGTTCATCGGATTCGGGCGGGTAGTTTTGAACCTGCGGCGACGCGAGTCGAATTTCTGCCACTCATCTTTTTTAGCGCGATAGCTTCCACGAATGTTGTTGGATACGATGACGCGCACGCCTTGTGGACTTAGTAGAATCATGGGGATGGTTAGTTTCGTTCCATGGATGAAAGCATTGCGGATCATGGTGTGCTCATGGTTGAGGGTTTTGGATATGCGCGAACAAATCTCAACTTGAGCTTGCATATTGTCGTACCAGTCCATCCCATAATTCAGCGAGCCTTTAAGGCGATTCACCAGACTGATCGTTCCGTCTTCTTCACGGAGGTCAGAGCGCTCGATGACCTTCATGGTAACTCCTCTACCGAATTCATGGTTGCGAGAGTAAGTCGCCTCTCCGGCTTGCTGAGTGGCAAGTGCGATATCACTCCAATCACTGTATATTGACGCAAATCATTCCTACACCGCGATGTCTAGTCTGATTATATGGCACTCGCCTGCTGGCACAAGTCTTGAGACAGGCGTGTACGTATGACATCGCCTTGAATTTACTTTGAATCCTGGATAGGTTTTTTTCACTGTGTTGTGCATAATTACGTTTATAATCGGAGTACAAGGTGGATTCATGCGACGTCTATTTTCACTTACAACATGTTTGACACTGTTTATCTTGGTATGCTTCACGCTTGTCGGAGAGGCGGAATCCGAAAAACGTATTCTCGTTCTCAGCGCGGAAGGTCCGCTGACGCCCGCAATGGTTGAATATTTGGATCGCGGGCTCCAACTTGCTGAACAAGAATCATATGCGGCGCTGGTGTTTCAATTGACAACTCCCGGCGGATCGATCGATTTAATGGATCGTATGGTTCAATCTATTCGTGCGAGTCGGGTTCCGGTCATTGTGTATATCGCACCGCGAGGGGCTATCGCCGGAAGTGCTGGGACCGTGATTACGCTTGCCGGACATGCTGCTGCAATGGCGCCCGAGACCGCGATCGGTGCTGCCAGTCCTGTTGGACAGCAAGGCGAAGATTTGGGGGAGACGATCGAAGCGAAAGCAAAAAACATCCTCAAAGCACAAGTGCGCAGCCTGGCTGACTGGCGGGGAGAAGAGGCTGTTGCCCTGGCGGAGGCGACGATTGAATCGGCGGAAGCCGTTTCCGCAATAGAAGCACTTGATGCCGGTTTGATTGATTTCATCGCATCGGATTTGGATGATTTGCTAACGCAATTGGATGGATTTTCAATCACAATCGCTGATGAAGACTTCATACTCGAGACCAAAGGTCATGAAGTTGTGTTCTTGCGGCAAAGCTTGATCGAACAGCTGTTACAAGTATTAACCAATCCCAATGTTACCTTCCTGTTGCTGACGGTGGGGTTGCAAGCGATCCTGATCGAGATTTCCAGTCCCGGAGGCTGGGTTGCGGGTTTTATTGGTGTCGTGTCTCTTGCCCTGGGAACGTTGGGACTGGGTGTGTTACCGGTTAATTGGTTTGGTCTGGTATTTCTTGTTACGGCGTTTGTCCTTTTCATCCTCGACGTCAAGGCTCCCACACATGGTGCTTTAACGATTGCCGGGATTGCTTCATTGATCGTCGGTGGCTTGGTTCTGTTTAATTCGCCCAGTACACCCTCTTTCCAGCGGGTATCCGTTGGGTTCGTCGTTGGGGTTTCGTTGGTGACCGCAGCGTTATTCATGACCGTGTTGGCTTTTGCGATCAAGGCACAGCAGCGGCCTGTCGAGATGGGCACTACAACGCTCGTTGGGAAGACCGCGGAAGTCCGATCGGAATTTTCGCCTATGGGCATGGTCCATGTCGCTGGGGAATTGTGGTCAGCTGTATTCGAGGGGGATTCTTCGCAGGTAACGATTGGGGATCGTGTAGAGGTTGTCCAAGTTGATGGATTGCGATTGAAGGTAGGCGCGATTCAAAAGAGGTCGAGTTGACTCGTCGCTCGACAGGCTGTACACTAACGCCGAAGCTTGCATAGGAGGTTGTTATGTCACCGTCCTCATATCGATTTATCGTCCGAACGGGTCCAAACCCAGGTATGGTGTTCGAACTTGCAGCAGAAATCATCATGATGGGTCGGGATGTCACCAACGATATCGTCATCGGTGATGCGGAAATGTCGCGTCAACAGGCGCGCCTCACGCGCACACCTGGTGGCTACGTACTTGAGGACTTGGGATCCACAAACGGCACGTTTATTAACGGCGAAAGGCTCATGGCGCCTCGCGTGTTGAATCCTGGCGATCTGGTTGGCATGGGTGAGACTGTTACCATGACATTTGATGCCGTCTCACCGGAATCGGCGGAGACTGTCGCCCGACCAGCAGGCGGTCCTGCGAAAGCAGCTCCCCCTGTGCAACAAGCGCCACCTCCTGTTCAGCAAGCGGTGCCTCCCGTGCAGCAGGCGGTTCCACATGCGGTTGTGGCAGCTCCCGCAGCCGGTGCCGCTCCGGCTGCTCCGAAGAAAAGCCGTACCACACTGGCAGTGGCTATGGGCGGATGTCTGCTTTTGCTGCTGATTTGTGGGGGCATATTGTGGTTCATGCCACAGGAGTGGTGGTGTGTTTTGTTGACGCCGCTGCAATTCCTTGGTTTTAGTTTCCCCGGCTGTTGATCTTTCACAGATTCAAGCATCCTCGGGGTGGTTCTAAGAACCACCCCTTTTTTTGTGTCTGGTTACATTCTGGTTCTCAGGTCGATGTAGCGTTCTCGTGCTTACTGTATACATGGAGATAGGAATCTATTTGTTTTTGGAGTGTTGAACGTGGAAATCACCCTTCCGGGTGGCGACGAATATATCTCAACCGGTTGTTTCTTGAAGTCCATTACCTATACAATCTATAGTGGAGGTCATCATGGGGAAAAGACTGTCCACGCTGATTTGTATTTGGGTCGGGCTGCAACTCATACTCGTAGGTTGTGCCCAGAAAGCGAAAGTTCCATCTACACAGCCGGAGTCTGTGCAATCTCCGACTATTGAAGATGTGGGCATTGACACACCTGCAACGGACGAAGCTGAAAAGTATGCAGAAGCGCGTGAATGGATGGTTCAAGAGGGGATTATTGCCTGGGGCGTCGTAGATGAAGAGGTTATCGAGGTCATGGGGATCGTGCCGCGTCACGAGTTCGTTCCGCAGGAGTACCTCGACAGGGCCTACTTCAATCATCCGCTGCCCATAGGCTACGGCCAGACCATCTCCCAGCCGTATATCGTCGCATTGATGACTCAGGAACTGGATGTGAGTGCGGGGGATCGCGTGTTAGAAGTTGGAACGGGATCGGGATATCAGGCGGCTGTGTTGGCGGAATTGGGGGTTACCGTGTATACGATTGAAATTATCGGCCCCCTGGCTGAAAATGCCGCTCAACGCATCGACGACCTGGGATATACCAACGTTCAGGTACGTCGTGACGACGGTTATTTTGGCTGGGAGGAAGAAGCCCCGTTTGATGCGATCATCGTCACCGCCGCGCCGGATCATGTTCCCCAACCTTTACTCAGTCAACTCATAATCGGCGGGGTCCTGGTGATCCCTGTCGGACCGGTGGGTGGCTACCAGGAATTGTGGCGCATCACCCGAATGGATGAAAGCGAGTATCAATCCACGAGTCTCGGGGGTGTGCGTTTCGTGCCGCTGACACGTGAGGTTCGGGAAGAGTAAGAATACCCAAGGCCACGGGTTAGTTCTACAAGGCCATTTGGGGATTTGTGCCGCGGCTCCTTCTCAAACCCGGTACAAATAACCACGCCCCAAAGTACGCCAACGTTCCGACGTAGAAGGTGACGCTGAACCCAGCATCCAACGCGATCATCGCTGCTGCAACGCCACTCAGCCCGGAAAGCGCGCCATTGACGGCCCAGGCCCACGGGGTCGATCCGGGTGAACTTTCATGCAGGATTCTCAATCCGCTGGCGAAAGGAACCCCCATCAATAGTCCACAAGGGATTAATGCCGCTGTAAAGAGAATCACTCGTGTGCCAAGTGACCATGCGAGGGATACGTGGATGATACTGGGGAGGGCAATGTTCGTCAGGATCAGGAACCCAACAAGAAAGTTCAAACTGCGACGGAGTGGCAAACGAGGGGATAGAAAGCTTCCCAGTCCCGAAGAAAGCAGCAACGTGAACAGCGTAACTGCCAATGCAAAAACCGGTCGTTCCAAGGGAAGAGCAAGGCGCTGAATGAGCGGAATTTCAACCAGTAAGTATCCGGCACCCAGGCAGGCGAAATAGAGCATCGCCCGATTGGCAGGTAGTGTGTCCCGTTGATCCTTTTTTCGGGCAATCCAGGCAGGTAAGGTGATCATGGGTATGGCCATCACCAGCATCAATGCCAGTAAGGCCAGCAATACGAGATATCCGCTCCCTCCGAAAGGCTGCCAGGTCAGTCCCAGGGATGCCAGCACTTCCGGGGTCTGCCGCCAGCGGAAGAAATGGTAGAAGAACGGTTTATCATCGGTCGACGGACGGAGATTGAAATCGTATTCATCGACTGTAGTCTTCGGGCTTTCGAGAAGGGCGAGGTAGATTTCATGATAGATGTCCTCCGGGAGTTGGTTGTAGCGATTTAATTCCCAGGATTGAAGATCCGGCAGGTAGATGGGGTCGAAGCCATTGCGATCGAGGAAAGAACGTATGGACTGCAGTTCGGCTTGCGAGAATGTAGTGCGTGCAGCGATGATGGTGGCGGTACGCATACCGCGGTATGCGATCAGTCGTCGGGAGAGGTTTTCTACATTCTCTTCTCGAAGTGCTTCCAACAAGGTGGACCAAGCCCGCGCGGATTCGCTGGCCGGTGTGCCCAACCAGCGCGTGATGACGAGCAGTCCATCTTCGCTAAGACGTCGATACGCATCGCCGAAAGATTGCGTGGTGAGGTCGTAATTCTCAGACAGGCTGAAAGCGCCCGAGGTCACGGGTCGGAATCCCTGGCTGAGCGCGTAGTAAATTACATCGTAGGTTTCATCTGTTTGATGCAGGATACTGCGGCTCGTGCCAGGATATACATTCAGCCTGGTTTGAAATAAAAGCTGCTCGCTGAAGTCTGCGTACTCATTTTGAAGGATTTCCCGGACGAGTGGTTCGTCGAGCGCAGTAGTGACCGTGCGGGTGTGCGAGGCGAGGGCGACCAGCAAATCGAGACCGGCTCCGGGTGTAAGCACAAGGACATTGGCATGCGGGCGGAGGTTATACGCCAAAGCGGGCGGCATGTAGGCAGCGATGTCTTTGGCCTGTGCCGAATCCGGCGACAGGGCGTTGATTGGAATGGGGCCGTCCCCATCGATGAAAAGCCCTGCTTGCCGAGGGGGCAGGATGGGTGCATTCAAGCTCAATCCCGGAAGCACATGGATGCTGCCGCTCTCCACGATGTCCATGCGTGCGGCGGCACTGGATTTTGAGACGGTGATCTGCGCGTCGGGTGCAAGGCGGGCAATGGATAGAGGTTTGTAGGGCGAAAGCTGTAGTGAAAGAAACGATGGTGCCTGAAAAGCGAACAGCACCACCAGCGAAACGATGGCGAGAATCAGTTGTGTTCTTCGATTCACTGAAAAGGCTATCGAAGCGAGAAGACCAAATAAGACCGCCAGGGTGATGGTGCTCTCTTCGCCGAATTGCGAAATCGTAAGCAGCGCCAGGGGGACTCCCAACGCTGATCCCACCAAATTCGCGGCGTATGGCCGATGTGCATCCGGGCCTGCGGAGGCCATGCAGGCGCCCACTGCCCAACCGGAAAATAGAAATGGACCACCGGCAACCGAGAAATAAAGCAGCAGGATCCATACTTGATCAAAATCCCAGGCGATGCTGTAGGAATCGAACGGCAGGAAGTTGATCGTGAGATACGAAATGGCGGTGGCCAGGACGAACGCAATCGCCAGCAGTGGAAGGGAAGTCGGCCGCTGCCTGAGCGAAAGCACCAGCCCGCTGGCCGCAAAACCCATCACCGCCAGGCTGACAACGACGAAGGCAAAGTGATGGAATTGCTGAATGGCGAAGATGCGCGTCAGACCGACTTCGAAGGTCAGGGAACCTGCGGAGATCAAGATAATGCCTACTGAAATCCGGTCGAGCCGTAGCAATCTCAACATCGCCTTCTTAATTTGTATTCGCATTGTATATCAAGTGAGTTGAACGAGAAACGCGCAGCGGAGTGTCCCCATGAGGACACTCCGCTGCGGGGTGAAAGAAGTGGATTGTGTACTACTCGTTTTAGGCGAGAACGGGCTCAGCATCTTTCATGGCGGAGAATTCCAGTCCAGCCTTCCCCTTTTCAACCTGCAGTGTCTCTCCAGGGATGAAATCGCCAGCCAGCAGCTTGATGGCCAGAGGATCTTGGAGCTCGTTTTGGATGGCGCGTTTTAACGGTCGAGCGCCAAAGACCGGATCGTACCCAGTCTCAGCGAGGAGTGCTTTCGCTTCTTCGCTTATGCGAAGACCGAACCCTTGCTCCGCCAGCCTGGTGCGAACCCGCCGCAGTTGGATGTCGACGATCTCACGCAGGTGTTCCTTCTTCAACTTATGGAAAATCACGATCTCGTCGATGCGGTTGAGGAACTCCGGACGGAAGTGGTGAACGAGCAGATCGCGCACCTCAACTTGTGTGGCCTGCTCGGCTTTGCTTTCGTCACTCCAAAGTTCGGTCCCCAGGTTGCTGGTCATGATCACGACGGTGTTGCGGAAGTCGACCGTGCGGCCCTGGCCGTCCGTCAGCCTTCCTTCATCGAGCAACTGCAGCAGGACGTTGAATACATCCGTGTGGGCCTTTTCGATTTCATCGAAGAGAACCACGCTGTACGGCCTGCGCCGAACCGCTTCGGTAAGCTGGCCGCCTTCTTCGTAGCCGACGTATCCGGGCGGCGCACCGATCATGCGGGCCACGCTGTGTTTCTCCTGATATTCTCCCATGTCGATGCGCGTCATGGATTTGGGATCGTCGAAGAGGAATTGGGCCAGAGAACGCGCCAATTCCGTTTTGCCGACTCCCGTTGGGCCGAGGAAGATGAACGAACCGATCGGTCGCTCGGGGTCCTGCAAGCCGGATCGCGAACGCCGTACGGCGTTGGACACCGCGAGGATAGCCTCATCCTGGCCGACGACGTATTGATGGAGACGTTCCTCCATGTGCAGCAGTTTTTCCATCTCGCCTTCGAGCAGCCTGGAGACGGGAATTCCCGTCCAGCGGGAGACGACACCGGCGATATCTTCGGCGTCGACTTCTTCTTTCAGCAAGGCACCTTCCGTCTGCAGCGCTTTGATCCGCTTTTCTTGCGTTTCGAGTTTTTCTTCCAACTCGCGCAGTGTGCCGTAGCGCAAGCGAGCTGCCTGCTCGAGATCGGCTTGTCGTTCGGCTCGTTCGACCTGCACGCGGGCCTGCTCGATTTGTTCCTTCAGATCGCGCAACTCAGCGATGGCTTGTTTTTCCGTTTGCCAGCGCGCATGGAGTTGGGAGGATTGTTCACGCAGATCGGCCAATTCTCCTTCGATCCGCTCCCGGCGGGTTCTCGAAGGCTTGTCTTTTTCTCTTTTCAGGGCTTCGCGCTCGATTTCCAGCTGCATGATTTGACGATCTACCTCATCCAAGGCCTGAGGCTTTGAATCAATTTCTGTACGCAGGCGGGCTGCTGCCTCGTCGATCAAATCGATGGCTTTATCGGGTAGGTGACGATCCGAAATGTAGCGATTGGAAAGCGTCGCGGCGGCGATGACCGCATTGTCCTGGATGCGTACGCCGTGATGGACCTCGTAGCGTTCCTTCAACCCTCGTAAAATACTGATGGTGTCCTCGACGCTGGGTTCCGAAACGAACACCGGTTGGAAGCGGCGCTCCAGTGCGGCGTCTTTTTCAATGTATTTGCGGTATTCGTTCAATGTCGTTGCCCCGATGGTATGCAGTTCCCCGCGAGCGAGCATCGGTTTAAGCATGTTGCTTGCATCCATGCTGCCTTCGGCTGCGCCAGTACCTACAACGGTATGCATTTCGTCGATAAAGAGAATGGTTTCACCCTCCGAGTCGGCGACTTGCTTCAACACCGCTTTCAGCCGTTCTTCGAATTCGCCGCGGTATTTCGCACCGGCGACGAGTGAACCCATGTCCAATTGGATGATGCGCCGCTTTTTAATGCCCTCCGGCACGTCTCCGTTGACGATACGCTGCGCCAGACCTTCGACGATGGCGGTTTTACCCACGCCAGGTTCTCCGATCAGGGCCGGATTATTTTTCGTTCGGCGCGAGAGCACCTGCACGAGCCTGCGGATTTCCTCATCGCGCCCGATTACCGGATCTAACTTGCCTCGACGTGCCAGTTGCGTTAGGTCGCGTCCGTACTTCTCCAACGCCTCATAGGTGTCTTCCGGATTGGGCGTGACCACGCGCTGTGAACCTCGAATCTCGGTCAGGGATTGGAGGATACTTTCCGGTGTTATACCGTAATCACGTAAACGTTTCGCTTCAGGGCCAGCGGCTAAAGCCAGAAAAATGTGCTCCGTGGAGACATACTCATCCTTCATCTTTCCGGCCTGTTTTTCGGCCATCGAGAGCAGCTCCGATGTCGCTTGGGAAAGTCCTGGCTGGACGCTTGTGCCGTGCATTTTAGGTCGACTGGCCACAACCGCCTGGAATTCTTCTCTCAATCTCGCCGGACTGCCGGAGATGCGTGCAACAATCGCAGCGACCACACCATCACTCTGGTTAACCAAAGCCAACATGAGATGTATCGGTTCGATGGCGCTGTTGTGATTATCTTGTGCGATCTGCTGTGCGGAGAGAATCGCTTCCTGTGCTTTTTGTGTGTACCGTTCCAGATTCATACCATTACTCCTCTTACATCAATTTCTCACCTGCAAGCGCCATGAGTGTAAAAAATCTTCCGTCATTCGGCTTGAAGGGTTCTCACAACTAGTGTAGTAGGACAGCATATGAAGCGCGTTTACGCTGTGTTAACAAGAGATCAACGCGGCCGTTAATAGATTTCCAATGTCGGATTTATTTCGTTCTGACAATCCGACGGTATCCTTTTGTTGTAGTAAAGCGAAGAAATCGACTAATCATGGAGGTAGAGAGATGGTTACGTATTATTTGGCACCGAGAAACTTGCGAAGAATTCGTCGCTACGAGCCGGTCGGGTTTAACGGCGGTCGCCGCATCCCGATGGACGTTCACGCCGATCAGGATGCTTATGTGATCACCGCAAACGTTCCAGGCTTGAAGGCAGAAGACATTTCGATCGAAATCCTGGATGACGTGGTCACCTTGCGAAGTGAAGTCGAAGATGAGAATAGCAATGGGAATGGCAAGTACTTGCTTCGTGAATTAAGTCGGGGTGGATTCAGCCGCAGCTTACAGCTGCCGACGAGCCTCGATCCTGATGCCGCAGAAGCAAAGGTTGAGGATGGCGTGCTAACCCTGCGAATCCCGAAATCTGAAGCGGCACGGCCAAAGGAAATCATAGTCAAGGCGAAATAAGGCTTTGGAAGATTTTCGATAATGGGCGACTTCAGTCGCCCATTGTCGTTTTGTATTTGCGTTGTTTCCGGTGGCGTTCATTTATCTTACGCATTAGGAAACATGTTGTCTGCTTTAGAAGATCTTCGCCCTTCCGTGGAGTTTGGTACACTTCTCAGCAACAAGCTCCATCATTCCAGCGTATAGCATATTGAAGAGCAGAATAGTTGGAATTGGTGTATAAAGTGTGAGGGAGATTTATTTTCGAAGAAATTTCAACGGTTTGCGCAGGTATGCTGAGCGTAATTTTAAGCCATTCACCCTCGCATCGAAGACGAACATGGGAAGGCAATGATGACACAAGAAGAAAGGGTTGTTGTCAATCCGAATAGCGCAGATCTCGAAACGTTGATGACACTGCCCGGCGTCGGAGATGCAATGGCGCAGCGTATACTGGCGGCTCGTCCTTTCATCGATGGCGAAGATATGCTGCGTGTCAGTTGTTTGGGACCTGCTACATTGGCCCGAATGGAACCGTTTCTAACCTTCGAGGCAAGCCCGGATTCCGACGCTGCAGAGGTTGGGACGACAGATGAATCGGTTGCTGATGAGGTCGTCTCGAAGCCAGAAGCGCCAGTGGATGGACGGCGGCCAAAGATCGCCGCTCGTACCAAACGTCCGAGAAGGCAAAAGCAGTCGATCACGGATCAGCTGTTGGCGATCCTTCAAGAACGCTTTGGTCTGGTGATCCTTACTGCGGGGATCAGTGTGGTGCTCTCCGTTCTGCTGACGATATCCATTCTCGCGGGCATCAATGGCACACTGAATATCGGCAACCATGCCTCATTGCGTCTCGTCGAAAACGAGATGTCGACACTCCAGGTCGAGGTAGATAACCTCATCTCGCGTCTTGAGGCGATCAATCTCCGCCTGGAAGCGATCGAAGGATTGAGTGGACGGGTAGAGACTGTAGAAGACCAGTTCACTACGTTGCGTGAGGATGTCTCCGGTTCGCTTGATGATCTGGCGGAGATGCAAACCCAGATTGAGGAAATGAACACCGATATCGATTCAATATCGCAATCGGTTGATCGGTTCGAACAATTTCTTCAAGGCTTACGGCAGTTGATCCAGGAAGCACTGCCGTTTTTGGAGACCACGACTCCCTAACAATTTTATTGGAGAGCCATATGGAAGAAGAAATGGAAAGTCTCGATTGGGAAGAAGTTGAAGATGAATATGAAGACGAAGATGAAGAAGAAGGCGTCTACGAATATGAAGATGAAGAACCGGGAATTTTTCGACGCTTTCTCCGTTTTCTCTTGCGGATCATCGTCGTCATCGTTCTCGGGATTGGGCTTGGTGCCGGCCTATTTTACGGAACGCAAAAGCTGTATCGGGATTTCATCGCCACCGCGCAGGAGAATCGGCAACGTCTCGATCAATTAGAGAACGATCTGACACTATCGGACGAGATGATCGAAACTCAGGTGGATCAGCTAGACGATCGCCTGGTTGATCTTGAAGGGCGTCTGGCGGTTCAGGGGGAGACTCTTGCAGCACTCGAAGCTCGCGTGGAGCGTCTGCGCAGCGTGCAGGACGAGCACGAGGACGAGGTGACGGAGTTGGCGCTCCTGCCGGATGACGTTACCGGGGTTGAAGTAACGATACTGGAACTGACGCAAAAAGTCGATGGGATCGAGGCGGAGCTCACGGCGCTGGGCATTCCGGCGCATCAACTCCAGTACCAACTGCAGTTGGTGCGTACAATGACCCTGCTAACCAGAGCAAGGGTTTCATTAATCCATGACAATCTGGGACTTGCCAGCGAAGATATCTCGGCGGCAGTAGCGTTGTTGCAAGCGATGATTGAGCAGGGCACACCTGAGGAAATCGAGACGATCGAATCAATTCTCAAGCGATTAGAATTGGCACTCGACGATGTTCGCAAATCATCAGTCATCGCTGCGGATGAGTTGGAAATTGCCTGGAAATTGTTAATCGAGGCGACGGAGTATACCGCTATACCTACACCGGCTGTGACCCCCGAGTTGCAGCCTACCGAAACTGTGCCGGAGGAGGATGACAATGGCTCCGAATGATGAGCGCGATGAAGAAAAGATGTCGAAGCCTGAAGTGAGTACTGGAGTAAGCGATACTGAGAATAAAGCCCGCGGGAAGAAAATGAAACCGAAGAAGCAGAAACCTCCTGCTGGGCGAATAGACAGGGCCAAGGGTTTCTTGCGCAAGCTGGTGATGTGGGTGGTTGGCCTGATCGGTGTCTTCGCACTTGGTGTGGGGACTGCCTATGTCGTCATGGTGCGCGATCTCCAGGCGGAGAGAGATGACCTGCAAAACCAGGTCGATGCACTTCAAGCAGAGCAAGCAACGATCGAAGACTCGATCCGCGCGGAATGTGACGCGGAGATGGAAGATGTTCAGGCAGAAGTTGACGAAGCGAATCTACACGTGCAGTTGGTGAATGCGTTGGTCGATGTGTCTTCCGCTCGAGTTGCGTTCGGGCAAGATGACCTGGTCGGGATTCGTGCTGCTTTGGCGGGAACGGATGAACGCCTGGCCAATTTGCAGGAGGGACTTGGTGCAGATGGCACAGCAGCTGTACAAGCAATCCGAGACCAATTGGCAGGTTTACTTGAGAGTCTCGGGCAAGATTCGCTCTCTCTCGATCAGGACCTTGAAAGGTTTGCGTCCAATCTTCTCGCGCTGGAGCGTTCCCTTTTCTCCGAATGATCGATTGCTTTCAATACTAGACCCGAACCGCGAGATGTTGTCCATCTCGCGGTTATTTTTTCCTGGCGATCGACACTCATTCGATGCTAATAACGCAACACGGCAGCGATGTTCCCTGCGTTTTTCAGCGCTTCGTTGTTGTGCAGTATCTCGACTTCGCCACCATCGGCCAAGACCTGGCGAATGGCGAGTTCGACGGCGTCTTCGATTTTTTCGATGGAACCCGAGCAGAAAGGACAGCGCTCGATTTTTTGTTCTGTGATGAATCGACAGGTTACGCAGCGATAGCCCGGCGCACGGAATCCTTCACTGACCACCAACGTCTGTACATTGCCGGCTTCTACGGCGCCTAACGTATCCCCCAATCGAATGACACCCTCGCGCCCTTTCGCTGCAGCCGTGATAACCGCTTCCATTAGGCGTGACTCGCGCTCCAGTTCATGTTTGCTGGATGCATCCATCGCTTTTTCGAGTACCTGCGTGTGCCCGGAGGTCATATCCATTGGAAAGGTGCCAATAACGAGGCACTTCCAACGTTTGGGCAGGAATTCTAAAAATTGGGCAACATTTTCATCCGTGCCGCCAATGAGAACGCGGCGTACTTGTCTTTGATTGAAAAAATCGGCTGCGAAGTTGGCGGCTTCCTTCAAATTGCGTTCGGCCACTTCCTCGGCGTATCTTGTTTGGCCGGTAGTGCCTCCCTTCCTGCCTGGGCTCTGTGACCCTCCGCCGCGTTTGGTGTGTCGAACGGGTTCACCCAGTGTGCCTTCAATTTCAGCCAGCACCCCGAGGTGAAAGTGAAAAAGCCGGGCACCTTGCTTGTCCACAAGCGCAACGGCGTAATGTCCGTAGCTGTCAATCAGATCGACGAGTGGTTTTACATAGGGGCGATTCAATCGGCGTGCTCTGCTGCGTAAAGGAAGTGGGAGGGAGAAAGTGCGGAAGAAATTATCTTCCACGCACGAGAAGATGACGAGACTCCTGCCACACCAATCATATTCATGTTGAATGAAACGCATGATTGCTTCGGTGTCGCGGTAGGCCTCCTCATCGAAGTCCTTTAACATTTGACGCAAGTGGAGACGATGGACTTCGTTCGATCCGGATGCGGGATCGGTGTCGAGAAAGACACTCAATACAGGATGTTTGGCCCGATGATCGATAAGCGATTTTAGATCTCGTTCTGTCAACATCTACCCCTCCGATACGTAGATTCGATTTCAATTCCTATGGACGTCGAATCAGGGACGAGCGCCGATGGTCAACGATAGATCGATCGTTTCACCGTCACGCAGCACGGTAAGCGTTACGACTTGTCCGACTTCTGTGTTCATTATCAGATACGAAAGCAGCTCCGAAAAACGACTGACCGTTTGATTGTCAATGGCGACGATCAGGTCTCCACCCGTCTTGAAGACTGGGTCGTCACACATTCCGGCGTCGATCAATCCAGCATCATCCGCTGGGCCGCCATCAGTTACGCAGGTGATGTAAGCGCCCAGGGCATCCGCTGGTAATCCCAATAATTCGATTGTGCGTAGATTCCATTCTCCCAGACTTGAAACGCCAAGGTAGGGGTATTCATAACTGCCTTCTGAGATCAGGTATGGCAACACGCGTCGCACAATATTGACCGGAATCGCAAAACCAACGCCAGAGTTCACGGGGTTGCCGGTGGAGCTGAAACTATCTGTCGAAATGGCTCGATTGACGCCGATGACCTCCCCGTTGATGTTGATCAAAGGCCCTCCTGAATTGCCAGGGTTGATGGCGGCATCTGTTTGGATCAAATCTATCGCCGAGAAGTACGATCCTCCGGGAGCTTGATTTATCGAATTCAGGATGCGTCCTTTGGATGAGACGATGCCAAGAGTCATCGTGCCTTCGTAGTTAAATGGATTTCCCACCGCGATGACAAAATCCCCAACCCGGACCTGGTCTGAATCTCCAAGAGGAATCGGGAACAGTCCAGCTTGAGGAATATCGACTTTCAGTACGGCGAGGTCGGAATTGGGATCAGTCCCAATCACTTCTGCCCAGGATTTCAAACCGGAGGGAAAATTTACTTCAATCTCGACAGCATCGTCAATTACGTGCTGGTTGGTCAAGATATAGCCGTCAGTGTCGACGACGAAACCGGATCCTTGTCCCGACGGTCGTGTGTTGTTGCTGCCACTGGCATCGGAAAACGTCTTAATCGTTACAACACCAGGGTAAACGCGATCGTATATGTCAGCCAGCATTGCATCGTCGATTTCGAGTTGACTCACCGTCTCCCCGTCCGCATGGTTTGCTGTTTCGGGATCGTCAACTTGTGAGACGGTTGTGGTATCCATACTAGGGATGCTTTCCTCGCTCAAGGTCGTCAAGCTGCTGCAGGAGACCATCGCCAGCAAAGAAATCAGGCTGACTGCCAATGCAATACCGTTTCTTGTTTTCATCACAGCAATTCTCTACCTGTTATATGCTCGATATGGATTTCATGCGCTCCGAAAAAATCTTTCTTGCACACCTACTTCGGGCAGCCATGATTGAGATGCCGGTTGGGACCCGAGTCCGTGTCAGCGGAGTTCTGATAATTTTTGAAAAAGGTCCTTTTCTTCATCGGATAATATTTCCGGTAAAGTGATTTTAAGGGTGGCAAATAAATCGCCGTTGGAACCACCGCGGACGTTCGGCATCCCTTTCCCTTTTAGGCGGAACACCTTCCCCGGTTGACTCTCAGAGGGTATGGTCAAGACGAGTTCTCCTTGCGGATACGGAACGCTTGCTTCCCCACCCAGGATGGCGGTGTAGAGATCGACGACTGCCTCTGTATACAGGTCGTTCTCTTTACGCACGAAGCGAGGATCGGGGTCCACATTCACTTTGATATATAAGTTGCCTGATCCTCGTTGACTTGTGTGTCCTTGCCCACTGATTCTTAATTTCATACCGGTCTTTGCACCGGCAGGGATAACCACCTCGAGTTTTCGCCCATCCTGTTGGAGTGTTCGTGTCGTGCCTGTGTAGGCCTCAATCAAACTGATGCTTACGGATTGTTCAATATCGTGGCTTCGCCTGGAACGGCTGGACGCATATGGTTGTCCGCGCAACGGCATGTCTCCGAAAATGGTGGAAAAGAAATCAGAGAAACCTCCCAACAAATCTCCCAGATTGCCAACATCCACGTGCACGCCGCCGGGCGAGCCGCCCATCCATTGTGACCAGTCAAAATTTCCGGCTTGACCACCCGTTCGTTCCCACGCTTTGTAGGAGCTGCCGAGTTGGTCGTATTTCCTGCGTTTATTGGGATCGCCGAGGACTTCGTAAGCCTCATTGATTTCTTTAAAGCGGTCTGCTGCTTCACTGGAGGGATTTTTATCGGGGTGAAGCTTTAATGCCAACGAGCGATAGACGCGCTTGATTTCCGCTTCCGAAGCGTCACGCTTTACGCCGAGAATTTTATAGTAGTCTTTGTATTCCATGCGCTGTGGAGTCCTTACTTGAATTCTAAGGGTCACCAAGAATGGGAGTCAAGATTCCGCGCAGGAAATCTACCACGATTCTAACAGCAGCCGGGTCTTTTCGCCCGAAAAGATGGATGTTCGCTTGCAGTTGAGTTATTCAGTTATATAAATACTTCTTGATCTCATGTTGCGTACCTGGTTTCGGGAGTATGTGGAGATCGATTTTTATTCATGTACGATCACTTGTTTCTCGAAATCGATCTTCGAGCTAAATTATTGCGGTACGAAAAACGGCGGAAGGCATCTGCAGGGAGAGATGGGTCGACTACTTGACTCCCCCCGAAAAATCTTCCGTGCTATTATACCGGCATGAGGGTTTCTACTGATATGGGACGGGTGCTAGTCGTAGACGAGGACCCGGATGTGCTCGATCTGCTTGAGAGGCAGGTACTCAAGCCCCTCGGCTATGAAGTGGCGATTGCTAGCAATGCGGCGACAGCAATCCAGCAAGCCATAAATTTCATGCCGGATCTCATCATCGCAAGTATGACCCTGCCGGGTTTAAGCGGAAAGGATCTTCTCGTTGCCTTGCGTTCGCAGGGAATCGAGCTGCCCACACTCGTTATGGCCCAAGAGGGTATGGAGGCGGATGCCATTGCAGCTTTCCGTCTGGGCGCCAATGATTATCTAAAGAAACCGCTGCGCGAAGCGGAAGTTGTTACTGCGGTGGAACGGGCGATTAACGAAACTCGTCTTCGAGGAGAGCACCAGCGTCTTGCCCAACAATTGGCGGAGAGCAACCGACAACTCGAGCATCGCGTGCGTGAATTAACCACCCTGTTTGGGATTGGCAAGACGGTGACTTCCACAACCCATCAAGGGCAGCTGTTTGACAAGCTTATGGAAGGCAGTCTATTTGTCACCGAAGCGGATATGGGGTATGTCCTCCTGGAAGATGAAACAAGCGGGCAATTATTGCTGCGTGCAGAAGCCGGCATGCCATCGAGTATTGTTACTAAGCTGCATCAGTCCTGGGATGACGGTGTCAGTGGTTTGGTGATGCTTTCGGGAGAGGCTTTGGCCATTCACGGAGAAGGCCTATCGCAATTCAAAATCGATAAAATTGCGAAAGCTCTTTTGATCGCGCCGGTCAAGGTCCGCAATAAACCTATTGGCGTATTGGTCGTCGCCAGAGAAGAGGGACGGGCTTTTTCCGAACGGGACCAGGCCATGCTCGAAGCCGTTACGGATTATGCTTCGATCTCACTGGTCAACGCTCGGCTTTTCCAGGCATTAGAAGCCAGGGCAAACCATTTGCAGCGCGTGATGGGGGAGGCCAATATGGATGCACAAGCCCGGGCAGAATGGCGTGCAGGATTGGAACGCGGGCTTCGTGCTGCAAGAGCGCAAATCAATGCCATCTTACAGCGCGTTGAGAAAGGCGGCCTTCATAAAGCCGTGCAAACGGTCGACGAGGATTTGGTGGCACTGATAAAGCAGGTAAATGAAGCGCCTGAGACTTATCCGGGCAAGATGAAGACGAAAAAGGAAGGATCTGCAGAGAAATAGGATTACAAGGCACCGAAACTCCTATTCAAACGTTGCGTGTGACTATGCTACGATTTATTCTATCGGGGATGTAATGAGTGAGAATTTGATCCTGATCGTCGATGATAACGAAGATTTTCGCCTCAGCCTCGAGGAAAGTATCCTCGCGCCTGCTGGCTATGAGGTCAAATCTGTGGCGGATGGATTATCAGCGCTGACGTTGGTTCAGGAATTCGAACCCTCGTTGGTGATTACCGACCATCAGATGCCGAATTTGACCGGTATCGAATTGATAAAGCGCCTTCACCGTCAACATCCGCAGGTCCCGGTGATCTTGATTTCCAGTGAGGGATCGGAAGCGCTGGCGATCGAAGCAATGCGTGCTGGGGCAACGGATATGCTTCAAAAACCCGTCGAACCGGATGAAATGCTGGATGCGGTCAAACGTGCCTTCGATGAGCGTGCGCGTAGACTTGGGAACGAATCGATTGGCGCCAAGCCGGATAGCACCGAGAATATCGAACATCGCATTCATGAGCTTGAAGCATTATCGATGATCGGACGCAAAGTCACAGCGACGTTGGAATTGGATGAAGTCTTGACAACAGTCGTGGAAGCTGCAGTACGGCTTACGGGCGCGGAAGAGGGAAGTCTTCTGCTTCTCGAGGATGAATCAGGCGAACTCTATATGCGGGCTTCGAAGAACTTCGACGAGGATTTTGCCACTGCTTTCCGCTTGGAAACACGCGACTCGTTGGCCGGGAAAGTGGTTTCGACCGGCGAACCGGTGATCATCGATGAGACGACGCCCCAGAAGATCAAGACTTCCTATTTGGTTCACTCTCTGATTTACGTGCCGCTTCAAGTACGTGGCCGGGTGATTGGCGTTCTGGGCGTCGATAATCGCAAGGCAGGCAGCGTTTTCTCCGAAAATGACATGGCCGTAATCGTGGCGATGGCCGATTACGCTGCCATTGCCATCGAAAACGCAAGTTTGTTCACACACTCGGAGATGGAACGGGTTCAGCTGGAGACCATTTTAAGTCAAATTAAGAACGGCGTGATCGTTGTTGACCCTGACAATCGCATCCGGCTCATCAATCACACTGCACAGGAAGCTTTTGGGATCGAAGGCGATTTTGTCGGGCGCTCGATTGTTGAAGCCTTTGACGAACCCAAGATATTGAAGATGCTCCGGGATGCCGGAAAGGTCCCCCATCAAGAGGACATCGAAACTTCGGATGGACGTATCTTCAATTTGCAATGTACGCCGATTGAGGGCGTCGGCCAGGCGATTGTGCTGCACGATATCACGCATTTGAAAAATCTGGATCGTATAAAGTCGGAGTTCGTAACCACAGTATCACATGATCTACGTTCTCCGTTAACGGCCATTCTGGGATATGTAGAGCTGATCGAACGGGCCGGCGAATTGAATGAACAGCAAAACGAATTTACGCAGCGGGTTCGGCTCAGCGTCAATCAGATCACAGACTTGGTGACGGATCTTCTTGACCTGGGGCGTATTGAGGCGGGTTTGGATATTGCTCGGGAAAACACGTCGATCGATATGCTTGCCCGTTACGCTGTGGAGAGTCTCCGTGGTGTGGCAGAAAGCCAAGGAATTAAATTGGATATCGAACTCACGAAAGGATTGCCGCTCGTCAATGGAGATCCGGTCCGTTTACGACAGATGATTGGTAACCTCCTCGATAACGCCATTAAATACACGCCAGAAGGCGGCACCGTGAGCGTGAAGGCAGATGCGGAGGGTGGGCAGATCATCTTACGGGTGGTCGATAATGGGCCGGGCATCCCTCCCGCCGATCAACCCTATTTGTTCGATAAATTCTTCCGCGCCAGCAACATCCCGGATGATATGCCCGGTACAGGCCTCGGTCTTTCGATCGTAAAGTCAATAGTCGACAATCACGGGGGCAGGATTTGGGTCGACTCAAAATTGGGAGAAGGGAGCACCTTCACGGTGGTGCTGTTGGCGGCTGAGGATTAGTTCGCTTGCATCTTCTCTGGTAGGCCATGTGATATTCCTCCGCAAGCGAAATGATCAAACCATTCAATTGATGTATCAATGAATTGGGGTGCGGCTGTGATCCGCCGTTTCGTTCGCGTTTCCGTGATCCTTAAATCCGTGTCATTGAGGTGTTCTGCATATGGATCAATCACTCGATCTTCGGGGGAATGTTTTCCTGTCTTTTCGAGCGATATAATGTTTTGTAATTGCAGTCTCAGACTTGCCATGGGGTCGGATGGACGATGAGTGATGATGCACTTCGCAGGCGCTTGAAACGATTGGGACGCAAATCGCGCAAACGTCAAGAGCCGCAAATCACACCGAAACAACGTGTGGGGTTGCCCTCCGGGGATGAAATTGAAACCCCACATGGGAAAGCTTTTCGCATTCAGGAATTGTATCCCCGCAGCCATCAGCACGCTGGCTATGCGTTGTCCAGGATACTTGAGTTTGAAAGTGAATTGGCGGCACGGGTCGTACGCCAGCCCGAACTCGAAGATGTCTCTTTTGAGGATATGCTCTTCCTGGATACAGAGACAACTGGTTTGGCTGGCGGCGCCGGGACGATTGCTTTCCTGGTGGGTGTTGGGAGTTTTAGCGGGGATCATTTTCGTCTGCGGCAATACTTCCTGCGTGAGCCTGGAGAAGAGGCGGGACTGCTGCATGCTTTACAAGAAGATCTCGAAAGCGCCGGGGCGATCGTATCTTTCAATGGGCGTGTATTTGACGTGCCTCTGCTTGAGATGCGATATATGCTTGGGCTGCGAAAATACTGGTCGCTAAGTTCTTTACCGCAAATCGATCTACTCCATCCATCACGACGATTATGGCGACGCAGTCTTCCTGACTGTAGTTTGGGTACGATCGAGCGTAATCTGCTGGGTGTGCAGCGTTCGGATGAAGATGTGCCGGGAGCACTCATTCCCGGCATGTATCTCGACTACCTGCGTACAGGGGATGCAGGGGGCATGACGCGGGTTCTTTATCACAACGCCATCGACATCCTTAGCTTGGTCGGACTCGCTGTCCATGTGTTTGAGCGACATAACAGCCAAGATCCGGGCGCGCTATCAGGCGCTGAAGCGTTGGCCCTGGCGCGTTGGCACCAGGATGCCGGCCGAATGAAGCAGGCGACGGCATCTTTCCAAGCGGCGCTCACAAGCAACAAAGTAGATATTCAAGTGGAGGCGTTACGCCATTATTCGGCCTTGTTAAAGCGTGCTGGGAAACGGGTGGAAGCAATTGAATATTGGGAAACGTGGCATTCTCTCGCTGCCGATGATCCCCGTCCTTGTATCGAATTGGCGAAGTATCATGAGTGGTATGCGCAAGATTTTACGGCGGCGCAGCATTGGGCACAAGAAGCACTTCAATGTCTGACACACTGGCCAGACGATTGGCGGCGAGATCAGAAGTGGTCTGAAATCAAGCACCGACTTAAACGTCTGGCGAGCAAGATACTGGCCAAGTGATGGTCAATCCCTTGATTGTCGATCGATAAAATACTGCAGTGAATGGGTGGTGTGAAATCGCGGGTGGGAGCAGTGGTTCTATTCGTTCACCCGGTTGATTTCCTGCCTCACCGCCATGTAGAGGTGGTCGGCACGCAGTTCTTGAAGCGTGTAACACGGACCTCCAAGATGATCGGCGAGCGCCTTTGCAAGCCCCTGGTCGAAAGCCGCATGCTCCATGTTGATCACCACGGAACGGATGCCGGTTTCTTGAATGCGATCGGCGATTCTATGGGCTTCTTGTTGCGGTGGTTGATTGCTCATGGAGACATTCCCCGCTCCGTCTGTCAGCAGGATCATCAAAGGGATTAGATCTTTATTCTGGTGTTGTTCTTTCTCGAAAATTTCGTGGGCCATACAGAGCCCGGCAGAGAGCGGTGTTTTCCCGCCAACGGGGATATCCGCCAGAGCCACCTGGGCAAGCTGGACGGAGTTCGTGGGGTTCAACACGGTGATGGCCCGATCCTTTTGGAAGATGACCAGGCCAACGCGATCTCTGCGTTGATAGGCGTCCGTAAGCAAGGATAGGATTGCCCCTTTGGTCGCGGACATGCGTTCTGCCACGGCCATGGACCAGGAGGCGTCGACAACGAAAAGGATCAGGTTTGCAGCTTTACGTACGCGAACTTTTTCTTGCAGGTCGGAGGGTTCAATAGCAAAGCGACGACGTTCTTGTTCTGATTTTCTTCTCTTCTGGAATGGCGCGGCGGCACGTAGGGTTGCATCGAAGGCAATGTCAGCGGTTTTCTTTTTTGCGGGTCGAGCCAGGATATAACGACCGCGTTTGCGATCGGTGCGTGTTCGTGTTCGACGCCCACCCTGGCGGCGGGTTAATCGATCGAGTTGGCCTTCCAAACGTCGTGGCGAGAAGGACGATCCTGTCTTTACTCGTTCTCCACCCTCCCACCATCGTGCGGTCAGCGAATCGCTGGGAGATTGATTGTGGGCTTCTGCTTTATCCTGGCGTTCTGCTTCCTGGGAAGCTTCACCGGTTAAGCTTTGACGTCTTTTTTTTTAGTACTGGCCGCATCGTCGTCGAAAATGGCTTGTTCGGTTTCTTCGCTTCCAAGTTCAGATTGAATGTGCTCGATCTGGGATTGAAGCTCGTCGATCGAAAATTCAACCTGATGGAAAGGACCGCGTTTCAGACGGTGCGGTAATGCAAGCTCTGCGGCAAGGGCAATATCTCGTTCTGTGATTGCGTTGCGGCCTTCGAATGCCGCATGGGCGCGTGCGGATTTGAGAATCACCAGATCTGCACGGTGGCCATCCACCTGTAATTCTGACGTGAGCCTGGCGATGAGCAGTAAATCGTGTTTCGAGTATTCTACGTGTTCGACGAGTTCCCGGGCTGCCTTAATTTGCTTGGAGAGTTCGTGTTCCTTCTCCATCCAATTCTCGCGGAACTGCTTCGGGTCATATTCGTAGGCCAGATTGTGCTCCATGATCGCCACGCGATCTCGAGCGTCCTGGAGACCGCGGATGTCCACAGAGAGTGCAAAACGATCCAGTAGTTGTGGACGTAGATCTCCTTCTTCAGGATTCATCGTTCCGACGAGGATGTATCGAGCTGGGTGGCTGAAGGATATCCCTTCACGTTCAACGATGTTCATGCCCAGGGCTGCCGAGTCCAGCAGCACGTCGACGACATGGTCATCCAACAGGTTTACTTCGTCGATATAGAGCATGCCTCGATTGGCGGCTGCGAGAACACCGGGCTCGAAATGGCGTTCCCCTTCCTTGATCGCCCGTTCGATATCCAGCGTACCGACCACCCGGTCTTCCGTGGCGGAGACAGGAAGGTCGACAAAGGATGTCTTGCGGGTTTCCACGGGCAGGTCTTCACCGCGGTTGACTCGTTCCCTGCACTCCGTGCACCATGTTGTCGGGCGCTCCGGATCGCACCCAAAGCGGCATCCTACGACTACCTTTACAACCGGCAATAAGGCGGCGAGTGCCCGCGCCGCGGTCGATTTGCCCGTACCCCGCTCTCCACGGATCAAAACGCCACCGATTCGAGGGTTGACGGCGTTGAGGACCAACGAGCGCAGCATGCGCTGCTGTCCAACAATGGCGGTAAAAGGATATACGGTTGCCATAATGCGATCTCCGGCTGGATTATACCGCAAACAATCTCTTGAAATCCAATAAAGGTTGTCAAGAGCGCGCTTCGCCTTTATAATGCCTCCATAACTTTAGGAAACGGAGAAAGCCGTATTTATGAGTCTAGATCAAGAGCCCGTTGGCGCTGAGCCACCTTCCCAGGAGTCAATCGAAGGCTCGGAGCAAGCGCCGATGAACACCCTCGAAGCAGGCGAATCCGAGGTAGAGGAGGTAAAAGAGGAGACCGAGGACACTAACTTCGAGGAAGTAGTCGATGAAGGGTCTCAACCGTCCAACCAGGATCGTAGCGACGAAGGCGATGAAGATGCCGACAAAATTACCCATCCGATGGATGTATTACTCGAAGAGGAATCCTATGATTTGGAGATGCCTCGACGAGGGGAGATTCGGGTTGGCACGATAGCTCGCGTTACTGAAACGGATGTTTTGGTAGATATCGGCGCCAAATCCGAAGGCGTCATTTCCTCACGAGAACTCGAACGCCTTAGTGATGAGCAACGTGAAGAGATGATTGTCGGTAAACAGGTGGATGTCTATGTGTTGCGATCGGGTGGGCGCGATGGACATTTGGTTTTGTCCATGTCCAAGGCTCGAGAGGAACGAGACTGGCAACAAGCAGAAACGCTTCTAAAAAGCCAAGATTTGTTCGAAGGCACGGTGGCCGGTTATAACAAGGGTGGTTTGATCATTAAACTGGGCAACGTGCGCGGGTTCATTCCCGCTTCTCAAGTAAGCCTTTCCAGACGTCGACGTGCGCATGGCAGCACGCCAGATCAACGCTGGGGCAAGATGGTCGACGAACCGGTGATCGCCAAGGTAATCGAAGTCGATAGAAGCCGCAATCGGTTGATCATGTCAGAGCGCGCCGCAACTCGAGAAGCTCGCGATGCATTAAAAGAACGTCTCATTGAAGAATTGGAACCAGGCGAGGTGCGCAGCGGCCACGTTATCAGCCTGGCGGATTTTGGCGCATTTGTGGATATCGGTGGTGCGGATGGGTTGGTACATTTGTCGGAAGTATCCTGGAAACGTGTATCTCATCCTCGCGAAGTCCTCAAGGTTGGGCAAAAAGTCGATGTGAAAGTCCTCGGTGTGGATAAAGAGAGGAAACGCATCAGTCTCTCGATCCGCGAACTCGAAGCGAATCCCTGGGATGAGATTGTTAAGGAGTTCGAAGAAGGCCAATTGGTCGAGGGTACAATCACAAAATTGACCGATTTTGGCGCCTTCGCATCTCTGGCTGGTACAGGGGATTATGATATTGAAGGCTTGATCCATGTTTCGGAGCTCGCCGAACAGCGCGTCGAACACCCACGCGAAGTGGTGGAAGAAGGGCAAGTCGTCACGCTGCGTGTCATCAATATTGATAACAGCCGCCGTCGGATCGGATTGAGCATGAAGCGCGTCTCATCCGCAGAGTATTCCGAACAGGATTGGCGTGTGGCGATGCAGGATATGCAAGCACATGATTCCGACGACGTTGCACAAAGTGAGGTGGAAGATTTTGATGCGGCGTTAGAGGCTGTTGATGAAGGCCTCCCCGCTGTTGATGCTGAGGCCGAAGCTGCTGAAACTTCCGGGGATGCGGTCGACGAAACCGCGGCCGATGAAACGCCTGCAGATGAGCTTCCTGAACCTGATGTTGAGGTTTCCGCTGAGGTGCAAACGCAAGCCGAAGCTGCTGAAACTTCCGGGGATGCGGTCGACGAAACCACGGCCGATGAAACGCCTGCAGATGAGCTTCCTGAACCTGATGTTGAGGTTTCCGCTGAGGTGCAAACGCAAGCCGAAGCTGCTGAAACTTCCGGGGATGCGGTCGACGAAACC
>Ga0307430_1000261_pt1 | contig 50863 bp, 40 predicted proteins | sample SalMarWE160130MG_FD_202159 | JGI IMG/M metagenome (GOLD analysis project Ga0307430, IMG submission 202159) | Salt marsh sediment microbial communities from the Plum Island Ecosystem LTER, Massachusetts, United States - WE1603-130 | ecosystem: Environmental > Aquatic > Marine > Intertidal zone >... | reverse complement strand
AGACTTTAATGATATGATCCATGGATCAAAGAAGGAGAAAAGCTAAGCAATGAATCTTAATACAAGACCCTCAGGGTGCGTAAAAGTATACGCCGATTTACTGCGTAAAACTACACGCCTCTTGACACCAGGCCGTACTGCCATGTATCCAGGTTTAGAATAATGTCTTTCCTTGGGGTAAGTTCATTAATATGGTCAGCCTTATCAAGGTCAGATGCCGTGTAGTAAAGGGCTGTTACTGATAGAACATCATCAGCAGCTATAAGAAGGCCTTCACCTGAACTGTCTGTAAAGGCTGCCCAGCGGACATCTTCCTTATTCCCTGTTTCCTGCGGTCTTACATACGGTACATATTGCTCTGAAACCGTACTGTGGTATAAGCTGACAGCAGCTCCTGTCTTGCGATCAGGATAATTTTCATGCGGGCCGCGGCCGTACCAGTGGAAATTTTTAAAATCTCCCATAACTGTGAGTTGGATCCCTAGCTTTGGCAGAATCGGCAGTTTTCCAAACGGCTTTATATCATTGTCCACTTGAATCCAACCGTTGCTTTGAACAGTGTAGGTGCAATTATGTTCAAACCCGCTTTCTTTAGTGCCGCAACATGTAATATGGGCAGACACTTGAATATCTCCATTTTCTAATTTTTTTATATGAAAATCTTTAACCTGGCGTTTAAGTTTGTCCAGTCCTGCCTGATACCAGCTCTTTGCAAGATGCCGGTTGTTATCAGTGGGCGCCCTGAAAGCATTCAAGACCGGGCCTCTGATATTGTCTTGGGCATTTTTGATTACTGCCTTGTCTTTATAAACAAGAGAGTTTATTGTCCCACTCTCACGGCTGAAAATAATATTAAAATCCTTTCCGCTGATTTTGACAAGTCCATTAGATTCCGTTAGCTTTAATTTGACCGCACTCCTTTTATATAGTGCTTTTCTGGCTGGTACATTAAAAGGTACTTTGAACTGTTCCCATGCAATTTCATGACCTTTATCTGCCCATGTTGTGTCTCTGCTCAGATTAAAAGTCACTTTTAGCCAGTATTCAGCACTTGGTGCGAGTGCCGGTTTTTTTGCAGGCAGAATAATAGATTTTTTGTCCCCTGGAGCAATATCCAGCGGTCCTAGCGTGCTATGCTGAATAACTTTCCCATCCTCAGACAGGCTCCATTTGAAGTCAAATTCGTTGAGATTAGTGAAAAAATATTTATTATGGATTGTTATCTTCCCCTGGGTTATGTCATCAGCCTTGATTCCAACATTCTGGTATACTTTTTTGACTTCCCACATCTTTGGAGGAATCTTTCGGTCTGGAAATACAAGCCCGTTGATGCAGAAGTTCCCATCGTTTGGCTCATCGCCGTAATCGCCGCCGTATGCCCAGAATTCTCTGCCGTCCGGTGATTTTCTACGGAAGCCCTGATCGACCCAATCCCAGATGCATCCGCCCTGCAGATATTTGTATTTTTCTATAGCATCCCAGTATTCCTGCAGATTGCCGACTGCATTTCCCATGGCATGGGCATATTCGCAGAGAATCAAAGGTCTATCTTGTTTTGTTTCGGCATATTTTATGATGCTTTCAATTCTGGAGTACATCGGGCAGACTATATCTGTATGAGGTTTCCTGCCTGCACGTTCATAATGAACGAGCCTCGATGGATCCCTGCGGTGAATCCATTCGCTCGCAAACTCAAATGTTGTCCCGTCTCCAGCTTCGTTTCCCATGGACCAGAAAATCACAGAAGGATGATTTTTATCGCGCTCAACAACACTGATAATTCGATCCATGTGTGCCTTTTTCCATTCAGGTTTGTTCGCAAGAGTTTTTTCTGGAGAATAGCCAATACCATGCGATTCGATATTTGCTTCATCTATAAGATAAATTCCATATTTGTCACAGAGATCATACCATTTTGGGTCGTTTGGATAATGGCTTGTCCGAACTGTATTGATATTAAACTGTTTCATGAGCTTAATATCTTTGACCATGGATTCGAGGCTAACGTAATGCCCTGTATCAGGGTCATGTTCGTGCCGGTTCACGCCTTTGATAAGGATAGGAGATCCATTTAGCAGTAACTGGCCGTCTTTTATTTCAACTTTGCGGAATCCAAAATTGGTGCGTTCGACTTCGAGGATCCTACTTTCAGAGTCCTTAAGCATTATAAGCAAAGTGTAAAGATTAGGCTTTTCTGCTGACCACTTGAGCGGATTAGTAACATGAGCTTTCATCTTGATAGTGCTCTCCGCACCTGGTGCTATATATTTAGTGGAACCTTCCATTAGTACATGAGGGCCAACATGTTTTCCTGCCGCATCCAGCATGCAAACCTCAACTTTGGGGTTTTCGAATCCACTGTTAGAGTAATTTCTTACTCTGGCCGTGATTTTTAATACTGCCTCATGATACTCATCATCCAGGCTGCATACTGTTTCAAAATCTCTAATGTGAACAGAAGGAGTAGAAAGCAAGTAAACGTCACGGAAAATACCACTGAGCCGCCAGAAGTCTTGGTCTTCAAGGTAAGACCCGTCAGACCAGCGGTAAACCTCTATTGCTAAAATATTGCGGCCGCTGGATATATATTCTGTGATATTGAATTCTGCGGGCGTCCTGCTTCCCTGGCTGTAGCCAACCTTTTTTCCATTGACCCAGAGGTAAAATGCAGATTCAACACCGTCAAAATGAATAAAGACCTCACGCTCTTTCCATTCTTCGGGAATCTCGAATTCTTTCCGGTATGACCCGACAGGATTATAGTCATGCTGGATGTATGGAGGATTTTTCTTGAATGGATAGCGTACATTTGTGTAAATTGGCCTTCCGTAACCCTGCATTTGCCAGTTGCCAGGTACTGAAATATCCTTCCACTTGCTGGCATTGTAGGAGGGCTTGTAAAAATCAAGCGGGCGGTCAGAGGGTTTTGAAACCCAGTTAAACTTCCACTTGCCGTTTAGTGACTTGAAAAAACTTGAAGCTTTCTTCGTCCCTTCTAAAGCTGTCTTGAAATCTTCATAAGGCATCAGTGTGCAGTGTGCAGGCTCTTTGTTGAATCCTATAATTTCAGGGTTTTCCCAGTCATTGTTTTCCTGGGTGTATATTTGACTGTGAAGAAAACCCAACATGAAAATACACAATAAAATAGCTGTGAACGAAATATTCTTTGATTGTCTAATGGTAATCTCTATCCTCTTTGTTCTGAATCAATTATTTTTTCCGGGTCCGTAAAGAACCATTCCCGGGCGTGCTCCCATATATTTGTCATTTTCTATAACAATTTTTCCATTGACGATGATATAAGAAAATCCCTCGCCATACTGATGAGGATTGGAAAATGTGGCCTTGTCTTTTATATTTTCATAATCAAAAATTGTAATATCTGCAAACATTCCTTCTTTTATCAAACCTCTATCTTTCAAACTGAAAACCTGTGCAGGAAGAGAAGTCATTTTTCGAATTGCTTCTTCAAGACTCAACACTCCTTTTTCCCTCACATAATGAGAAATAACTCTGGGAAAAGTACCGTAATTTCTGGGGTGTGGAACTCCTTCTCCAAAGACTCGGACAGCTCCATCGGAAGCGTGCATGGTGTAGGATAATTTCATCAAATAATGTACATCTTTTTCATCCATCTGAAAGAAAACTCCTGAAGCTCCTCCGTTTTTTTCAATCTCAATGATTAAATTCACACCGTTCTGGATGGTAGGCTTCTGTCCACGAGAAATAAGAATTTCCTTTAGATTTTTCCCCTGATAATCGGAATTCTTGCTGTAACTTGCGATATATATTGTCTCAAGCTTATCGATTCCTTTTGTTGAGGTTAATCTCCTTTCGATAATGTAATTTTTTATTCTATTGTAAGTCTTCCTATCTTTCAATCTCTTTAAAAATTCTTCCTTTCCTCCTTCGAATGCCCAGGAAGGAAAACTGCTGGTAAAGCCAGAACTGGTTGCCGTATATGGATACTGATCAAGATGAACATTCACTCCTCTTTTCTGAGCCTTTTCGACAGGTCCTATAATCATCTCATGCTCTCCCCAGACACTATCTTTAGCTAATTTTATATGAGATATCTCTACAGGAATTCCATTTCTTTCTCCTACTTCAATAGCTTCTTTGATGGCTTCAGTAATATGATCTCCCTGGTCCCGGATGTGAGATGCGTAAATTCCCTTATATGGAGCAATAGCTGAAGCTAAATTTACAAGCTCTTCAGTAGTGGAATAGATTCCAGGTAGATAAGCCAGTCCTGTGGAAAACCCGAGAGCCCCTTCCCTCATTTCTCCATCTATTAGCCTTTTCATTTCTTCAAGTTCCTCTGGAGTAGGATCCTCCATTTTATATTCCATGACTTTTCTTCTTATTGTATTATGACCTATAAGGCAGCCAAAATTGAGAGCAATTCCCTCTTTTTCAAGCTTTGAAAATAGCTCTTTCAAAGGGAAAGGATGGCCTCCACAGTTTCCTCCAATTACAGTTGTAACCCCTTGATGAATATAATTATCAACAGTTGGTATTTTTGCAATTCCTCTGTCACAATGAGTGTGAACATCGATAAAACCCGGAGTCAATGTTAGACCTTTTGCGTCGATTATTTTCTTCGCATTATTTGTAGCAACATCCCCTAATTTTATTATTCTACTGTCTTTTATTCCCACATCACTTGTGAATCCAGCTTTTCCGGAACCATCAATGATTTGAGCATTCTTTATTACAAGATCATATGATTGCTTAGGAGAAAAACAGTTTGAAAGGAATATAGAAAAAAAGAATCCTCCAGCTAATAAAAAGATTAAGACGGACTTTTTCATTATTACCTCCTTAATTTTAATAATTTTATTCCAATCTTGGAATGGATAAATCTTACTCAAATATAGGTTTTTGGACTTGGTATGATTTCTAATCATTTTTGTTAAATTTTGGCCCTTTTATCTCCTCTATTGCCAATATTATAGTGAACAAACATATCAAGTCAATCATAAACCATCCAAAAGAATGAATATTAGGGAAGATCCCGGAATAACGAAACAATCTAATCCTTTTTTACTTTTGCTGCTGAAGGGACAGTGCTTATAGAGGCCCTTGTAAATAAAGCAGATTACGAAAATTAATTATAAGATGAAGCAAGGTCGTACATTTTTCGTCATCTGCCGAGAGTTAAAGGTCATTCATCGAGTAATACTAACAATATTCTCCTAAACTGCTTATATTGAGGTAGAAATTTAACCTGTGGAGGGAAAAATGGAAAAAAAAGCAAGTATTAATCTTGATTTAAAAGTGATCATCGGGCTGGTTATCATTTGTGCAGGTATTCTTTTTCTGCTTGAAAATTTGGGCGTTGCTGTCGGAATAGACATGTGGGATTTCTGGCCTGTAGCGCTCATTTTGATCGGCTTGAGCCATATCTCCAAGCCCAGTGAAACACGGAAGGGCTTTAGCGGGGCGATCTTTATTATTGTCGGAGTATTGTTCCTTTTGAACAATTTAGATATTATAGTATTTGATATAGGAACATTATGGCCGATCATCGTGATTTTAATCGGAATAGCGATAATTAAAGATGCAATATGGGGAGGTCATAAAACTCCATCCTCTAGTGATAACTTTAATCTTTCATTTATCCTGGGAGGAGGAGAGTACAGATTTACTTCAGACCAATTTAAAAGCGGAAAATTGGCTGCATTCATGGGTGGTGGAACAATTGACCTGAGAGATGCTGACATCCAGATTGATTATGCAGTTATTGATGCCTTTTCTTTTATGGGCGGGATTGAAATAAGAATACCCCGGCACTGGCATGTTAATATGCAGGGAACACCTATTCTTGGCGGGATAGACAATAAAACAGTTGTAATGTCACAGGAAGAAAGAGCAGCACATCCGGAAAAAGCGATTAAAAAACTTACTATAAAAGGAATGGCTATAATGGGAAGTATCGAGGTAAAAAACTGACATGTTTCCTTATCTTCGCTCACCTAAGAATTATATTTTAATCACGGTCATATGGAGCCCGGTAGTTATCTGTATGACCGTTCTGGTGAGCAGTCTTACAGGCTTATCTTTTTCAGCAGCTGTCATACTCACAGTTCCACCTATAATGGTGGAACTTTTTTTCTGCTTTTCTTCCTGGTACTTGTGTAAAACTATGCTCCCGGAGCGAAAAAATTTGGTCAATATTATTCTAAGACAGGGTGTGGCCGCCTTAACGATGACAGGAATATGGCTGCTTCTTACAATGTCTTACAGCGAGGTCCTGGATTTTTTCCTTAACACCAGGATATGGAGGGTACGGTTCGATCAAGTCTTTCTTCTCTTTGCAGTTGCAGGGATTTTCCTGTATTTTCTGGCTGCCTTGATCCACTATTTGGTTCTCTCCCTGGAAAAAAGTAGAGAGGCAGAACAGCAGGCACTAAAGAACCGTTTACTTTCCAGCCGCACCGAGTTAAACTCGCTTAAAGCAACTATTCACCCACACTTCTTATTTAACAGTCTAACCGCCCTGAGTACTTTGACTAAAACATCACCTGAGCTGGCATATAGGGTTTGTATACAGCTTTCCGATTTTTTACGCTACAGTCTGGTTTATGCCCGGAAGGAATGGGTGAGTGTGAAAGATGAACTCGAAAACATAAAAAACTACCTAGGAATTGAAAAAATCCGGCTGGGTAAACGACTGACACTCGATTTTAATATAAATGAGCAAGCTATGGCAGAGCAGCTTCCTCCTTTTTCACTTTTACCGCTTGTAGAAAATGCCATTAAACACGGCTTTCAGCAGACTACCGAATCCGGCACACTTACTCTGCAAATAGAAAAATATCCGAATTCCCTGCTGATTTTGGTTAAAAATCCCCTGGATAAATCTGCTCAGGCCCAAACAAACCCGGGATACGGACTAAAAGCACTGAAACAACGTCTTGCAAATGCATATGGGGATAACACAAAGCTGATCATCAGCCAAAAAGAAGGTGATTTTATCGTCAAACTGCAGATCCCATTAGAGGGAAAAAATGAATAGAAAACGAGCCATTATCGTCGATGATGAAACTCTAGCCCGAAAAGCCCTTAGAATGGTTATTGATAGGTTCGAAGAGATCGAAATCATTGGGGAATGTTCAGACGGGTTTGAAGCAGTAAAAGCAATAAATGAAAAAAGACCAGACATAGTATTCCTGGATATTCAGATGCCGAAACTGGATGGCTTTGACGTACTGGAGCTTCTAGGAAAGGATACTCCCTTTATAGTCTTTGTAACCGCATATGATGAATACGCTCTGCAGGCATTCGAGGCCCATGCCCTGGATTACCTTTTGAAGCCGGTTAAACCCGAACGTTTGGCAAAAACACTGGACCGGATCAAAAAACGTTTCCCGGGAAAAAGCAGACAGCCTGTTGATAAATTACTGCAGCAGCACCGTCTGAAAGATGTTCCACATAAAAGAATCCTTGTAAGGGACCGGGGGAACATCTACATAATACAGGCAGAGAATATCACTTATATCGAAGCTCAGGGCGATTATGTTTGCATAAATACACTAAAAAAATCTTCCCTAAAGAATGACACCTTAGCTAATATGGAAAAGATGCTCGATCCCCGAAAATTTTACAGAATACATCGTTCCTATATCCTAAATATCGATTATATGAGCAAGATCGAACCCTATACAAAAGACAGCCGTGTCGCGATTTTAAAGAATGGCAAAACCCTGCCGGTAAGCCGCTCCGGATACAGCCGGATCATGAAGCTATTATGATAAAAAACTCAACTAAACCAGAATAACGTAGAATTAAACATTTGATTCTTGGACTTGTTCTGATTTCTACTCATTTTTATTAGATTTTTGCCCTTTTCACTTCTCTATTACCAATTCTATTTCGTCGCACCTTCCTATATGACTGGAAAGTGCAGATGTGGATGAAATCGGCTCAATCCTGGTGATTGATATCTTCCATAGAAAGTCACTAAGATTTTTCTTTGATTATTCTATCAGCTCGGTAGCTTTTATGGGGATATCCGCGATTGTATCCACCACATGTGCTCCCGCTTTTTTTAATATTTCCACTTTGCCGGCATGTGAACCACGCGAACCTTCCACAATGGCGCCAGCATGAGAAAACCTGGTCCCGGACTTGGCGGCCTTGCCCCCGATATATGCAATCACCGGCTTTGTCAGTTTTCCCGCATCTATCAGTCCGGCGACTAGTTCTTCTTGAGTCGAGCCGATCTCCCCAAACATGACTATGAGTTCAGTCTGGCCGTCCTTTTCAAAGAGTTTCATTACCTCTGGGTGGGGAAGGCCTACGACCGCATCTCCTCCGACATGAATGATGGTGCTCTGACCCAATCCGGCCTCGGTTAGATAATAGGAAATCGCAGACGTCATGCCTCCGCTTCTGGAGCTTACTCCGATAGGACCGGGTCTGAACCATTCGCTGGCCTTCTCCGCCCGGCCGCCGATCATGCCGATAACAGCTTTTCCGGGACTGACAAGGCCCAGTGTATTGGGCCCTACAAAACGTGCACCTTTAAGCTGAGCAAAACGGGATATTTCGAGCACATCATGAATTGGGACACGGTCAGGTATCAGAACAATGAGTTTCACCCCAGCGTCAATGGCTTCCAGCGCCGCGTTTTTTACAAGCGCCGCCGGTACAAACACGACACTGATATCAATAGGCCCGGTTTTTTCCCATGCCTCTTCCACTGAATCAAAAACCGGGATTTTATAGACAAATTCACCGCCTTTGCCAGGCGTAACACCGGCTATGACCCTGGTCCCATAGTCTTTCATCAACCGGGCCCGGACCATCCCCTCGCGGCCGGTTATGCCCTGGACGATTACTCTTGATTTTTCATTAACTAAAATTGCCATTTTCTCTTTACTTTTTCACCATTTCATTAGAATTTTTAATTACTTTATCCCTGTACTCGTTAAGCCCGGGTATCGGTAGATCAATAAACACCGCATCTTTTGCATGGAATTTGCAGAAGATCTCACAGGCAAGGCATTCAGTACATTTGCCTTTTTTGGCATCTTCTCTTCCAATAGCCAGCACCGGCAGTCCCTCATGAAGCTGCAAAACGCCCGCAGAGCAGGCCTCGATACACCCATGCGAATGGCAGTCCAGGCATTTATTGTGGTCAATTGAAATCTTACCGGTAACCGTATCAAAAGAATAGCAATCTGAAGGTGGCACGGTCTTTTCTAAAGGAATAACCCGGTGCGAGCCGAAATCATTATCCTTTATCAGTTCTTCCATTCTTTGGGCGCAAAACTCGGTGGAATCATTCTTCCCGTAGCCTTCGACCTTTCCTGGAATATCTTTAAGATAAGCCTCTAGGATCTCAATGGCTTTTTCTTCAAAATTTCCTCCCAGCCTTATCACTGCTGGGATACTCATCTTTTCTGCATAAAAGGCCTTGACTAGTCCCCGTGCGGAGTGAAACTGTTCCTGACTGGCTACACCGGAACCTGATGCAAAATATCCCTTTATATTCGGCTGGGATAGAATGATCCTGGCAGCCCGGTACACCTTGGAGGCGGAAGGGTTGCCGCTGGTGTCACAGTAATTCGCCAGTTTAAATTCCCGGTTTAGGACCGCATCCATAGACATCATAGAACCGCCTCCGCCCGCACCATTGAATCCCAGAGCCATATCCTCTTCCATGATGTTCTCCATCATCTGGAGAAAATAAAAAGTCCCCCTATGGTCTTTTTCTTCTACATGATAAGCGATCCGTTCCAGTTCAGTCGGAGGCCGGTCAAACTCACGGGCCACTTCGATTCCCAGTTCCGGGTGGCGAAAAACTGCATAGTCATCTACAGTGAAATGACAATCAGCCGCATATACCAGCCCGTCTTCAGCCAGGACCAGGGGATTCATTTCCACAGAGCGGGCATCATTGGTATGGGCTACTTTATACAAGCGGGCTAAAATGGAGGACAATTGGGTGAGGACTTTTCCCGATAGGCCTGTCCTGCGTACCATATTACGCACTTCATACTCTTTGAGTCCTTTTAAGATATCGATAATGATGCGGGAGATCTTCTCGGGAGACTTCCGGGCTATATCTTCGATTCCTGTCCCACCCACGGAGCTGAAAATAAGCAGCGGGGATTTAGCAGCGTCATCTATAACGAGTCCAGCAAAATATTCCGATTCAATCGCCAGTTTTTCTTCTACCAGCACTTTTTCCACTATAAAGTTTTTTACTTTCATCCCCAATAAAGCCTGGGCTTTAGCTTCAGCCTCTTCCGGTGAAGCAGCAAATTGAATACCTCCCAAACCGGCCCTGCCTGTGACCCAGACCTGTATCTTGATCACCACTGGTTTGCCTATCTCCTGTGTAATCCGGCGCGCTTCCTCAGGGGATGAGGCTACGCTTCCTTCAGGAACACGGATCCCGGCTTCTTTTAAAAGCTCTTTACTCTGGTACTCATATAATCTGGCCATTTATCCTTTCCTCCATTAGGGTGGATTATATTTTTTTTGTTTTGAAAAAACAACCGGAACATCATCTTCCATACTGCAATTGATAGAGCCCGTAGTAAAGGCCCTTTTTTCTGAGGAGCTGCGTATGATTCCCCTCTTCTACTATCCTCCCCTTGTGCATAACCAGTATCCGATCGCAATGCCGGATGGTGGAAAGCCTGTGAGCGATGATTATGGAAGTCCTTCCCTCCATCAGCTTGAGGAGGGCATCCTGGATGAGGGACTCTGTCTCGGTATCGATGTTGGCCGTGGCCTCATCTAAGACCAGGATGTGGGAGTCAAAGGCCAAGGCTCGGGCAAAGGAGAGCAACTGTCTCTGGCCTGTAGAAAGGGTTATTCCCATTTCCTTTACCTCCTCGTCATATCCCCCAGGGAGCCTCTTTATAAACTGGTGGGCATTGGCTACCTTGGCCATCTCCACCAGTCTCTCATCGCTGATCTCATCTTTTCCCAGCCTGATATTCCCCTTTATATCCCCAGCGAAGAGGAAGACATCCTGCATAACAAGTCCCATCTGAGACCTGAGCTGTGCCCTATCCATCTTAGCAATGTTTATCCCATCGACCTTGATTTCCCCCCTCTGAGGCTCATAGAACCTCTCTAAAAGATTTATAATTGAAGTCTTGCCCACCCCTGTAGCTCCCACAATAGCTACCGATTCTCCTGGCTCAACCGATAAATCTATGTCCTTGAGTACCCAATTGTTTAGTTGGTAAGCAAACCAAACCCCGGAAAATTCCACTCTTCCCTTTACCTTCGGTGGTCTCTTGGGTTGAAGCGGATCTTTAATCATCGGCTTTTCGTCTAAGAGGAGAAATATCCTCTCCGATGAGGCCATTGCTGCCTGCATAGTGTTATACTTCTCGGAAAGATCCCTAATAGGACGGAAAAACATCTGGATGTAAGATAAGAAAGCCACCAAGGAACCAAGGCTAAGGGTCTCGGAGATAACCTTTCCACCTCCATACCAGACTAGAAGGGCAATGCCCAAGGAACTGATGATCTCAATTATGGGTCTGAAGACGGCAAAGACCTTTATCTGTTGCATATTGGCCAGGAAATTTTCGTGGTTTATTCGGCTAAACCTCTTATAATTCTCCCTCTGCCGGTTAAATATCTGAACCACTCTCATCCCGCTGATATTCTCATTGAGTGAGGAGTTTATCCTGGCTATCTTCAGCCTCACCAGCCTAAAGGCATCTCTGGCCTTAAGCCGGAAAACCATAGTGGTCCAGATAGTAAGGGGGATAACGACGAAACTAACCAAGGCCAATCGCCAGTTTATATGAATGAGGACCACAACGATTCCCAAGAGGATGAAGATGTCCTTGAAGAGGTTTATGAGCAGCTCGGTGAACATCTCATTCAGGACCTCCACATCATTGGTTGCCCTGGTAACTAAACGCCCTACTGGATTGCGGTCAAAGAAGGAGAGAGAGAGCTTTTGTAGGTGAGAGAATATCTTCATCCTTAAATCATACATCAGCTTCTGGCCTGTGTGTTGCATAAGGTAAACCTGACCATAGTTGAATCCAAAGCCTAAAAGCAGGATGGAGAAGAAGATTAGGGCAATCTTCTTTACCCCGGAGACATCCCTCTTTCGCAAGAGAAATCGGTCGCCCCTCTTGATCTTTCGCATGTCCTTATAGGAGATAAAATAACATTTCCGGGCTCTATGGAAGATAGAACCATATTTGGCCAGAAGCTCTTGTTCTTCCATTACCCCTAAGGTTCCATCACTTAATAGATAAAACTTCTCGCTCTTCAGAAGGCCCATCTTCTCCAACTGGTAATGATCCCTTCTATCCATTCCCCTCAGATTCCTAGAACTAACGAGAAACGTTTTTTCCCCCACGGGGATGAGCTTTTGACCATATGTTTCCTTGATTTTCTGTTCGAATTGGCTTTCCTTATCTGAAAAAGTAATCACCCTGCTGGAAACAACTATGTGCTTATCGATGGCCATTTTTGTTAAATAGGGGAGGGAAAGGTCAAATCCGGTGATAAAAAGGAGAAGAAAGATACAGAAAAAGATTATTTTTCGGTAGGGTTTAGCAAAGCCCAATAGCCTCTTCATAAGCCGGACATCATAGGGCCTGCTGAGCACCTCTTCCTCATGAAATCTGTGAGTCATCATCTTTCCTCGATCTCCTCCTCGATTTGCTGCTTTCGATAGATGCGGCTATATAGTCCATCAGAAGCTATAAGCTCTTGATGGGTTCCCTCCTCAACGATTTCCCCTTGGTCTAAGACAAATATCTTGTCAGCATCCTTGACTGTGGATAGCCTATGAGAGATGACTATTGTAGTTCTCCCCTTTATCGTCTGCTGAAGATTTTTCAAGATTTCTTCCTCAGTATCGGCGTCCACAGAGGAGAAGGCATCGTCCAAGATAAGGATTCGCGGGTCAATGAGCAAAGCCCGAGCAATGGCTAATCTCTGCTTTTGCCCCCCAGAGAGGGTAACTCCCCTCTCGCCAATCACTGAAAGATAGCCATGAGGGAACTCCGTAATCTCCTGGTGAATACCGGCGATCTGGGCTACTTGATAAATCCTTTCATCCTCAACATCTAACTTACCAAAGGCTATATTCTCCTTGATTGTATCGGAGAAAAGAAAAGTATCTTGGGGAACATAGCCAATGAACCTCCTCAGCCCCTTTAAGGGTAGGGACCGAAGCTCCTGGCCATCGATGTAAAGTTCCCCATCTTCCGGATCGAAGATGTGGGGAATGAGGCTGACCAGTGTGGATTTGCCAGCTCCCGTCTTTCCCACTATGGCTACAAACTCTCCTGGCTGGATGGAGAGACTTACCCCCTTAAGGATTGGTGGAGAATCACGATCATAGGAAAAGGTAAGACTTTTAAACTCTATCTTTCCTCTGATTTCCACATCTCCGGAAAAATCCTTAATCTCTGACTCAGTCTGCAAGATCCTGTTTATCCTTCCCATAGATGAACTTCCTCTTTCCAAGAGGTTGGTTACCCAACCTATTCCCATTAGCGGCCAGATCAAAATATCTAAATAGTAAATAAAGGCAACGAAATTCCCCATGCTGATGGATTTGAGGATTACTTGTGGCCCCCCTAAAAGCAGCACGATGGCTACCCCTAAATTGGCAAAGAGCGTAATCAGGGGAAAGAAAGCTCCCCAGATTCTCACCAGATTCATGTTCTTATTCACATAGTCTTTGTTCACTTGAGAGAATCTATCCGTTTCGTTATTCTCCTGTACATAGGCCTTCACCACCCTCATTCCGGAAATGTTCTCCCGCACCCTCTCGGTTAAAATGGAGAAACTGGCCTGCACCTTCTCAAACCTCCTGTGGAGCATTCCTCCAAACTTGAGGACAAAAAAGACCAAAAGGGGTGCAGGCATTAGGGCAAAAAGAGTTAATCTGGGGCTGATGTAAAGCATAAAACCTATAGAGGCCGTCCCTAAGACAAGAACATCTGTAAGTATGACAAAGCCCATCCCCATAGCTCTCTGCACCGCTTTGATATCATTTGTGGCATGGGCCATAAGGTCGCCGGTCTTGTGGTTGTTGAAAAAGCCAAAGGAAAGGGATTGGTAATGGCGGAAGAGCTTGTTTCTTAGGGCTTCCTCTATGCGACGTGAAGTTCCCATAATGAACAATCTCCAGAAGTATCTGAAAAGGCCGATCCCGAAGGCAATGGTCATTATGTAGAGAGAATAGCGAATCAGGTAGCTGCGGGAAATCCCACCCCGGGTGAGGTCATCTATGGCCCATTTTATCACTCGCGGGATGATCAGTTGCAGGCCATCGACGATCATCAAGCTGAAGATCCCAATAGCCAGCTTCCACTTATGTTCGATGAAGTGCTCTTTTAAGGCTAATAGGTTCCTCATAGGGATTAATTTTCTTTAAAATTACAGTTCCAAGCGGTTAAGGACCACTTTCCAGTAGTTATGAAGGATCCCGGACAGCTGATAACTGGAAGCCGAAAACTAATTGCTGATTCTTGTGAGTTATTACCTGAAATATACGGATGGAGGGCCAAGCTGGCAAGAGGATATTGGGAAGAGAATTTGGTTTGGCCGGTCAATTCATAATTTATAATAAATTGTTTTTTGGTTGTGCTGGTCGGCTGAGCCTCTTTTTTTAGATTTTGACATCTAATCATTGTGGAAGATTATAAATCTGTGCTCAAAAGATTTCAAGGATGACATGAAGAGCGGCAGTACATTTGGGATTTCAATGGTGATAGAGTTCTGGCACAGTAGGAACGATATATCAAGAAACAGTCCAATCACGCTTAGAAAAAGATAATCGCTGTAAAGAAATGAGTTAGCGTGAGGAGCTCTGAAGCTTGCAGCTCAGAGTTGTCAACGTCCACAATGCTGTTTCAATATGCCTGCTTCTACCTATCCCAGCTGCAAAAGTTGACAAACGTCGACTATTCCTTATTGCCTCATGAGTAAATCTTACCATAAGCGTACTAATGTCGTTGATCATAAATCTTTAAAACCAAGTTAATCATAATGTATTATAATTAAAAAAATAGACACAATGTCTCTTTTTTAAAAAATAAAAGGTATAAATTTCTTGGTTCGATTTTGATAATCTTTGTATTGGGGAAACCAATTTTTTATTTTTTTTTCTTCTTTTACAGTATAAAAAAAGACAACAACAACAACCAAAACAAGCACAATAAAAAACAGATAACTTGCAACACTCAACTCAAAACCTAAACCCATTAAAAGAATACTACTATAAATGGGATGCCGAATATATCTATAAGGCCCGTGCTGAATCAAACGATTCGGTTTTGAAAATTTACGCGCTGTGTTATGGGCGCTTCCCAAAATAATCCTTGAGTAAACATTTAGTACTACACCACCGATAAACAATATCAGCCCGGCTAATCTCATTGCTACTGGCTGCATAGAGGTCCAAGCGTACCTTGAAAAAGCCAGCAGCCCAAGCAAAATAATCGCAAAAGATGCTATTCCTTTTCGCATTTCTCACCTCTCAAGTTTATCTTGCTTTGTCAAATATCCTTTAACACTTTAGTTTATCGCCTATTTCTTTTTATCCTAAATCTACCATCTAAATTTTTTATCCTCTATTTTTTGAGTTTTCAATAAAAATTTTCATTTTTTTTCTTTAACTGAGCCCTTCCCCATTGTCTTGATAGAAGATGTCCTTCTTTAAGGTGAATTTTAAACCTGCTTTCAATAATTTCACAGTTCATACCACCATGTCAAAAAACCGAGGCTCTGAGAGCCGATATAAGCCACGATCTCAATTCGATTCATGTCAAACCCTTTGCCCAATTCCGGCATCCCGATCCGTTGAGACTCAAAGTAGAGAAACTCTGTTACAGAAAAATCTCTAGGTATAAAGGTTTACGTTTGAATTTGCAAAGATGGAAAGCTTCTTGCTTTCCATCATGTTACCTAACCATTGTATTCTTGCATTTAGTTTCCTGTTTTCTTTATAATAACGGGTAAATGAAAATAAGTATCATTTTCGCCGGGGCAGACCATAATAATTTAAAAAGATATACCCAGGAAATCGAATTGGGAAACCATTACGATAAGGCCATAATTGATATTGCAAAAAATCAGGGGATATTTATAAAATCAAGTTGTGGTGGTAAGGGAGAATGTGGACGTTGTATGATCAATCTTATCGAAGGTCGGTTTCTTATCAGGGATAAAGAGATTGTCGTATCAAAGCCTAACACTCGTAAATCCTTATCATGCATGACTAGAGTACTGAGCGATAATGCAGTTATCGAGATTCCACGGGATTCTTTAATTGAAAAGTCTGGAAAGATCATTGATGATTTTGTTCTCAAATATTATGAGAAAAACCCAACGACGAAAAAATATTGTCTTCATATACCACAGGCCACTCTTGAGAGTCAGACAGAAGATTGCAAGAGAATGAAAGAGCAGTTGTTGAAAAGAGTTTCTATTCGGAATATACACATTTCACTGTCTGTCCTTAGAAAACTGCCTGATGCATTGCTGCGTGGTGATCAAACGATCACTGTTACGCTGGGCTGTGTTCACGATTTCTGGTCGATAATCGATGTGGAGCCAGCCGATACGACTTCCACACATTATGGCATAGCCGCTGATATCGGAACCACTACGGTGGTTGTAATGTTGATTGATCTGACCAGAGGTGAGATTATCGGTAAATCTTCTTTATATAATCGGCAAATGACTGTAGCAGAAGATGTGATCTCACGAATTTCGTCTATCCAATCTCAGAAAGAGATCGACCTTTTGAAATCTTTAGTAATCGACGATACAGTCAATCCCATCATAAGACATCTCTGCAATGAATACAGTGTTAAACGCAAAGATATAAGACGTGTAGCCCTATCCGGAAATACTATTATGATGCATATGCTTTTAGGAATTGATCCGCAGGGTATTGGAAAGGTTCCATTTCATCCAGTCACTAAGGCTCCTGATGCGTTTTCGGCAAGTGAAATCGGCCTCGATATCCTCCCTAATGGAATCGTAGATCTTATTCCTTCTGTATCGGGCTACATCGGTGGGGATATTATCTCGGATGTTTATGTATCCAAACTGCACGAAGATAGAGAACTTTCTGTACTCATCGATATCGGGACTAATGGTGAGATCGTGATGTGTGAAAATGGTAATATGGTCGCATGTTCTACAGCAGCAGGTCCTGCCTTTGAAGGGTATGGATTATATCATGGATGTCGGGCAAGCAAAGGAGCCATCGAAAGAGTAAGCTTTGATAAAAGTAATAATGTAGTTATTGAAGTTATTGGAGGGGGTAAGGCTAATGGAATATGCGGCACAGGCATGATTGATTTTATTGCAGAAGGATTAAAAATTGGCTTGATCGATCGAAGGGGCAAGTTCAATAATGAACTGCTTAAAAAGCTTAAATTAGATTATAAAATTCAAGAAAATGGAAAAAATATAAAGGCCTGTATTATAGCAGGAATTGACTTTTCAGAGATTAATGAACCGATTGTCATCTCTGAGCTGGATATTTCCAAAATACTCCTGGCAAAAGCCGCAGTATACGCTGGTATGAAGACATTATTAAAATTACACAACAAGACGTGGCAAGACATAAAGAGGTTTGTACTGACAGGAGGTTTTGCAAAACAGATCAACCTCCACAATGCCATTTCAATAGGACTGCTTCCACCTATTTCCGAAGACCGAATAGAAGTCATTGGTAACGGATCACTTGCAGGGGCTTTTTTAGCACTCGTTGAGACTAACGCCATTGATGTGATGACTGCGATTTCATCGAAGATCGATGTCATTGAACTAAACATGTATGAAGACTTTCAAAAATGTTTTGTAGATGCACTATTTTTACACAATAGTGATAAAGATGATTTATAATCTTAATCCTATAAATCAGGGAAACCGTTTGTTCATTTAATTAAACTGATGTGTCCTACTTTAGTTTCATATCGCTTAGAGATTAGGGCAAAAAAAGGAGTGTTGAAAAATTATATAATATTTGTGACATAATGATATAATACACTTCCTGTTCCTCTTAGGCTTTATACAGTGAAGATAGTCGATAGAACAAAATTTAAATTGTTTGTTGGTATTAGGACTTTGATTCTTGGATCCTTCATACTTGGCAAAATCTTTCTGTGGCAGAGCAGATAGTACAGCAGGATAATTATTATTGATATTCTTTGAGAAAAGCATAAAAATTTAGCTCGTTAGCATCCAGTCCGTAGCAATAAACATACCTGCTGGCTAATCGTGATGAAAAGATTGCTCTCAGGAAAGAATCTGGAATGCGGTGGAGTACTTTGTCCAACCCGATTTCCTCTATGAGTATAGAAGGACAATATTCCTCGATGACCTTCCTGAATAAACTTTTATTTTCCACCAACTCCGATGCATAAATACTGTCTGTGACAGCGTTGATTTTCTCGCTGATTAAATCTGATAGAACGGCTCTTGGGATGTTTTTCTGTTTATTCTCTTTCCAGATGGTTTCGAATTCCAATGAAGCATTTTCTTTGATGACGGCTACGATTTCTTCGATATATTTTTTTCGGAATACAGGAATTTGCCCATTTTTAACACACATAAGCTTTTCATATTCGTCGTCGGTTAATGCCAAGCTTATAATTACTTCAAGAGAAGAGGATGTCACGCCTCCTTTGTTTGCAGAAGCATCCTTATAGATAATGACTCCATGTTCTTCGAAGCGCAGACGGGCTTGCTGTGTGATAAATAGATTAGCTCCCTCTGCGATAAATTTAAATCTTGGGCGGCCTTCCTTGTCTATAAATTGTTTCCAGTTATTGATATTAATAGATCCGGGCCTTCCGCCACAAGGAACAAAAAGGTCGGCCTGAAATTTAGGGTTAAGGTGAAAGGTATTACGGAACTCAAGGCCATTGACAACCTTCTCGCCATCAGGCAGAGTCACATTTTTGTCTTTTATGGTTACGCAGAATCCCTTAGGGGAAAGAAGATTGCGTTTGAAATGCTCGACTGTTAGCCTTTGCTTTGCCAAGTTGGTTAGCTCTTCCGTGTTAATTCCTTCTGGGTCGTAGAGAACGCCAGAGCCATCGATGATGGTTAAAATTTCATCTCGAGAGATTAAGATTTCATTGCTTCCTAAATCTCCGTCAGGTCCTCCTGTCATTACCTTTGTGATGTTTTCTTCTTTTAGGCCTTCTTTTTCCAATGTATTGAGGACATATTGGTGGACAGAGTTTGAAGTCATCCCATAGATGTCATGAGGGATTCCTCCCATAGAGACTGGTTTCCCAGTGGAGAAGGCCCTCCAGTAAGGAAATCCTCGAGTTTTCGCTTGCGAAGCCGCCCACTCCATCAATTCGGCTGTTCCTTCATCAGGACCCAGGAAGAGGATCACTTCTTTGCCGTAATAGTCGATAATGCTGTCGTCGGGAAGCAGCAGGTCAAGCAATCCATTGACGTATTTTTTGAAAGCTGTTTCAGTCTGATCTTGATATTCCCATCTAAGAAGAATTGTGCCTTTTGAACCTCCTTCTGGAATATCTTTGTTCTTGCGTTGTTGCGTGAGGGCAAGATTGTAATTCTCATCAAAAATGAAATCGGAATTCAAAAGGTAGTTCTGAATATTGTTAGAACGCACAATACGAATGCCTCCTCGTGCAACATCCCTGAAACGAATATGAAAACCTCTCAGTTCTGCAGCAATCACCTGGAAGAGACCAAATGGAGTCTCAGGGTAATCGACTTTATTGAGAAATTCAGGTGTGTACATGAAAGCTAAAGACGTTTTGTCCTTTTTGAAAAAGTTCGTTCTCTGTATGATTTTGATAAACAGGATAACAGCTGTAAATATTTCTCTATCAGTATCTGTAGGAATGTATTTTATCAATTCTTTCTCAGCTTGAGCCATCTCCTGCTCGATATCATGTTCTTTGTAAAAAGGATTGAATTTCTTATCAAAAAGCTTGAAGAGGTTTTTTAGATATGCGGGGTATTCTAAGAAGGATTCCCAGACCCTTGGTTCTGTATAAGTGTCTTTGGCCAAGTTTGTTTTTAAGCTTCTTAAAATACCAAGCAATTCGGGAAAATCTTTCAGATGTTCGGTGAGTTTAAGATATTCTTCGTTATAGCCAATTAAAAATTGATGGGCAAAACTCCATGCAGAGACACCAAATACTGTTTCTTGTGCATCGAGCTTTCCCTCACGGAAGAGCACAGAGATAGGGCTTTCCGGGATAACATAAACAAGACTGATATCTTCGGCAAGAACCTGGATGACTTCTTTATCATTTGAGTCAGGCAGATAAATCACATACACTGTTTTCCCGTTGGCGAATTGTTCAATATATTTGCGGTTAGATATAAGACTATGCGAGTTCAAAACATCTGAAACATTGGAAAAAAAACGCTTGCTCGTATCTCTTTCTGTGACTATCATTATTCTCAATTCATTTGTTTCTGTTTTATGAGTAATTTCGATTAAAGGTGTTTCCAGGCCTTTGGATTTATTCAATAAATCCTGGTATCTCTTGCGAGTATCATCTGTAGCTGTTCTTAGAAACTCTTTGTCTGCAATCTTCTCTAAACCTCTTTCTTCTGGAGAAATGCCTTCCAAATGGAATGATGGTTTATGCACAATATACATACGCAGGTGTTCAACACCAGCAGCTTTGCCTAAGGAGCGGTATGACTGAATTTTGTAGTTTGGGTATCTTTTTTCGATTCGCTTTTCGATTTCCAGCGCACGATAATGGTAGTCATCAACTAAATATATTGCTTCATATTTGGATTCTGTCCCAAGGTCTATTTTTATAAGTCTTTCTTTTTGAACATTCGCTATGATTTCTGCTGCTTTCAAAGCCTCGATATGGCTTGCGATTGTGGCAATAGGAGTTGTTTTAAAATAATATTCGTCCATGCCCAAGTGAGTACAGTACCAATCGATTTCTTTCCTGACGGCCTCTGGGGAATAATGCTCATGGCTAAGGATGATCTTTTCAATCGTTTCCAATTGTTCTTCATTAAGAAAAGAATTTTCTGCGATTTCTTTTAAACTTTTCATAAGTTATTCTCCTTATAAATATTCAGAAGGTAGGTGTAAATCCGATTTTTTTACTAATTGTTATTTTAAAGAAGTATTTTAAGAATAAAGCCATAAGCTCCTTGATTTGAAAGGTATTATAACATAATATCTCTTTTCCACAAAGGGATTGCCAGCAAGTAGAGTCGAGTCGACATAAACAGCAAAACTCTCCTTCATAAGATAAACCTAACCGCTGAAATCGAGAAGAAGCAACCATGGAGGCTCTCAGAAATACTCTCGCTTCTCCTCAGCTTCGACAGAAGTTTCTGTTGGAAAACTCGGGATAGAGAAAAGGGCATTCGGCATGAAAAGTGAACTTGAGAAGGATGATGGTCCTGTCCACGGCGGAATAATCGGTTATGAAAGCTATCACTCTCACCGAGCCACCGCATATAGGATATATGAGAGGATCAACTTTATAGACCTTGCGGATTATCTTTGCCCAGCCTCTGGATGACACAAAAAAGACTTCATCATCAATAATGGATGGATGGGAAGAATAATCTCTCTCTTTCCAAATCTTTCCTCTGTGGACATTGGAGTACATCCCGTAACACGTAGTCCATATTGCTTGGAGATTGGGGCAAAAAATAGGAAATGCCATTTAGGCTCAGCCATTATTGTTCTTCGATTATTTCGCCCTTTTCTGGTTTTTTTCTATGTACATATTCCTTATATTTATCTCTACCTTCATCCTCCCAGAACTGCCTGAAGTGCTTCCAGCTATCAACTTTTTTTCTGTCTTTTAAATGATCCCATCCAGGGAAAAACCTATTGTAAAAATGATCTGAATGATCTCTATGGTAAGAACCGAATCCACCGAAAAACAGTTTAGCGAGTAATAAAACACCAAATGCCTGCCAGTAAGTGATTTTTCCCAGCCCGAATAAAGCAGGCATGACCCAATTCCACAGCAGCATCACTAAAAGACCAAAAACGAGTGCAAATCCTGCTGCAAATATCACTCCAATAAAAGCCATGCCTATAATACGGAAAACCTTTGATCCATGGTGAGGACTGGGTTCTCCTTGTATAAACGTATTATCTTGATTCATTTGTTACCTCCTTGTTTAAACTATATCTGTTAATTTTTTTCTTATTTTTTTTAAAGCACGTGATTTTCTTGCTAAAAGTGTGCCTAATGGCAATCCCATTTCTTTAGAAAGTTCCATAAAAGACCTATCATCAAATTCAGTTGCCATTAAAACATCTCTTTCATCAGCATTTAGGGAATCAATAGCTTGAAAAACCATATCCTGCAGTTCTTTATTTTCAAATATTTTCCCAGGATCGTGACCTGAATCTTGAACAACCTTTTCTAATGAATAAACTTCTCTTCTTTTCCTGAATAAATCAGTAATCCTGTTTCTAAGAGCCTGATAGATATATGCTGTAAGATTCTCAATGGGAATACTTATATCTGCTTTATCAAATATGTTCAGCATAACTTCCTGTACAATATCCTCTGCATCACGATCAGCAGCATCATCTATACGGCTCCTAACATACCTTACGAGTTTCTTGTATTCTGTTTGAAAGAAGTCAGCCACTCTATTCATCGGATCCTTTCTTTTATATTTTATAACATATTTAAAACGAAATAATGGATTATTTACTGCAGAAGGATTATAAATTCCGATACTGTTTTCTTTTGTCAACTTCAAAACATCTTTAATAACCATCAGGAAACCCTTTCATAAACATAAAGCAATAAACATATTTTCACTATGTCAATTATTAATGGAAAACACCATAAACCACTGCTGGTCTAAGAAATCAAAAGAACGCACGAGTCTATAGCCAGCATTCTTCAGGCTATTAATAATGCTTTCCTTTGTAGAACTGTGCCCGATACGGCTCATGAATCCTTTCTCTCTTTTATTATCAATAATGGCGACTCTACCTTTAGATCGAAGTGCTTTTTTTAACTTCCTGAAATATTCAGCTGGATTATTTATGTGGTGAAAACTATTTCTGTTAAATATTAAATCAACACTATTATTAGGAAGGTTCGTATTTTCACCTTCTGCTAGTACTAAGGTCAGTTGGCCGGTAATTCCTTTTTTCTCGGCTTCCTCTATTATAAATGAAAGATTTCTTACGTTTACATCAACAGCATACACATGTCCCTTGTCACCAACTTCTGCAGCAAGCCTATATGTGAAATAACCTCCTCCTGAACCGATATCAGCGATGCTTTTGCCTGAATGAATATCTAAACTACTTAGGATTTCATCAGGTTTGCTTTTCTCTGAGCCAGCTCTTTTGTTGAACATTTTTAATATGTATTTTTCTAACATCTTTCCTCCACTTAAAAGTTATTTTCACTTATGTAGACGAGAAATGTTGCTAATTATTGCATCAAATTGGATTAGCGTGGGCTATTCATAAAGAATGCCGATAGAGTTAATATAATAACAATTAGCATATGAATTTTAGGGGATGGAGGAAGCGACATTAAAAGATTTAGCCTTTCTGAGTCGATCTTCGAGGGAATCCGACAAAGTCGGGCCTGATGGATGTGTAAGCACTATATAATCAAAGGGGCGGTGTTAATGATGGCTCGCGGACATTATGGCGTTGCTTAGAATAAACATGCGGAGTTCCATCAGAGCCGAGAAGATCGGGGAGGGAATGGCGTTAAAAATCTTAGTGGAGCGCAAACATGCTCTCAAATTCATCTATTATCAGCAATTTTTAACTTTCAGCCTTGATATTAGTTTTGGAGTTAGAAAATCAAGCATTCGACTTTTACCGCTAGGATATTTGAGGAAATTAACTCTGCTTTGTCTCATTCCCCTTTTTCCCAATCAGCAGAATTCGGACAGATAAAGGAAGGCACCCATCCGGAAAAGAAGGAAAATCAACAAGATTATTATGCTTGATTCCTTGCCAAATGGAATCAATTAGGTGTAGTATAAATTACGAAAATTGCAGCTTAATATGTTAGAACATAAGTCCGAAAACACTTGATGACGAACACTGTTGTTTTTACGGGCTTTATGAAGATATATGTCCCATGTAGCATCTTTCAGATATGTGGCTATTAGATGTCATAGAGGAAATAGAACAAAAGAACTTTTATTTTGAGAAAAAATCCTTGGTGTGCATATAGTAAAGATTATGCCTGTCCTTTTATACATCCAGAGAATTGGCTTAAAATACCAGTCTATGCTGGCGAGAAAAATATAAATTTGGAAATAAGGGAAAATGAATAAATGGTGAAAGATATTTCAGAAGAAAGCATTCAGAATATGTTAAAGGAAGTTAAACACCCGGCAATCGATCGTAGTTTGCTAGATCTTGGGATAGTTAAAGAGATCGATGTTAGAGATGGTAAAGTACTAATTACAATGGCATTACCTTTTCTCAATATTCCAATCATAGATCAACTGATAGGAAGTATAAAGGAGCCTATTGAAAATCTAGGTATAGAAGTTGAATTAATACAAACGGTAATGAACTAAGAGGAAGTGCAGAAATTCTTGGCGATGGAACAAGAAAGTTGGAAAGGCGGTATGTAATTCAACTCCAGATTTGAGAGGATTACCAATGTGTGCGTATTACCCAATGTCAAAGGTTGAAGTTAGTGGATTTACGGCAAAACATTACGAAGGCTTAATGGATCTCATAATATTGAGTAGATATTTATCGCTAATGCAAAAAGCTGTTCGATTAATAGTAATCAAATCTGACAATAGGATTATTGATCTAGCAGCTTGTACGGGCAGAAATGCATGTTTGATATGGAGGTAAAAGTATCATGATAAGGCAGCAGAATAAACAAAAAGTAGTTGGTCAGACAAAAGAAGAAATCATGAATTTTCAGTTAAAAAAGATTGGAGTTATTCGAACTCCGTATACTAATAATGCACCGTATCAGCCAGTAGATGAGGATAAGGGAGATTTTCGTATAGTAATTAATCCTAAATATACTGATGGACTCTATAAGCTTGCTACATTTCATTATATCTATGTTATTTACTATACACATAAAGTAAAGCAGGAGCTGTCAACAATTGTATCTCCTTCATGGACTGGAGGTGTAAAGGTAGGTGTGTTTGCAAGCAGGTCACCAGTTCGCCCTAATTACATTGGGCTTAGCATTGTTCGTATAAAAGACATAATAAATAGTGAGATTCTAACATCGGGCTTAGATGTATTCGATGGAACCCCAGTGCTTGATATCAAACCATACATAAAAGATCTGGATGCGAAATCCGATGCCAATTATGGTTGGGTCGAAGAAATAGATGACTATGAACATCTCCTTTTACACATTAAAGGAATTCCCCATGATTATTAAATGAAATACGAATGAATGTAGCTTCATATAAAACATGTTATGTGAAATGTAATTTAGAAACCTAAAAGGAAGGAAGAAAAATGATTAAATTAAGGAATCCGTTTATATTTGCTCCTATAAAATTAGGCTACAGTGATGGAGACGGGAATGTTAATGATAGGCATATTGCTTTTTATGCTGCGAGAAGTTGTTATTTAGGGGCGGTTATTATTGAACCGCTCTACATGGATAAAGGATTGCGGGAAATTCCCATGCAATTGGGGATTGATAATGACAAGAAAATAGAGGGATTACAAAAATTAGTTGCATCTATTCATAAATCAGGTACAAAGGTCATCGCTCATCTTAATCACCCTGGTAGAATGGCGAATCCTAAAATCCCTGGCAACTATTTTCTATCCTCTACAGATAAACCTTGTGAAAACGGAGGAGCAGCCCCAAAAATAATGAATCGTAAGGATATAAAAAAAACAATAGAGCTTTTCGTTGCTGCTGCTATAAGGGCAAAAAAAGCTAATTTTGACATTATAGAACTGCAATTTGGTCATGGCTATCTATTGGCTCAGTTTATTTCTCCTGCTGTTAATGATAGAGAAGATGAATATGGTGGATGCTTTGAGAATAGAATAAAATTCCCTTTGGAGGTTTTACGGGCAGTTAGAGAATCTACAGATTTACCAATAATTGTAAGGATAAGCGGCGATGAAATGTTTCCCGATGGGATAAAGTTACCAGAGATGATTAACTTTTCTAAGATACTGGAGAAAAACGGAGTTTCTGCAATACATGTGTCTGCTGGCACTGTATGTTCAACGCCTCCTTGGTTCTTCCAGCACATGTTTATTCCCAAAGGGAAAACATGGGAAATGGCAAAGAAAATCAGGAAAAATATAAATATCCCTGTAATTTTTGTTGGTAGAATAAATACTTTTGAGGATATTAAGAAGTTAAGGAAGGAGCATTCGGCTGATTATATTGCTGTTGGAAGAGCTTTAGTTGCAGACTCCGACTTTATAGGGAAATATTTTGGTGAAGAGAAAGAACCGGTAAGACCATGTTTAGCTTGTGCTGAAGGCTGTCTTGGCAGTGTGAAATCAGGACTTGGATTACAATGTCTTGTGAATCCAGAAGTGGGTAGGGAACAAGAGGTTCTTGAAATTGTGAATCAACCTAAAAGATATGCTGTTGTTGGAGGAGGCTTAGCAGGTATGGAGGCTGCAATGACTCTGAAGAAAAGAGGACATAGCGTAGATATTTATGAAAAAGATAAAATGGGAGGACAATTTATCTTAGCTCCATTAACTCCCTACAAGAAATCAATGGCACGGTTAATCCCATACTTTATTGAGGAATTGGAACATAATGGGGTAAAAATAATTTTTAAGGAAGCTATGAAGGCAGATATCATATCAAGCTATGATGGTGCAATATTAGCAACAGGTTCCAAACCATCTGTACCACCAATTCAAGGGCTAGATAAATTTTATTGGGCTGATATTTTACTAGAAGAAAATTTACCAGAAGACAGAAATGTACTTATTATAGGTGGAGGGCTCATCGGTGTTGATATCGCAACTGCCTTGATACTAAGAGGCAATAAAATAGTTATTGTTAAACGAACAACGGACTTTGGTGAGGATATGGAAATGATTGCAAAGGCACTTTCTCTTAAGATGATTAGTGAGAAAGGAACTGTTTTTAGTGACCATACTCATATTAAAAAAATAGAAGGAAAAACTGTTTTTGCAGAGAGAAATGGAGATAACATCCAATTTGACAATATAGATATAATAGTGGTTTCTACTGGTATGAAAAGTTATAATCCTCTTGAGAAAGATTTAAGAAACAGGATGCCAGTTTATGTAGTAGGTGATGCTAGGCAGATAGGTAATGCTCAGGATGCGATTAGAGACGCATATGAAACAGCAAAAAAGCTGTAGTCAATCCTTACTCCAGCGGTTCACCAAAAACTTCTTCCAGTTTTAACAAACGCCTCCAGTTTTTATTAACTTCGCCCTGGATATATTCTATTTCTTCTTCTGTTAGATGCCGAAAACGTCCCTGAAGCTTGAGATATTCAGAAACAGGCTTGGGATTCTTTCTTTTCTTGTTAATTTTATAAACCCCGCTTTCAACTTCGTAAAGAGGAAAGGCATTTGTCTCAGTTGCAAGCCTTGCAACTTTTATCGTAATGTTAGGCGGATACTTCCAACCTGGGGGACACGGTGAATGAATATGAAGGAATTTTGTTCCTTTGATTTCTTTTGCTTTTTTGACTTTCCGGATAAGATCTTCTGGATAAGCAATATTTGCTGTAGCACAGTAAGGGATGTGATGTGCTACCATGATTTCTATTATGTTCTTTTTGGGACCTCTTTTATAGTGCTTCACTGGCGTTGTTGTAGTCCATGCACCGTGAGGAGTAGCAGATGATCTCTGGATACCTGTATTCATGTAGGCTTCATTATCGTATACAATATAGATTATATTATCCCCTCTTTCTGCAGCTCCTGAGAGTGCTTGAATACCGATATCAAAAGTTCCTCCGTCTCCAGCCCAGGCCAGTGCAGTGACATCATCCTGACCCAATTGGGAAAGTGCATGACTTATACCAGAAGCTGTCGAAGCTGCTGTTTCAAAAGCCGAGTGATGTATTGGAATTCCTGCAGCAGAATATGGAAAAGGCCCATCAATAACAGACCAACAGCAGGCAGGAATAGCCATAATGGTCTTGCGGCCCAGGGCCTTCAATGCATACCGCATAGCTAATGCTCCGCCACATCCCTGACAGGCAAGATGACCGGGTGACATTATTTCTTCTTCAGGAATAGTAAGTTTAATTTTTCTTTTCTTTGTTTCTGCTTCAGCGCTCATTTTTTCACTCCTATCCAAATTAAATTGCTGGGTTCGTTATCCTGCATGTGGGATACCATTGATTCGATATTTGAAATTGAAACATCTCTTCCGCCCAGACCAGTAATGAACCCGTAAAGCGGTACATTAGAACCATACATGGAAGCTTTTATTTCTGAAAAGAAAGGTCCTTCATGACCAAAAGAAACGGCTCTATCAATTACACCAACTTTTTCAGCACGTCCAAGAATTTGACAAACTTCTTTTTCTGGGAAAGGCCTAAAATAGCGAATTTTTAAAAGACCTACGCTAATTCCTTTATCGCGCATTCTATCTATAGCATCTTTGGTCGTTCCTGCAATTGTTCCGTAACTAACAAGAATGATCTCTGCGTCATCACAACGGTAATTCTCGGTGAGACCATATTCCCTTCCAAAAGTCTCACTGAATTCTTTCCCTACTTCTCGAATGACTTCCTTTGCTCTTTGATGAGCTATCTGCATTTTGTAAGAAAACTCATAATAGTGTTCTGGAGAAGTAAGAGCACCAAACGCACGAGGATCATTAACATCAAGCTTCAGTTTGGGACGGTAAGGTGGAAGAAATTTGTCTATTTTTTTCTGCTCATACATATCGACGATCTGAGATGTATGAGAGAGAAAAAAAGCATCTAAGTTAACCAGAGTAGGAAGAAGCACATCCTCGTTCTCCCCAATCTTGTATGACATGAGTATGGTGTCAAAAACTTCCTGATTGTTTTCACAATACATTTGCATCCATCCTGTATCCCTCTGGGCTATTGAATCTGTAACATCAGCCCATATAGACCATCCCGGTGCCATAGCACGGTTTACATTGGCAAGGACAATGGGCAACCTGTCACGAGCTGCCCAATGTAACATTTCATGCATCAAAGCAAGCCCTTGAGCAGATGTAGCTGTAAACGTTCGAGCACCGGTTGCCTGAGCACCGATACAGGCTGCAAGTGCAGAATGTTCAGATTCCACTTTTACAAAATCTGCATCTAAAAGCCCATCAGCCACAATCTCCGACATAATTTCAACTATCGTCGTCTGTGGAGTGATTGGATAAGCTGGTATAATTTTAACTCTAGCTGCTGCTGCACCATAAGCGGCGGCAAAATTACCTGTCAAAACTTTTTTCATCTTATACCTCCTCTCACTTTCCCTCTTTTTCAGAAACAATAGCATCGAACGGGCACTCCTCAATACATATACCGCATCCCTTGCAGTAATCGTAATCAATAGTCGGGGGACACGTAGGCACAATAGCCGGTTCCGGGCAATATTTCCAGCATATCATACAGAGTTTGCATTTTTCTTCAATGATAACCGGACGAATTGAACGCCACGACGCCGTCTTGTTCGTTCTCATACTTCCCAGTGAAACAGGCATCGGAGGCATGTCGTCTGCACTTTTAATATCAATCACTTCTGGGTATTCTTTTTTATCTGACATTTAAGCCTCCTAACTCTCCAACTTCCCAAAGGCTTCTTTTGCAGCCAGGGCGTTCTCTTCTTTATTTATGGGAATTTTTTCCTTTATTGCTTCCATAATCGATTCTATGGAAGCTAATTTTGTTGCCTTGACAACTGCTCCGAGAATAGCGGTATTAACAATGGGAGCAGCTTCGCTCCCCAGACCGTATTTCAGAGCAACAGAAGAACAATCCACAGTATAAATGTGGGGATTTTTTGCATCGGGGAACGAAAACGTTTCAGGCTTACGTCCCGAGTTTATGATAATTATTCCACCAGGTTTAAGTCCATCGGTAAGGGGGACAGCACCTATGAGAGTGGGATCAAGCACTACTAATACGTCAGGTTCGTAAATGTAGGAGTGAATCCTGATCTCCTCATCACTGATCCTGGTAAAAGCCGTTACAGGAGCTCCACGACGTTCCACACCAAAAAAAGGGAAAGCTTGTACTTCTTTCCCTTCGCTGAAAGCAGCCATGGCAAGAATGTCAGAAGCCTTCACAGCCCCCTGTCCACCTCTACCGTGAAAACGTATCTCAATCATTAATTTCCTCCACTGCTTTTTCTCTTAATTGTTTATGAAATATAAATTTATAGAAAATACTGTTATTACGCAAGTAAATTCTCATGAATATTTTTCCATTGTCTAGAAGAAAAAAGAGAACTTTTTCAAAACGCTCTATTGTTCCTACATCTATGTTGTCGAGCATAAAATGAAATGTGTACAATGGCAAGAGAGCCAGGATTTAGGTTAAGCTAAGCTTGGTTTTTGATAAGTCCAACGACTTTAGCTGTGGGGATCTATAGAAAAAATAGCAAGATCCGGACAGATATCCTCGCAAACTTTACAGTTTTCACACCCCTCTTCATCAACCACCACAGGATAATGATAACCTTTATCATTAAAATCCTGAGAAGCTTCGAGGATTTGTTTAGGGCAGTATTCAATACAAAAGCCGCATCCCTTACAACGGTTCTTAATTATATAGACTATTCCCTTAAGCACCCTGGGCTTATATTCCTTTTTACTTTCCTCTGATTTCACCAGCGTATTTATATCCTCTTTCAAATGCCTTTAAATTAATTTCTATAAAAGCTTTTTTCACGGAAGTTTTAATGCTTTCTATCATAGCTTCTTTGGAAATAATACTTTTTACGCCAGTAAAGAATCCTAGCATAATAATATTGGCGACTATTTTATTGCCCATTTCCTCAGCAAATATCGTTGCAGGGATTCCAAATACCTTTTTATTGTCTACAGGTGCTTTCTTTACAAGATCGCTATCCACAAAGGTAAAACCTTCAGGAGTTATTTCATCAGCATATTTTTCATATCCTTCCTTAGACAGCACAATAAGAAAATCTGCCTTTTTTACCAAAGGATAACTTACTTTTCTTTTTTCTATAACCACAGCTGCACTGCATGCACCACCTCTCGCCTCAGGGCCATAACTCTGGGTAAATGAAGCATTTTTACCATCATATAAAGATGCAGCTTTTCCAATAATATATCCACTCAAAATAATTCCCTGACCACCAAAACCAGAAATCCTTATATTGTTCTTATCCATTATCTTCCTTTTGTCTGCCCTCTTTGATAATCCAGAAAAGTAGGTTTTTCAATATCCACAAATTTTCCCACCACTATTTCTTTACCTGTTTCTAGAGGAATATTTTTGGTATCAGCCCCGTTTTCTATGCGCGAGTTTTCGTGGTAATATTTAATCATGTCAAGACCATCACCGAGCCGGTTATACCGGGAATATACAGTAGGACATGGCGATACTATTTCAAGAAATGAAAACCCCCGTTTTGTTATAGCCTCAGCCATTGAATGGGTCAACCTTCTTATATGAAGCGGTGTCCACCTTGCAACGTAAACAGCACCGCTTGATTCTGCTAAATAGGAAAGATTAAAGGGGTGTTCGAAAGACCCGTACGGTGAGGTTGAAGTCCTGGCACCTAAAGGCGTGGTAGGAGCCACCTGCCCTCCTGTCATACCATAAATAAAATTATTTATACAAAACACTTTTATATCAACATTCCTTCTTGCTGCGTGTATGAAGTGGTTACCTCCGATTGCAAATAAATCACCATCACCTGAAAATACTATAACTGTTAGATCGGGATTTGCTAACTTGACGCCAGTAGCAAATGGAATCGCTCTGCCATGGGTAGTGTGAAAAGAATCTAAGTTCACATACCCAGCTACTCTCCCGGTACAACCTATCCCCGAGATAACTACTGTCTTGTCAGGATCAATCCCTGCTTCATCCAGCGCCTTCATGAAACAGGTTACAGCAGTTCCGATACCACACCCGGGACACCAGATGTGAGGTATTCTGTCCATCCTTAATAGATGTTCAAGAGGATGTTTTGGTATCTTATCCATTAAACTAACTCTTTTATAATTTTATATATATCATCAGCGTCATGAACATCACCGCCTGCATGAGAGATCGGAACTACTTTTGAATCCTTGCTCACAGCTCTTTCGACTTCTCTTACTATCTGTCCAAGATTTATTTCCGGAACAACCCATGCCTTTATTTTTTGGGAAAGCTCAGCAATTCTTTTTTCAGGAAACGGCCACACTGTCAGTAACCTTAACTGCCCTATCTTTATACCTTCCCTTCTTGCTTTTTCCACAGTCGGAGGCACTACTCTAGATGTGACGCCGTAAGAAACTACTACAATTTCAGCATCTTCTAAATTTTTTTCCTCCAAAATGATAATGTCATCTGCATTCTTGCGAATTTTATTTACCAGTCTCCTGACTAGTTTATCATGAGCTTCAATAGTCATATCAGGATACCCTCTTTCATCATGGGTAAGACCTGTAGAATGAAGCTTGTACCCTTCACCAAAATTTGCCATTTGAGGAACTAGATCATCTTCGGGATGATACGGAAGATAATCTTTTGGAGATTTTTGTGTTTTACGACGGTCAAACACATTAACTCCCTCAGGTTTGGGCACAATAACTTTTTCTGTCATATGGCTAACAAGCCCATCTGTAAGGATAAAAACAGGCAGCCTGTATTTTTCAGATAAGTTGAAAGCTTTTACAGTCAGGTCAAAACACTCCTGTGATGATTCTGGACACAGAGCGATAACCTCATAATCTCCATGTGTGCCCCATCTTGCCTGCATCATATCTGACTGGGCAAAATGTGTAGGCAGCCCTGTGGAAGGCGAACCCCTCTGAGAATTAACAATAACACAGGGAGTCTCTGTCATAATTCCCAAACCAAAGTTTTCTAGCATAAGGGAAAGGCCAGGGCCTGATGTAGCAGTCATCGATTTAACACCACTCCAGGAAGCACCAAGTATTGACGCCATGGATGCAAGCTCATCTTCCATCTGGATATATACACCACCAAGAAGCGGGAGTCTAAGAGCCATCCTCTCTGCAATCTCTGAGGCGGGAGTAATAGGATATCCACCAAAGAAACGACAACCCGCTGCTATAGCTCCTTCAGCAATAGCAATATTGCCTTGCCAAAAATGTTCACCCGTTAAGATAGATTTCTTGTCTTTGTAATGACGTTCACTCACAATTGACTTCCTTTTTTTGCCTCACTCTATACATATATTTTTCATCTAATACCCGGCGCAGCAGATACCAAACAGTCATAAATATCACTGGAAGTCTCTGCCATTTTAACTCCTGCTGAAGATAGCGTATCAATTTTTTCTTTTGCTCCTCCGCGTCCTCCTGAAATAATAGCACCTGCATGTCCCATTCGTTTTCCCGGAGGAGCAGTTATCCCGGCTATATAGCCTACTACGGGCTTTTTTATTTCCCTTTTTATAAAATCAGCTGCTTCCTCCTCCATCGTACCACCTATTTCTCCTATTAAAACCATTGCTTTAGTTTCCTGGTCATCTTCAAATAATTTTAGCAGGTCAATAAAATTTGTGCCAATTATCTTGTCTCCACCTATTCCAATACAAGTAGACTGCCCAATACCTCTTTTCGTAAGCTGGTAGACTATTTCATACGTCAATGTTCCGCTGCGGGAAATTACACCCACTGGACCCCGTTTGTGAATATAACCAGCCATAATCCCAATTTTACATCTCCCTGGGCTGATAATTCCCGGACAATTGGGACCTATTAAGCGCGTTCTATTTCCTTCAAGTGCTTTCATCACTTTAATCATATCAATAGTAGGAATTCCTTCAGTGATACATGTTACTAGTTCAATTCCTGTTCCGGCTGCTTCTAGAATAGCATCAGCAGCAAATAAAGCAGGTACAAATATCATGGAAACATTTGCACCGGTTGCTTTCCTTGCTTCAGAAACAGTATTGAATACAGGAACTCCCTCAAACTTGGTTCCTCCTTTTCCGGGAGTTACACCGGCAACAACCTTTGTCCCATAAGATAGGCACTGCTGTGTATGGAAAGAACCAGCAGAACCGGTTATTCCCTGACACACAACCTTGGAGTTTTCATCTATAAGAATCGCCATCAATTTAACCTATTTTAAAGCCCTTTTCCTCTTTCCATTTTTTAACTTTCCATAATTTCAATTAATTTACTAAACTAACAACCTTCTGCGCTGCTTCCTTCATTGTGTTAGCAGAAATGATATTAAGCTTTGAGCTGGCAAGGATTTCCCTGCCTTTATCCACATTGGTCCCTTCTAGTCTAACTACCATGGGGACATGGGGCTTTACCTCCTGGCAGGCAGTAACAATCCCTTGAGCTAATAAATCACACTTTAAAATACCACCAAAAATGTTTACTAGAATTGCTTTTACTTTTTCATCGCTCATTAGAATACTGAAAGCTTTTGCTGCCATTTCCTTTGAAGCTCCTCCGCCTACATCGAGAAAATTTGCTGGCTCGCCACCATAAATTTTTATAGAATCCATAGTTGCCATGGCCAGCCCTGCTCCATTTACCATACATCCGACATTCCCTTCCAAGCCTATGTAGCTTAAATTACTCTCTCTAGCAATTGTCTCTGCCGGTAACTCCTCTTCTAAAATCCTCATTTCAGCAATATCAGGGTGACGCAAAACCCCACTGTCATCAAAACTGAGCTTTGCATCCAAAGCTACAACTCCACCTTCTTTAGTTATTACGAGAGGATTTATTTCGGCAAGCGCACAATCGTATTGAATAAAGATGTTGTAAAGTTTCATCATAAACTTTACAATTTTGTCAATAACATCTTTATCTGTGATACCAAGCTTAAAAGCAAGGTTTCTTGCCTGAAAAGGCATCATGCCTGTAAGTGGATCAATATATTCCTTGAAGATAGCCGAGGGATTTGTACGAGCCGTTTCTTCTATCTCCACTCCTCCCTGAGAGCTTGCTATACATACTACTTTTGAACGGGAACGGTCTATTGTTGCAGCACAATACAATTCCTTATCAATATTGCAACATTCTTCAATTAAGACTCTATTAACCTTTTTGGCTGAGCCGCCGCTCTGATAAGTTTTAAGAGGAGTGCTGAGAATTTTTTCAGTATATTGTTTAACTTCTTTAAAAGATTTGGCAATCTTGATACCTCCGGCTTTGCCTCGTCCACCTGCCAAGATCTGAGCTTTAACCACCCAAGCCTTACCGCCTATTTCTTTGGCAATATTTTCTGCTTTTTGAGGGTCAGAAGTAACTTTGCCCTTAGGCACATCTAACCCGGACTTCTTAAACAATTCTTTGGCTTGATATTCAAAAATATTCAATTAAGCTTTCCTTAAAGATATACTCTTCAACCTTTCAACCAAGGGTTTACGCTGAAAGAAAAGTTAAATTACTCTACTAGAAAAAATTTGTCAAGAATTTTAAAGAAAATAAATATTTTGGAGTTGGTTCAATATTTTTAACCGAAATCTCAGCCTTTCTTAAAATTAATTAACCTGGATTAGTCATGAGTCATTGAAATTATTTTATTGCACCGGAAGTTTTTCAGAATAATTAAGACTAAGTATTAATACGATACTTCTCCACTCCTTCCTTAAACAAATCCCTTCCATAACAATCATTAGCCACAATTACGGGAAAATCTTCAACCTGCAGACAGCGTATTGCTTCAGGCCCTAAATCTTCATAGGCAAGGAATCAAACATAATTTGGTTTATGTTCTTTATTGATACAATAATGTCTTATTTTCTTTAATTATAATAATTTTGTTAGTGCAATAAATAGAGCTAATAATACTCCTGCTATAAAAGAAAGAGTAGAGTGTTCCCTTTTTTGTTCTTGTGCTTCAGGTAAAAGATGAGCAGCAGAAACATATAATAACACTCCTGCGACAAAACCAAGCATTAAACCTAAACTAGATTTACCTAATTTACTTATAAAAGGATATGCGATAAGCGCTCCTATAGGTGTTGTAAGAGCTGCTATTAGGAAAGCATATAACATAGCAACTTTTTTTTTAATTCCTCCTTCTATTAAGAAAACGTAGGTTATGATTCCTTCAGCAAATTCATGTACGACTAAGCCAGTTGCTGCTAGTACTCCAGTGAGTATACTGACACTAAAGGTCACAGTATAAATAATTCCGTCAATAAAAGAGTGGATTCCAATTCCTTCAGCTGCAGTTAAACCAAATGCAAGAGTTTTCTTTTTTGTAAAATATTTTATTATTTTATTTGAAAAAAACATGAATAAAAAGCCTGCAAGAGCCATAAACCCAGCATAAAAATTTTTCTGAATAGCTTCAGGTAAAGCCAGTATTAATGGTGTTGAAATCAATACTCCTGCAGCAAAACACATGAAATAAGTTTTGGCTTTTTCAGCCCATTCTCTGTATTTGAAGATAGTTAAAATTCCAAGACTATTTACAAAAGCTGCAAAAAATGCAAATCCTGCTATCCAAATAAAGGTATCATTTTGATGCATTTTAAATTCCTCTTTTCGAGATAAAAAAAAATGACTTTGAAAGTCATAAAAATTTACTTTCCGGAATGGAAAGAAAAAACAAATAATTTTTAAATAATTACCTATATTTTGGAGATAGTTGGAATAACTATTTTTCTGCTATGATCAGCGACTTCTTTTACTTCCATAAGAGCTCCGGAAGGGATTGGAACTTCGATTTCTCCTTTTTTATAGGGTAAATCTTTAAGTTTAATAATTTTCATGAATAGTCTAAATGGTTCTTTTTCGCTTCTGGTCATAATGAGATTATCCGCTGCATTTTCCAAATTTTCGATTTCTTTTTTCTTTGCTGATGTGCTTGTCGAAAAAAGGTAAGTCCTGGTTTTGTCATTAGCTATAGTGTCAATCATCTGGTTCAGTATCTGATTTTCGTAAGTAGGTGAAAAAAGTAGCAGATTTAATGCAGAACCAAAAACCAAAATACCTGGGCCTTCTTTAGGAAGAGATGATGATGCTTTTTCGATTGCTTTAATCCATATCTCTGGTTTTACCAAGTTAGCTTTTAGTTCTTTTGGATTGGTTTTACTAATTCCGCTAATAGCAGCATCCAACTGGATGAAAAAGGAATTATTTTTATATTCAGATAGTTCTATATGTGTTACTTTTTTTAGACTGGCAAAAATGAAATCCTTGCTGGGATATTGGAGTGACATAAACACAACACTCCCACCTGATTTTAACCAGGCTGCAACAAAGTTGTTTCCGATTAAAGGTTTCCCTGATCCCCCGGGGCCAGAAATTATTGTAGAGGAATTCACTAGAATTCCTTCTGGCATCAAATTATCCAGCCAATCTACTCCAAGTTTTATTTTATTCATTTGAAAAACCTATCAATGTTATACTTGGCAATCTTGATTTCATTCATTTTTATATTAATCGAAAAATCGATATTAGTCCACTCTATTAACATTCTAGTATCTCAAATGTTTATTTTGTTCTTTAAGATATAATTATACTACTTGAGTCAAGGCTATCTAATTTTCAGAAAACAAAGTCTTAATACAGAATATCTTATCTTCTATGAAGGAAACATTTTTGCCTATATAGGGAATGTTGAGGAGGATTTGTTAAGTATTGTATATGGATATCCCATGAAAACGAGATTATATCAAATGAATAAAAAAAGGAAAAAGCAAAAAATACAACATGTAGGATATTTTTTTTAATTTACCCAACATCTTGTATAAAACTCTTGACATAAAAAATCTAAAGTAATATGTATAAAAAGACATTAATCGTAATAGAGATCAAAGAGGAGAATAAAATGATAGAAATCAAAAAAATTGAAAAAAGAGATGGAAAAATTTCAGAATTTAATCCAAAAAAAATTGTTGATGCTGTTTATAAAGCTACCGAAGCAGTTGGTATGCCTAATTATCAATTAGCTAAGACATTGACTGATAGAATAGTGAAAAGTCTGGAAGAGAATTTTAATAAAAAAGAGATACCTAAAGTAGAGCAAATTCAAGATGCAGTAGAGCAAGTTTTAATGGAAGAAAGGGAGAGTAGAACTGCTAAGGCTTATATTTTGTATAGACAAAAAAGAGGTACAATTAGAACTGAAAAACAGCAGGTTTTAAACAAAAATAATATAGATGAGGTTGATAAAAAATTTGATATTAATTCTCTTAGAGTTTTAAGGTCGAGGTATTTGAAAAAAGACAAAGAGGGAAAAGTGAAAGAATCTCCTAAAGAATTATTTAGTAGAGTTGCTGTTCATGTAGTATTGCCTTCTTTATTTTATGATAAAAAAGTATTCAAAAAAGAAAAAGCTCCTTTACATTCTCAAGAATCGTTTGATAGTCAAGAGCATGCTAATAAGGTTAAAATTGGAAAATTTAAGCTAAACCAGTTTCATTTATTAGCCTTAAAAAGATTGTTTGATAGATTTAATGAAAAGAAACAAATGAAAGTTACATGGAGTAATTTTTTTAATCTCATTAAAAAGGGAGAGTTTGATCATTATGAACAAGAAATAGAGCAATATTACAATTTAATGGTTGAAAGACGTTTTTTCCCAAATACACCTGCATTGGTCAATTTTGGTAATTACTTGGGAATGGGAAGTGCTTGTTTTGTCCTTGCTGTGGAAGACTCGATAGATAGCATTATGGATACTCTTAAAAGAGCTTCGGTGATTTTTAAGGCAGGTGGAGGCGTTGGATATAATTTTTCTCATATTAGACCGGAAGGTGACTTTGTTAAAACTACCGGAGGTGTAGCTTCGGGTCCCATTAGTTTTATGTCCTTGTTTAATAGAATGACAGAGGTTATTAAACAAGGTGGGATTAGAAGAGGCGCTAATATGGGTATTCTTAATTGTTCTCATCCTGATATTGAAAAATTTATTACGGCTAAGAAAGGAAATTTATCTCTTCATAACTTCAATATTTCAGTATGGATAGATTCTGATTTTTGGGATTATTATAGAAAGAACAAGCCTTATCCTTTAGTGAACCCTCGCACAAATGAGGTGGTTAAAAATGTTAATCCTCGTAAGCTGTTCGATTTATTACTTTATCAAGGTTGGGAATCAGCAGAACCAGGTATTATATTTGGTGATTGGTCTAATAAGTATAATCCATTTTTAGATACTTTGGGTCCTATTGAAGCGACTAATCCATGTGGAGAGGTTTTGCTTTATCCTTATGAAAGCTGTAATCTAGGAAGCATTAATGTTTGGTCTTTTGTTAAAAGGGAACCTACTAATGGAAGAAAAAAACAAGTTGAATTTGATTGGAAAGCTTTTGAGAAAACTATTCATTTAGCTACTAAATTTTTAGATAATGTTGTAGAGATTAACAATTATCCTTTAAAGAAGATAGAAGAATTATCACTTAGTACAAGGAAGATTGGTTTGGGAATTATGGGATTAGGTAATCTTCTCTATGATTTGGAAATTCCTTATGATTCTAGTCAGGGAGTGGAATTTATGGAGAGAATTATGGAGTTTGTTAATTTTCATTCTAAGGAAAGTTCTATTGATTTAGCGAGAGAAAGAGGATTTTTTCCTTATTATGATAAAAGTTTTTATTCTAGCGGAAGGTTGCCTTTTAAGGGTTCTGAAGAAGAGGATTCCTGGCATCTTGATTGGAATAATTTAAAGACGAGAATAAAAAAGTATGGTTTACGAAATGCATTCACTACTGTTATTGCTCCTACTGGATCCATTTCTATGATTGCAGGATGTTCTTCAGGGATAGAACCTGTATATAGTTTAGTGTTTGAGAAAAAAGTGGCTGTAGGTACTTTTTATTATGTTGATCCAGTCTTTGAGAAAGTTATGTCAAGAGAAGGTATTTTTGATGAAGATTTGATCCGAGAGGTCTCTCAAAGAGGAGGGAGTGTAGAAGATTTGAGATTTATTCCTCATGATTTAAGGAAAATTTTTTCTGTGTCAATGGATATTAAGGCAGAAAATCATATTAAAGCTTTAGCGGCTTTTCAAAAATGGACGGATTCTTCTATTTCAAAAACTATTAATTTTCCAGAAGATGTTAGTATAGATGAGATGAAAAAGGCTTATCTTCTCGCTCATAAATTAGGATGTAAAGATTTGACAGTTTTCAGAAATAAATCCATTAGAGGCGTGTTAACTGCTGGAGCTACTGAGAAAAAAAAGAAAGAGCAAAAGCCACAAAGACTTATAAGTCATAAAGATGACAAGGTAATGGGACATTATGTGTATCAAGAGGCTAATGTTTCAGAAGATGAACAAGAAGAAATTTAATCTATAAAAACTATTCACAAATTTAGGAAGGTCAGTCTGTATTTTCTAATTATTGCGATTTTTTCTAAACAAAAAGTTTTTCCGGATTACCCGACAGAAAGCCAGCTTATTTTCCGAAGAGGTTAGGCTTGATTCTTTTTGGGTTTACTCTATAATATGCATGATAGTCTGGACTATCTAAGGAATATGGAAAGGTCATGGACTGTTAGGAGAATTATTATGGAATTACCTAAACTGGGTTCGATCAAGCTGCCTAAAGTTGAACTGCCGAAATGGAAATTGCCTGAACTGAAGTTCCCCTCGTTTAAAATTCCAAAATTAAAAATAGGTGATAGTACAGCTGACATCCCCATTGTTCAAGGTGGAATGGGAGTCGGTATCTCCCTTTCCGGGTTGACATCAGCAGTTGCTAACCAAGGAGGGATCGGTGTCATCGCCGCCAATGCCATCGGTATGGTGGAACGGGATTATTTTAAAGACGGAAAAGAAGCCAACATCCGGGTGCTGAGAAAGGAAATCCGAAAAGCCAGAAAAAAAACAGATGGAATTATCGGCGTCAATATCATGGTGGCCGTAAATGACTATCCTGATCTCTTGCAGGTGTGCATCGAAGAGAGAGTGGATGTTGTATTTATTGGAGCCGGCCTTCCTGTAAGAGGGATTCCGATCGATGCACTAAGGAAAGCCAATGTGAAGTTCGTACCCATTGTCAGTTCCGGCAGAGCCGCTAGACTCATTTTTTCTGTCTGGCAAAAAAAATATCATGATATTCCGGATGGGGTTGTTGTAGAGGGCCCAAAAGCTGGAGGGCATCTTGGGTTTAAGCAAGAACAGATAAGTGATCCGGCTTACAGGCTCGAAAACCTTGTTCCGGATGTCATCAAAGCACTCAAGGATTTTGAAAAATCATTCAGCCGCAAGATCCCAGTCATTGCCGCGGGGGGCATATTCACCGGCAAGGATATCCATAAGTTTCTCAAAATGGGAGCTGCGGGTGTTCAGATGGGGTCCCGCTTTGTGGCGACCAAAGAGTGTGATGCGAATATCCGATTTAAAGAAGCCTACCTGAAAAGCAAAAAGGAAGACATCATCATCATAAAAAGCCCTGTCGGGCTTCCCGGGAGAGCCATTACCAACCCATTTCTTGAAAGAGTACAAAGTGGAAAGCGGGAGACATTCCGTTGCCCCTGGCAATGTCTTACTAATTGCGGTGCCGACAAGGCAAATTACTGCATTTCCATTGCTCTGAATAATGCTCGTCAGGGAAACCTGAAAAAGGGTTTCGCCTTTGCCGGAGAGAATGCTTATCGCATAAAAGAGATCGTCTCTGTGAAAGACCTCATGCTCTCACTGACAGGGGAATTACAGTCTGCGGCTGACAAGTGGATTGTGAATTTAAAAAATGAATATGAAAAGACATCGAAAAAACTGCATGAATTGAAAGAAGCTTTTCAGAAGCTGAAAAAAGATTACGCATCCGTTGTTGAGAAAAGCAGTAAAACATTTAATTTTGACCTGAAAAACCTTTCGAACAAAAAATCCAAACTAATAGAAGAATACATGAAGTACTCAAAGAAACTTAAAAAGATTGAAATCTAATTCCTTTCCTATTTTGAAAGAATGTAAGCTATAAATTCCTGTGATGGATATTGATTTAGAGGAATTCATAATATGTAGAGGGTTCTGCAGCTGTATTTTCTCAAAATACAGAATGCAGTATAGTAATTGTTATACATGAACGTTGTGTCCAATGATGAAAATAACGACATAATATGAAAAAATTGCTTATTAAGTTGTTGAAAATATTTGGGATTACTCTACTCATTTTATTAGCTGGATTTATAATTCTAATGTTTTTTACTGGGCCAAAATTACCAGATAATACTGACACGATTATTGATAATGTCATGAACTCTAAGCTTCCTGAACTTGTAAAAGGAAAATCTGGATATGTAATCTCTGATAATTATAAGATTTGGTATGAATCAATTACACCAAAAGACACTAATAAAGGGGCAATTTTATTATTCATGGGTATGGCAACTGATGCCTTGGGGTGGCCACAAACATTTATTGATAAATTAGTAGATTCTGGTTATCAGGTAATACGGTTTGACTATAGAGGGACAGGACTGTCTGATTGGATTGAAGACTGGCAACAGAAACCGTATTCATTAGCAGATTTAGCAAAAGATGCAAAAACAATTCTTGACACATTGAAAATTAGTAAAGCGAATTTGATTGGATTATCATTAGGCGGTATGGTTGCTCAAGAATTTGCAATTGAGAATGCGGACAGAACGCTAACCTTAACATCAATAATGTCTTCTGGGAATATTGTAGACAAAGAATTGCCAAAAGTATCTAACAGTGTTGTATTTGATTTTACAAAAATTGCAATTAAATATGGAATTTTTAAGAGTGAAAAGAACACAATAAAATTAATTTTAGCGGCAAAAGTGATTCTTCGCGGAGATGCACAATATGAAATTGATGTAAAAGGAACAGCCGAACAAGTCATTTATAATTTAAGGAAACGAAAAGGCTACAACCCAAATGCATCAAGCCAACATGATGAAGCTTCTAATCTATCTGATTCTCGTTATGACAAATTGAAAGATTTAAAAATTCCAGTATTGATTATTCATGGATTAAATGACCCATTTGTGTCAATTGAACACAGCAAAAAATTAGCATCTGTAATCCCAAATTCTAAGACAAGATGGTTTAATAATATGGGGCATGATTTACCTTTAAACCTGATTGATCCGATAACTAAAGAGATTATTTCATTTATAACAATGAAAACTGATAAATAAACGCAGCACACAAAAAACAAATCCAGTCAACACGAAACCCATAAGAAAGAGAGAATCTCATAAAATTGGCCTTAGTGATGCTTATAAAGAGAAAATGAAACTTCATCTTCAATAATAGGTGGACAGAAAGGGTTGGCTCCTGCTTTCCACATCTTTCCTCTGTGGGCATTGGCATTTAGGCCGTAGTAACGTACCATAACTTGTACTCTATCAGGGATATGGTAGGTTACTCTGGCTATAAACTCCAGATAATCCATATGCTAGGATTCTGTGCTGGGCTTGCCGTAATACCTGCCCTTCGGCATTATCCAGGCTAATTGGATTTGTGCTTATCAGCCTGATATTTCTTTATCCCGGAGCTTAACCTCCTGACTCCTTCGATTATCTGTTCCTTTGTGGGGTAGGAAAAATTTATTCTCATAGAGTTGTGTCTGAGGTAATTCTTCGGGTAAAAAACCTCTCCTGGAACGAAAGCTACCTTTTCCTCGACTGCTTTGTAGAAAAAATCCATTGTATTTATCTCTTCCGGGAGAGTTACCCATAGAAACAGTCCTCCTTCGGGTTTTGTCCACACTACGCCCATATCTTCAGGGAAATTTTCTTCCATTGCTTCCAGGAAAAAATTCAGTTTTTCTCTGTAGTAGGAAACGGCCTTCTTGAAATGGGCATCCGTATCATATTCCCGCAGAAAGGCGGTGCATATGTCCTGATTCAATTTCGGGGTGTTTAGTATGTTTGCCCCTTTTATGAAGGAGAACTTAGTGGTGACTTCAGGGGAGCCTATATTAAAACCTACTCTCAGGCCAGGACACAGGATTTTTGAAAAAGTATAAATGCCGATTACGTTTCCCTGGTTTTTGTCCAGCGAATAAATGGAGGGAACATTTTCGCCTTTGTACCTTAATTCCCTGTAGGGGCTGTCCTCGACTATTGGAATATGGAATTTTTTGCTTAATGAAAGAAGATCGAGCCTTTTCTCAAGACTCATTGTGATTCCCGAAGGGTTCTGGAAATCAGGGACTACATATATGAATTTGGGCATTTTCCCCTGATTTATGGAATTCTCAATGTCATTCTTCAGGCCTTCCACATCGGAGCCGTCTTCTTTCAGGTCTCTTGATATATACTGAGCATCTTCCATCTCGAAGGCTGCTAAGGCACCCCCGAAAGTAGGCAGGTCTGTGACAACTGTATCCTGGGGTTCGAGGAACAGTCTTCCAACAAGGTCTAGTCCGTGCTGTCCTGATGTTGTGATCATTATATTTTCAGGCTCGATGAAAATATTATCTTTCTTGAGATATTCTATTACTGCCTGCATTAAATCATTCTCACCGGGAATTGGAGAATATTGAAGGACACTTTGTGGGTTTTCTTTTATCGCTTTTCCTGCAGCATTTTGAATGAGTTTTAGCGGAAAAACGTCGCTGTTGGGTAATCCGCCGGCAAAGGAGATTATCTCAGGGTCAGTAAGGAAGGCCAGCATTTTTCCGATGGAATACCCCTCGAAATCTTTCATTATTTTGGTAAATAGTGATTTCATGATTAACCTCCCTTATTGTTTTATTCTTGATGTTCAGATTCATCGACTATTCCCGTATGAATGAACAGCTTATTTTCTGTAGGCAATCTTTGCATATAAGGCTTTATGCCCTCTTTTCATTATCTCTTTGGCATCTTTATCACATCTTATACACTTGTGATATATAACATTGCCAATCAGATCTGCCTTTTCGTTTCTTTCCTCATCCGGGAGAAAATAGGTTTCCATTGTGTCATATGGCCGTGATTCTCCATCGCTTTCATATTTAATTGTTAAATTTCTTCCGGCATCGAGTACCTTAAATGCACTGTCTGTCCAGTTGAAGTCGGGCATTCCTAAATCAGGATTTATCCTGATATGAGCTGCGAGCGAAATATTCAAGCCTGAGGCTTCAACTTCCTCAGAACACTGGATGAAGGTTTCAGGTGTTGCCGCATTTCCTATGTTGATCTCATAGATGGGAGTTGTGCCGTCATCGCGCAGATATTCTTTAAAGATATTCAGGAGCATCCTGAACTGAATAGTATTTTGGGTTGAAAGGAGCATGGATATTTTAAAAGTAAGGTTTGGAATTTCCCTTGCGTAGTAACAAGCAGCAACGATTGTTGACCAGCTCGGATTAAGGAAAAAATTAGCTCCTGTTGTAATGGCGGCTCTTGTCACACCGTCTAGATAGATAAGATGGTTGTTATTGCCAACTTCTATGCCTCCGAAATTGCCAAACGCTGTACCCATATTCTTCAGAATTATCTGGCTCAATCCATTTCCCAGGTCAGTTCTTTCGAATTTTTCTCCGGTTGCTTTCTCTACTCTTGCAAACCGTTCTTCTGGAAGAGGAGTACCCAAAAGGTTTGTAGAGCAGAACTTACTGGCACCGAGAATGTTTTCGGCCATTGCAAGAGTTGTAAGGAGGTCTCCGCTGTAGATGTAGTACTCGGTCAAGCTAACAACTGAAATCATCTCTGTTGGGAAAAGCAGACCCTCGCTTTCTGTTATTCTTTTGATGCAGTCGAATGTGGGCCTGGCTCCCTGGAAACCAGACACCTGGGTTGTGCATATTCCTTTCTTTGTGAAATTGATTCCGTTTTCCTCTATGAAATCTTCAACCTTGGCAAAACTATTTACATATTCTTCAGCTTTTTCCAGCATCTCTCCATAGCCTTTTTCAGAAGCAGTTCTTTTTCTAGTCTCGTAATCCCGCATAGACTCTATCTGTTTAGAGATTTCTTTTGCTCCTTCGTATGAATCTAACAGGGCATCCATGGCTTTGAGGTCACTGTTAGATAAAAGTTTAAAATGCATAGTTTCCCTCCATTAATAATTTATTATATGGAATATGGAAAATTTTTCTATTATTTATGCTTGTGAAAGGATTTGTCCGGCTCCTCATGTTGAGCAATCAATTATATTTAAAAAAAACTTTGGATGCAAGCTGTTGGACGAGTTGCTGAGGAGAGGTGTAATATCCTGTCAAAATTTTTCTTTGCTCAATGCCATGGGGGAGCCGTCTTTATTAGAAAAGGGACGAAACCTGAAAGTGTATGAATATTTTTTATTCGCAGGGAGGGTATATTCCGGGTGTGGACGGGCCCGTTTACCCCAGCTTGTATCCCCGCCTACTCCCATCTGTTTGTAGTCAAGGTTTAAAGTCACCCAGTTCCGTTTGATAAGGTCTACTGCATGCTTCTGTTCCTTTTCTGGCCCGTTTGCAAAATCATCTATTGAGAAATGATTTGCACTGACGTTTAAGAGTGGCATTCCTTCAGCCAGCAGGCCAATGCCGTTGTTATTTGTTAAGGCAGCCCAGCGGACATCTGTTTTATTGCCGTTTTCTTGAGGTCTGATGTAGGGATGATATTGTTCCATGACTGTTCCGCTGTAAACACCGACTGCAGTGCTGCTCTTTCTGTCCCAGTAACTTTCATGCGGTCCACGTCCATACCAAGTAATTTTGTCAAATTCCACTGGGAGAGTCATCTGCATGCCGAAGCGCGGCAAATCAGGAAGATTATTGCTGCCAGGTTCGAACCTGTTTTTAATGATGATATCGCCGCTGCCGAATATTCTATAGGTTGTGTAGTATTTTGTGTTTCCTGCAGAAAGTTTCGAAAGAATGTTGACTTGGATTTCACTGGCGTTTATCCTTTTTACAGAAACATCCTCGATTTTTCTTTTTGCCCCGGCATCCCGCCAGACCGAACATCTTGTGGGCATATCACAGCCGAAGTCATTATCGGTGGGTGCACGCCAGAAATTTGGCACAGGGCCGCTTTTTACAATCTCGGTTCCCTCATAAATCAATGACCCTATGGTTCCTTTGCTTATGTCAAATGACAGATGAAAATTTTCTCCTTTGATATCGATGTACTTCTTATTGAATGAAAGTTCCAATTCAGGCAGGTTTTCTTTATTTACGCGTTCAGCCGATTTGTATAAAGGTAATTTAAACTGTTCCCAGGCAACTTCATAACCTCTTGGAATAAGAGGGGTCGCTTCCATTAAAGTAAAGCTCAGTTTTAAAAAATACTCGACACCTGGCAGGGGTTGAATCTCAGGAATCGGAATAGTAATGACCTTTGAATGATGTGGGGTAGTATCGAGGTTTTCAATTTCCCCTTCAGCAATTTTTTTGTCATCGGCCGATACTGTCCAGGTCGCATGAATTATATTTAGATATATGAAATCATACTTGTTAAAAATTTCGATCTTTCCTGCCTTTAGATCGACCGGTTTTGCTGATATATATTGATAGACTTTTTTTACTTCCAATATATGAGGATGAAGTTTTCTGTCAGGGAATACCAGGCCGTTTATGCAGAAGTTTTTATCGCTTGGAGTATTTTCATGCCCGTAATCTCCACCGTAGGCCCAGAACTCTTCTCCTTTCTCATTTTTTTTGAGCAGTCCCTGGTCGACCCAGTCCCAGATAAAGCCGCCCTGAAGCTGTTCGTATTTTTCGATAATATCCCAGTAATCCTGAAGGTTTCCTACGCTGTTCCCCATGGCATGAGCATACTCGCACATGATGCACGGCCGGCTTTGTTTTTTGCCTGCATAGTCTTTTAGATGGTGTATCTGGCGGTACATAGGGCAGAAAATATCAGTATGAGATTTCAGCCCGGCCTGTTCATATTGGACGGGCCTGGAGATGTCCCGTTTTTTAATCCACGCATACGTGGCTTCAAAGTTTATGCCGTCGTCTGCTTCATTTCCCAGAGACCATATGATTACAGATGGATGATTTTTATCCCGTTCGACCATGCGTACAGTACGGTCCAGATGTGCTGCTTTCCAATCCGGATTATTGCCTAGTGTTTTATCCGGCTCATATCCCATGCCGTGAGACTCGATGTTTGCCTCGTCAATGACATAAAGCCCGTATTGATCGCATAGATCATACCATTTTGGATCGTTTGGATAATGGCTTGTGCGAACCGCGTTTATGTTGAATCTTTTCATCAGCCTGATGTCTTTCACCATCAATTCCTCTGTGACATAACGCCCTGTTACAGGGTCATGTTCATGCCGGTTTACCCCTTTAATTAGAATTGGAACGCCATTGACCAGCAGTTTGCCTCCTCTAATTTCTATATTTCTGAATCCGATCTTGCTTGAAACAATCTCGGTTGTCTTTCCGGAATTGTCCGCAAGTGAGAGAATAAGTGAATAAAGGTTTGGTGTTTCAGCAGTCCATTTTGCCGGTTGTTTTACAGGCTGCTCAAGTGTCACTACTTTTTCATGGAGATTATTGAGTTTGATTTTTTTCGTTACCGGAACGTCAAACAACGATTGATTATTTTTATCAAGAAGGTCCATTGTGATGTAGCATGAGCCTTTTGCTTTTAATGAGTAATTTTTAATATTGATTTCAACTTTCAGGTTCCCATCTGAATAATTATTGTCAAGTTCAGCGTGGACAAAAAAATCGCAGATATTAACCTGGGGAGTTGAAAATAAAAACACATCCCGCTCAATTCCACTTATTTTCCAGTAGTCTTGATCTTCGAGATAGGCTCCGTCACTCCAGCGGTAGATTTCAGCTGCCAGGTTATTTTCTCCTTCACGCAAAAAATTTGTGATATTAAATTCCGCAGGCGTTTTACTTCCCTGGCTGTAGCCAACTTTTTTCCCGTTCACCCAGACATAAATGGCAGATTTGGCTCCTGCGAAGTGGAGGAATACCTGGCGATTTTTCCAGGTTTCAGGGACAGTAAAATTTCTTCGATATGACCCGACAGGGTTATAATCATGAGGAATCTTTGGGGGGTCGGCTGGAAAAAGATAATCAACATCTGTATAAATGGGAATGCCAAAACCCTGTAATTCCCAGTTGCCCGGAACCTTAATATCGCTCCACCTGCTGACATCATAACCATCTTTAAAAAAATCGACAGGACGTTCAGTAGGCCTTCTTACCCAGTTAAATTTCCATATTCCGTTCAGGGATTTGTAAAACTGTGAAAGGGAAGGATCATTTTTCAAAGCCGTATTAATGTCAGGGAAGGGAATATATGTACAGTGCGCAGGTTCTTTATTCCTGTTTAATATTGCCGGATTTTCCCAGTCATTGATTTTTGAATTGTCAGCGCAGGGCTTAAGGCTTTCTTCCGGATTGTTTTTCTTAATTGCAGAACTGTTTCCAATTGCAGTTAATAAAATTAATATTAGAAAGATCTGTTTCAGTTTTTTTAATAAGGAAACAGGTGATTTAGATTTGCTAATTTTGCTTGTATGCAATTTTGCTGACTCCTTCTTGTTTTTTGTGCTTATAGCCTAGAAATTGATATCCCCACATGCCGTTGGAAACTCTCATGCTGTCATTTCTTTAAGAATACACAGGGAAATGCTCTTTTTATTTTGGCACTAAGAGTTTATAACATACAGAAAATTCGGTGTCAAAAAGCACCAAAATGAATATTTTTATTCCTTTTTGTAGTGAAATTTAAATGATTTTATGAATAGAAAAGTTTAGAATTAATAAGAGAGTTTTTAAAATTCCTGCTTTAAGGAGGAAATATCATGGGAAAAAAGTTAACTTTAATTATGCTGATTCTCTTGTTCTCTTGCTCTCTTATGTCCTACGGCCAGGAACTGAAGCCGATAAAGCTTCTGAAGCCTCAAATAGATGGCGGCCTTCCATTGATGCAGGTGCTAAACGAGAGAAAATCTACCCGTCAATTCAGTGCTGAAGAGCTGCCGCTGCAGGTGCTGTCAAACTTGCTTTGGGCGGCATTCGGGATTAATCGTCCGGACTCCGGAAAACGAATCGCACCATCAGCCGTGAATTGGCAGGATATTGATATCTATGTTGCCATGGCAGAAGCGATGCATTTACGCCCTGAGCAAAAGGTCAGGCTGGCTCAATCGGTTGGATATCCTGCTGTTTCACCTTCACCTGAAAAGACAGAGAAAACCATAGTGGATGAATGGGCAAGCGTAAAAGCGCCGCTGCCTCCAGAGTTGAAGCCTGTAAAGATAGATCCTAAAGTAACAGCATTGTTAATCCTTGATATTCAAAACCAGAACTGTAATTTCGAAAGAAGGCCGCGCTGTGTAGCATCTGCTGCTAAAATCCAGAAATTACTTGCAAAGGCAAGGGGAAAAGGTATGGCAGTCGTTTACAGCCTGACGAGCAGGGCAAGTGCTGCAGATATACGGAAGGAAGTGACTCCGATCGAAGGAGAACCGGTGGTCAAGTCAGGTGCAAATAAATTCTTTGGTACTGATTTAGATAAGATCTTGAAAGAAAGGGACATCACTTCTGTAATAATAACCGGTACTTCTGCCCATGGGGCCGTGCTGAATACAGCAACTGGCGCAGCTATGAGGGGATTCAAAGTTATTGTGCCTGTGGATGGGATGTCAGCATCGGATGCATATGCCGAACAGTACACAGCCTGGCACCTGGCAAACGGACCCGGGTCAAGGCGAAGCACAACACTGACAAAGATCAGCCTGCTTGAGTTTTAAAAAAGGTACCAGGTACCGAATATAATTCTTTCGTGTATTATTTTTTAAATCTTCTTTATGTAAAATGCCAGAAAACCCCAGGCTTTTAAGCCTGGGGATGAATGGCACTCGGAACGAAGCCAGCTAAAGCTGGCGAAGTGGAGGAAAATCAGGCATAATCTGGCTATGGCCAGATATGCCA
>Ga0307430_1000260_pt1 | contig 51021 bp, 39 predicted proteins | sample SalMarWE160130MG_FD_202159 | JGI IMG/M metagenome (GOLD analysis project Ga0307430, IMG submission 202159) | Salt marsh sediment microbial communities from the Plum Island Ecosystem LTER, Massachusetts, United States - WE1603-130 | ecosystem: Environmental > Aquatic > Marine > Intertidal zone >... | reverse complement strand
CTTGTTACCTTTGTAGCTCGCGGTGAGCTTGGCCGAGCCGGTCCCCTCCATGTAGACGCCCGTGTAGGTGCCGCTCATGGTCGTGGTCAGCTCGACGGTGCTGGTGAGCGGGATGCCGGTGGCCTCGTCGACGAAGCTTGTGCCCTTCATCGTCCCCTTGATCTGCATGGGGCTCTCTGCGTCGGTCTGGGTGAGATCGGCCGTCATGCCGATCTTGGCGCAGCGCCGGCCGCGGTGGACACCGCGCCCGATGAGCTTGTATGTGGCGGTGCCGGCGATCTCGATCTCCTCGCCCGACCCGGTCAGGTCGTCGATCTCCTCGGTGACCGGGCTGGTCCACGACGCGCCTGGGTGGACGGGGCCTTCGGGGAAGACGCGCTTGCCGCCGAGGATCAGCTCGAGGTCGATCGAGTCGATCTTCTCGGCGGGGGGCGAGAGCTTGACCTGGCCGCGGTCGCTGATCCAGACCTTGTAGGCGGTGATCAGCAGCTTGGAGAAGTCCGGGGCGGCGCCGAGCTTGGGCGAATCCCACCGGCCGGAATAGACGCGTTCGCCGTCGCGGTAGAGCGTGGCGCTGTTCTCGTCGCCTTCGATCCGGGTCGTGCTGGGGCCGAGCTTCATCTCGCGCTCGTAGAGCAGGTCGTGGAATCGCACTTCCGTCTCGATCGTGCCGTCGGGCGCCAGGCCCTTGCCCCGGACGCTCACGATGATCTGGACCGAGTCGGACGCGGCGACCTCGATGGTTGTCTGGCCGTGCGAACCTCTGAGCTCCGTGTTCAGCTCTTGGGTTGCCTCGTAGACTTGGAGCTGGTTGAGGCCGAGGTCAAAGCTCAGCGCGACGCCCGCATCGACCGGTGTTGTACCGGCCGGCTCAACCGTCTCGGCCGGCTCGGCCTTGTCCGGTGGCTGGCTCGGCGTGGTCGTCACGGACGGGCTGGGCTTCGAGGCGGCGGCCAGCTTGCGCCTCGCCTCGTCGTCGAGGTCGAGGGCGTCGGCGTGGATCCAGCCGCGTGTGCCGCCGGTGCTGGACGGGAGGAAGCCGTAGACCCAGTCACCGTGGAGCCGGTCGGCCCGGAAGGTCTGGCCGGCGGCGACCTCGGCGAGCACGGCGCCGCTGGGGGCGTAGAGCTTGGTGTCGGTCTGGAGCGTGACCTCGACGGCCGCGGCGTCGATGGCGAACAGGGCGATCGCCGCGAGGGCGATCAGGCCCGTGAGCGTTCCTCTCATCGGGGCGCCTTTCAGAGCTGCTGTTCTTCCTCGAGCGTGTCGCCCGTGTAGCGGATCGCGATCGTCGTGGTCTGCTTGGAGGTCACCGGGATGTTGTTAAACGCCAGCTTGACGGTTAGGGAGCTCATGAGCCGTGCGCTCAAGGCGATGCCGTTCTCTTCGTCGATCAGGTAGCTGCCGGTCATGTTCTGGGTGGCGCGCTTGCCGCTCACAGACTCGTCTTGGGTTGCGACGCCGGTGAAGATGATTCTGGCGCAGCGTCGGCCCTCATGGGTTGTGCGCTTGTGTACCCTATAGGTTACCGTACCGACGAGGGGTATCTGCGCGGTGCCCATCGGGCCGGGAACGGTCAGGCGGACGTTCTGCTCCCACGAACTGCCTGTGCGCACGGCGTGGTGCGGGAAGACCATTGGCGGGGCGAACGTGGCGCCCACGCTGAGGCGGGCTGCATGCGCCAGGGCATCGATACCCGCATCGCCGGTGAACGCGCCGCAGCCGTCGAACGTGGCGGCGATCACCGATCGGGCAGGCCTGGACGCATCGGGCAAGCCCGCGAGCTCTTTTGCGCCCCATTTGCCCGAGTAGATGAACCCATCGTTTCGGTAGAGGGTTGCCGTGTTGGCGTCGCCGGTGAGCTTGATGGTGTTTTCACCCAGCCGCACGTCCGCGTCGAGCTTGTACTTGTGGCAGCGCAGCTTGGCCGTGTGCGTCGCGTCGTTTGCCAGGCCAGTGCACTGGATGGACAGGCCGCACTGGCCAATGATGGTTACCTCGGCATCCACGACAAGGTTGCCCGATTTCCCCGCGGCGGTCTGCTCCATCTTCGAGTCGGCCTCGTAGACGAGAAGCTGATCGGGCTCGAGCACGTATCGGAGCAGGATGGTTTCACCCTGCGGCTCGTCCGGCGCCTCTTCGTCGGCGGTCGGCGGGAGGCCGAGCTTGCGCCGCGCGTTGTTGTTGAGTTCGAGCGCCTCGAGCTTGATCCAGCCGTTGGCGCCGCCGGTGCTCAGCGTCAGGAAGCCGTAGGCCCAGTCGCCGCCGGCCTTCTTCGCCTTGAACCGGTGGCCGGCCGTGACGTCCTGGATGACGTTGCCGCCGTTGTCGTAGAGCTTCGTGTCCGACTTGACCGTGACTTCGACGGCCGCGGCGCTCGCGGCGAGCACGGCGGCGGCGACGGAGATCAGGACAAAGAGAAGGAAGAAACGCTTCACGTGGAATGCCCCTCCGCACCAGGTGATCGTTACTGCAAGGATATCACAGGAGTGCGCGTTCGGCAAGCAGGGCTTCGTGTCCCGAATCGGCAGACAAGGAGTCTTACCTGTCGAGACGGCGTTCACCCACGAGGTGATGCAGGCAGGCGTGTGCAGTGAACAAGCTAACCAGCGCGAGCGCCTCCGAGTTCCTGGGCCTCACGGCCCAGGCTACCCCCTGCCGCCGCTCCGCGGCTGGGGCGAACACAGCTATCCATTATCCGCCGATGCGGGTCGTTTCAGATCGGGGAGGGTGTGCAGCTTGGGCTGCCCGAGTGGGTCCCGCAACAGGGTAGGGCCAGCCTGGGCAAAGCGCTTGGCGCGTCTGTGGGGGGTGTGCCATACTGGCCCGGAGTTTCTTTAGCTCGCCGTTCCTAACAACAAGAGCCGGAGCGACCTGGCGCCATGAGAACGCCGAACGACAGCCTGCCCGAGTTGCGGGCGAACGCGGAGCGGATCGTCCGCATGCTGCGCGACGCCGGGCACAAGGCGTACTTCGCCGGCGGGTGCGTGCGCGACCTCGTGATGGGCGTTCCCCCGCACGACTACGACGTGACGACCTCGGCCCGGCCCGAGGAGGTCATGATGCTTTTCCGCAAGACCGTGCCGGTCGGCGCCGCGTTCGGCGTGGTGCTCGTGATCCTGGGCGGGCGCGAGTACGAGGTGGCCACGTTCCGCACCGAGGGCGCGTATTCCGACGGGCGACACCCGGACGCGGTCGCGTACGCGACGGCCGAAGAGGACGTGACGCGGCGCGACTTCACGATCAACGGTCTTTTGTACGATCCCGTCGCCGGCAAGGTCATCGACCACGTCGGCGGGCGACGCGACATCGAGCGCGGCATCGTGCGCACGATCGGTGACGCCGACGAGCGGTTCGCGGAGGACCAGCTGCGCCTGATCCGGGCCGTGCGGTTTGCGGCGCGGCTGGACTTCGCCATCGAGCCCGCGACGCTCGAGGCGCTCACGCGGCTCGCGCCGACGGTGACGACGGTGAGCTGGGAGCGGATTCGCGACGAGCTGGTGAAGATGCTCGTCGGGCCGAATCGCGGCCGGGCGCTGCGGCTGCTGCACGAGACCGGCCTGCTCGCCGCCGTGGTGCCGGAGGTCGAGGCGATGGCCGGCGTCGAGCAGCCGACGCAGTTTCATCCCGAGGGCGACGTGTTCGAGCACACGGCCCTCGTGCTCGACGCGCTCGAGGCGCCGAACCCGGTGCGCGCGCTCGGAGCGCTCCTGCACGACGTGGGCAAGCCGCCGACCTACACCGAGGCCGACCGCATCCGGTTCAACAACCACGACGTGGTGGGCGCCGAGCTCGCCGACGCGATCTGCAAGCGGCTGAAGTTTTCTGGCGAGATGCGGCAGCAGGTCGTCGACATCGTGCGCAACCACATGCGATTCATGCACGCGCCCAAGATGCGCGAGGCGAAGCTCAAGCGGCTGCTCCGGCGCGAGACGTTCGACGATGAGCTCGCCGTGCACAGGGCCGACTGCGTCGCGAGCCACGGCGACATGACCGTCTACGACTTCCTCGTCATGAAGCAGGCCGAGCTGCCGCCCGAGCAGATCAGGCCGACGCCGCTCATCACGGGCCACGACCTGATCGCCGCCGGTTACGAGCCGGGGCCGCTGTTCGGCGAAATCCTCGACGCGGTCGAGGACCTCCAGCTCGAAGGCACGCTCGCCACACGCGACGACGCCCTTGCCTGGGTCCGCGAGCACTACGCACCACCGAAGTGACGCCTATCCCGAGGCCATCTCTGTTTCGTTGCAGCGCCGTCGCGTGTTGCAGGCTTCTCGGCGTGTCCAAGCAGGAGTAGGTGCTGCCACCGGCTTCAGCCGGTGGTCTCAGGTTGCCGGGCTTCCTTCCCGAAGCCGCCTTTAGGCGGCTTCTCGACAAGGGCGTTCACGCGTGCAGGGCTCGGTGGCTGAAGCCTTCTGTCGAGAAGGCGCGCCACAGGCGCGATCGCTGAAGCGTGCTGGGGTCATGCTCTTGCCTGAGCGGACCACCGGCTGAAGCCGGTGGCAATACCCATTCGGAGCCGTTTCTGCGGACCGGCGACAGAGGACCTGGCCACGTCAGTTTCTGCCACCGTCGGGGTTGCTCGATGAAACACGCCGGCGCGAAGGCGTCACCCCTAATCCGCATTTCTCACGAGGGGCGGGCGCACACGGGTTCCTATAGACACGCTGTCGTCGAGGGAAAATGGGGACAGGCACCTGTTCTGAGCGGCCGGTCTCTCTGAAAAACGCCTGCAGCCAGTTGCCTGTCCCCATTTTCCCGGCGCGCGGCGTGAGAAATGCGGGTTAAGGAGGCAGTAGAACCTGGAAGGATGCGTCCGGGTCCCATAAGAGGAGGTTCTACGGCACTTGTGCAGTGCGTGATGAGGCTGCCGGGCAGGTAGTCAGGACGGGGCGGCGTGCGGCTCATCTCGTGGTCCCAAGCCCCGTACCCGCCTGTCCAATTCCCAGAGCGCGAGCTTACTGCCTTCATACTGAACTCGAGCGACCGCTTCCTCGTACGGGAGCCACCTGTATTCGGTGTGCTCGGGCGAGATCACGAGTCGCTCGTCCCTCACCAAGACGCCGAAGCAATACTGAGGGATCGCGTACGTATCGTCGCCCCAGAGATGACTATCGGCGTACGCGGTGACAGGCACAGGCATGACCGTGTCGAGCTGGAGGAACGGAGAGTCTGCGGGGATGCCTGTCTCTTCGTGCGTTTCCCTCTTGGCTGCCTCGAGGGGCGTCTCGTCGTTTTCCCCGCCGCCGGCTACGGCGTGCCAGTATCCGGCATCGGCTCTTCTGAGCAGGGCGTATTCGAACAGTCCGTCGCCGACTTCGCGATAGGGGAACACGAGCACATTGAACGGAGCCCTCATCGTCTCTCCCTTCGTTGACGCGCCCGATGGTGACTGGGGCGTTCTGGAAAAGAGCGCGCTACATGGAGAACTGCTCGCCGAGGTAGATCTTGCGGGCGGTCGGGTCGCTGATCAGGTAGTCCGAGGGGCCGCTGACCTCGACGACGCCCTCGTTGATGATGTAGGCGCGGTCGACGATCGAGAGCGTCTCGCGCACGTTGTGGTCGGTCAGCAGCACGCCGATGCCGCGCTCGCTCAGTTGGCCGATGATGCGCTGCACGTCGAAGACGGCGATCGGGTCGACGCCGCTGAACGGCTCGTCGAGCATGATGAAGCTCGGCGAGGTCACGAGCGCGCGGCAGATCTCGAGCCGGCGCCGCTCGCCGCCCGAGAGTGTGTAGGCCTTCTGCCTGGCGAGGTGGGCGATGTCGAGCTCCTCGAGCAGGCGTCGAGCGCGGCGGCGGCGGACGTGGTCCGACAGCGGCAGCGTCTCGAGGATGGCCATGATATTCTGCTCGACCGTCATCGTGCGGAAGGTCGACGGCTCCTGCGACAGGTAGCCCATGCCGAGCCGGGCGCGCTTGTGCATGGGCATGTGGGTGACGTCGGAGCCGGCGAACCGCACCGTGCCGGCCTCGGGCCGGATGAGGCCGACGATCATGTAGAAGGTCGTGGTCTTGCCGGCGCCGTTCTTGCCGAGCAGGCCGACGATCTGGCCTTTGTCGACGACGATCTCGATGTCGTTGACGACGCGCCGGCCGCCGTACGACTTGACCAGCCCCTCGGTATGCAGCAGGTGGGCGTCGGTGGCCTCGCTCGCCTTATCAGGAGACGGCGCGGCCGCCGGCTGCTCGGCGTTCGCGAGTTCGGGCTCGCTAGTCGTCTGTGGTTCCGGCGCCGCCATCGTCGGTCGGCTCCTCGTCTTTCGGTTCCAGGCCGAAGAAGCTCTGGGCGGTTTCGCTGAACTGGACCATTTCCGTCTTGCCCGAGAAGAGCGCCTTGCCGCCGGGGTTGCGGTCGATGACAACCTTGTCGGCGCGGATTTGGGTTTGCTGTTCTCCGTCGTCCCTGCGGTAGAGCACCTGGGCCGTTTCGGACTTCTCCATGGTGATGATGTTGTTCGCCACGTCGAAGACGGCCTTGTCGCACATCGCCTGCTCGGTCTTCTGGTCGATGCGGACGTTGCCGGTGCAGGTGATTCGCTTCGCGCCGGTGAGGGTGGGGTCGGCCTCCTTCTCCTCGTCGGTGTAGTACTCGACGATCATCTGGTCGGCCCAGATCGTGCCGTTGCTGTCGCGGGCGACGACGTTGCCCGTGAAGATGCCCTTGTCCTCGTCGCTGTAGATCTCGAAGTGGTCGGCCGTGATGCGGAGCGATTCCACCTCTTTCTCTTCGGCCTCGGTCTCGTCGTCGCCTTGCTTGTTGCCTGGTTCTTCTTCTTCGCCGTTCCCAATGGCTCGGCTTCGCTCGACGCTCACGGCGACGTTCTGGTCGAAGCTGGCGTTCGAGGTGTCGAGCTCGAGGCGCATCCGTTCCGATCGCACGGTGCCCCACGGGAAGGTGATGCGCGTGTCGGTCTCGGACTCGAGCGTTCGGCACTTCCTGTCGAACACCGCGAGCGGCGTGGTGAGCCTGATCGGCTCATCGGCGTTCGGCGTGTCGAGCTGGAAGTTGACCATTCGCTCGCGGTCGCTGTCGAGGCTGCAGGCGAACTCGCCCTGGGCGCGCCAGTGGTACCGGTTCACCTTGCCCGGCACGGGCAGAAGGGTGGTGAAGTCCCAGCGCGTGATCTCGGGCCATGCGTAGTTCGGGTCGCGCTGCTGTGGTGGGCGGCGTTCCTGGTCGAGGGCGCGCTTGGCGCGCTCGATGTTGGCCTCGGACGGGTGGATCACGGCGTAGAGGAACACGAGGGCTGCGGCGATCGCCATGACGAGCCCGATCCCCCCGAGCATGCGCACCGTTGTCCGGTCGAGCGTGATCACGTTGTCGCCTCTCGCGCCGCCATGAGCCGGGCGATCGCGTCGTCCCAGAGCCCTTCGGTCTTCAGGATATGCTCGATCGCTTCACGCACCGCGCCGTGCCCGCCCGGATGCGTTGTGACGAAGGTGGCGGCGGCCGTGACCTCCTCGACCGCGTTCGCCACGGCGACGGGGAGGCCGGCGCGCTGCATGGGCGGCAGGTCGATCAGGTCGTCGCCGATGTAGCAGATCTCGTCGTCGCGCAGGCCGAGCTCGTCGCGCAGCTCGTCGTAGGCGCTCCCCTTGTCGGGCACATACTGGTAGACGCGCTCGATGCCGAGTTGTTCCGCCCGGCGCGCGAGCCCCTCGGAGCCGGCCGAGGTCATGAGCGCCACGGTTTTCCCGACGAGCATGGCGAGCTTGAGGCCGAGGCCGTCGTGGACGTGGAAGCGCTTGGCGCTCTCGCCCACGTTGTCGACCCAGAGCGTGCCGTCGGTGAGCACGCCGTCGACGTCCACAATGATGAGCTTGATCACGGCTGCGTCTCCCGGTGGCGCCGGTGTCAGGCGAGTCCGAGCAGATCGCGCTCGTCGACGATGCCGATCGGCCGGTGGTCGGGATCGACGACGATCAGGGCGCCGATGTCGCGGTCCTTGACGGTGCGGAGCGCCTCGGCCACGAGCACCTCGGGTGTGACCGTCGTCGGGTCGCGGGTCATGAATTGCCCGATCGGTTTGCGCGGCGCGCCCTCATCCTTCTCGATCGAGCGCCGGAGGTCGCCATCGGAGAAGACGCCGATGAGTCGGCCCTCATCATTGACGATGGAGACGGTGCCGGCGTGCGCGCGCGAGACTTCGTGGAGCGCGTCGATGATGAGCGCGCCCTCGTGGGCAACGGGCGTCACGTTCTGCTGCCGCATGACGTGCTTGATCTTGAGCAGCTTGCGGCCGATGCTGCCGCCGGGGTGGTAAAAGGTATAATCCTCGGGGCTGAACCCCTTGCGGCACAGCAGCGCCACGGCGAGCGCGTCGCCCATCGCGAGCGCGGCCGTCGTGCTCGCCGTCGGCACCAGGTTCATCGGGCCGGCCTCGCGCTCGACGGCCACGTTGATCACGACGTCGGCGTAGCTGGCGAGCGTCGAGTTGGAATCGCCCGTCATCGCCACGATGCGCGCGCCGATCTTCTTGATCGTCTCGATCAGGGTGACGACGCGGAGCACTTCCTCGGTCTCGCCGCTGTTGGAGAGCGCGAGCACGACGTCGTTTCGGACGATCATGCCGAGGTCGCCGTGGAGCGCCTCCTCGGGATGGACGAAGTAGGCGGGCGTGCCGGTCGAGGCGAGCGTCGCGGCGATCTTGCGGCCGATGGCGCCCGTCTTGCCCATGCCGGTGACGACGACGCGCCCCTGGCAGTCATAGATTATGTCGACGGCGGCGTCGAACTGGTCGTCGAGCTGGTCGGCGAGCCGGCGGATCGCGTCGGCCTCGATGGCGAGCACGTCACGCGCGACTTGCCGATCGGTTACGACGTCCTGATCGTTCACGATCCTGACCCCCCGCCCGGCGTTGCGGCGCCCTCGTCGGCACCGAGCTGCTGCTTGAGCCGCTCAATCGTCGCTTTGAGCGCGGCGATCTCGCCGGTTTGTCGCTCGATCACGTCCTTGGCAGCTTCCAGTCTCTGCGTCGCCTCGTCAAGCGATTTCTGGAGTGCGTCGGCGCGCTCCTCGGCGTCGGTGCGTTTGGCTCGAGCTGTCTTGAGATTGGTGTCGAGCTTCTTGGCGCGATTCCTGGCGGTCTTGACGTCGCTGTTGAGCTTGGCCACGAGGTTGGCGGCCGACTTGAGCTTCGGCTCGAGCGTGGCGATGCGGTCGTTGGCGGCCTCGAGCTCGGCGACGGCCGCGGCGCCGTGCGCGGCCTGGCTGCGCAGCACCTCGTGGTCGCCGAAGCGCGTTGCCACCGTCGTGCGCAGCGCATCGCTCTCGTCCTCGATTTGCTTGACCCTGGCGCCGAGCTCGTCGGCCTGCTTGCGGAGCGTCTCGTGTTCGGCCTGAAGCGTCTCGTAGGCTGTCCGAAGGTCGCTGCGGCCCGTGCTTCCCTCATTCGTGAGGGTCTCACTGTGGCCCGCGCGTTGCGGGTTGCCATCGTCTGCACGGCGGCGCTCGGTGCGCGCGATGCGCGCGAGCAGCGCCAGATCGACGATGAAGAGCGCGACCACGGCGAGCGTAACGATTCCAAGCGCGCGCCGGGCGGCGGGTGTTGAGGCCACGGCGTGCTACTCCCTCACGAGTGCTTTGAGTATCGTGTCGGCCACGAGCTGCTGGCCGGTCGTGTTCATGTACATCATCGTGACGCCTTCCTCGCCTGTCGGCTCGTCGTCGACGAAGAGGTTTATCCAATCGCCTTCGCGCAGGACGATCGCCTCGTAGACGTCGGCCAGCTCGACGTTACGCTCGAGTGCGAGGCGTCCAAGGGCGAGCGCGAACACCTCGGCTTGTGCGAGCGCGCCGACGCGTGGTGGCGGCGTCACCAGGATGACCTTCGCGCGTCCGTGCGCGGCGACGTGGTTCATCATCAGATTGAGGGAGGCCGCGATCGTCTCCGGGGGCGTCCGTGCCGTGATGTCTTCCTGGTCGAGCGAGATGACGACGACGTGCGGCTCGAAGCGCTCGATCGCGGCGCCGGCCTCGAGGAGGCGCCTGACGGGGAAGTGGTCGAGGGAGCCACGGTCGGTGGCGAAGCGCCGGATTGTGACAGCACGCGACGGGAAGCGCTCCTCGAGCTTTGTGCCGAGCATCCCGCAAAACAGGGCCGCCTCGTCGTAGCCCGGCCCGGCGGGACAGAGCGAGTTGTCGACGATCGCCACGCGCAGCGCCTCGGGCGAATCGGCCAGCACGTCGGCGAGCGGCTCGCGCCGAAGCTCGGTCCGCCGGGTCACTTTGATGACAAAGTGATTGCCGTCGGTGTCGACGAGGCTCGGGTCGTACGAGGCGAGCTCGGGGAACGGGTCGGTGTCGGGCATGACGCGCAGGCTCGTGCGCGCGAACACCACGTGGCCGAACCGGGCGATGCTGATCACGCTGAAGCCGCCCGGCAGGTTGGGCAGCTCGACCTCGAGGACAAGCTCCCGCTCGAGCGCCGATTCGGCCGTTCTGAGCACGCGATAGGTGGCAACGGCCGGCGCAGGGAGGCCGGGCAGGTCGAGGGGCTGCTCGAACGCGTCGGGTAGCCGTGTGTCCCTGCCGCTCCGCGCCCTGCTCGGGGATGAGGTCGACGGTTGGGCTGACCGAGAACGTGAGCGCGAGCTGGATCGGCCCGGCGCGGGCCCAGAGGCATACTCGGCCCGGCGCGCGCGCGCGGACGTGAAGAAGCTCAGCGGCTCGGCGAGCAGCGTGGCCGTGTGTCCCTGCCACTCGATGCGCTGCTCCACGACGAGGTCAACATGGGAGTCGGCCATGAGTTTCAGTCCGAGCCGGACCGGCACGGTGGGATCGGCGTCCGCGCCCGAGCCGGCGTCGCCACGGATGATCTTGCGCGGCTCGTGCTCGTCGAGGACGAGCTCCATCTTGGTGCGCACGTCGGCGGGGAGCGTGATCGTGCGCGAGAACTTGTCCTCGAAGCCGAGCGTGTCGCGCGCCGTGAGCGTCACCGTGTACGTGCCGGGTTTGTTGTACGTGTGCTCGGGCTCGGCGCCGGTGCCGCCGTCGCCGAAATCCCAGCGGTACGAGGTGACTGAGCCGAGGCTGGAGGTGCACAGCGCGTGAAACCGCACGGATGAGAGCACCGTGTCGGTTCGCATCAGGCCGACCTGTCCGGCGAGGCTGGCCGTGAAGTATGCGTCAAGCGGTTGCTTGAAGCGTTGGCGCGCGACGACGGCAAAGCCGGCGTCGCTGGGGAACGCGTCGGCGGGGATGGTGGTGTAGTCGCCCTGGCCGGGCGGCCGCCACTGGAGTCGGGCGATGTAGCTCGTCGGGTGGCGGCCGAAGACGCAGAAGGCGAGTTGGTGGTCGCCCTGTTCGAGGAAGATTGAGTCGTCGCTCGTGAAGTTGCCGAGCGCGCGCGTCTGGGCCAGGCGGAGCTCGCCGTCGAGGAACAGGTAGGCGAGGCCGGTCACCTTGAAGCGCATCCCGTAGGGGCCGGCCTCGGGCGCGCGCAGCACGCCGTCGTAGACGGCCAGGCAGCGCGGCGTCTGGGGCGAGAACGGGTTCACTGTGTCGTCGATCTGGGGTCGCTGGCCCGTGCCGATCACGTTGGGCGCCTGATCGAATGTGGCGCGGAACTCGGCGGGGCTCGCGACCTTGGCGCCGCGGTAGCTGCGCATCTCGAGCCGGATCCCACCCTGCTGTGCCGGCAAGCCGGCGGCGGCGAGCCGCCTGGCGTCGGGGTTGCCGTAGTAGACGTAGTAGGTCGACGTGCGGCTGTCGGCGAGCTTGAAACGGACGCTGACGGTGTTGGCATCGGCGCCAAGCACGCCGGCATCGCCGAGGATGACGTGCGGCATGACGCGGCCGTCGGCGGTGGCGACGCGGACGTCGGCGCAATCGGGCCGTGCCGCCCTGCCGACCTCGATGGTCGTGCCGCCGGTCGGGAACCGCTCGAGGTGCTCCAGCCGGTCGACGCGCACGATCTGGCGCCAGGGCCATGCCTGGTTGAACCACAGTGCCGACTGCGGGGCGTCCTCAGGGACGTCTCCAGTCTCGCTCGCGCCCGCCGCGAGCCAGCAGACTGCCGCAGCAGATGCCACGACGAGACTCAAGAGAGTTCTGCTCAAGCTGGGGGTGTTCAAGATTGCCCTCCCACGGAACTGCGCGCCAGCCATATGCTACCCGTCCGCGCGTGCGCGGTCAACGCCGAAGACGCACGAGCCGGGCGCTGTTGTCTTTGACTCGTTTCGCGCGGAGCAGTTCCGGGCGACCGCGTCGCGGGCGCACGCGATCCTGAGCAAAAAAGGGTTTACCGAACAGGGTCCTCCTGCTACAATCGGATTCCGTGCGAGGGTTGCTCCGAGGTCATTCGTGGGGAGCGAGATGGGGAAGCGCCCGCGAGTCCGGCGTTCGCCCGGATTCACGCTGGTCGAGCTGCTCACCGTCGTCGGTGTGGTGGGCATCCTGCTGGCGCTCCTTTTCCCGGCCGTCAACGGTGTGCGCAATCGGTCGCGCACGATCCTGTGCCAGTCGCGTCTCGGGCAGTGGGGGACCGCGTTCGGTCTGTACGCCGGGGACTGGGACTCGCTCTGGCCGCACACCGACTCGAACTACGGCATTGTGCGCGCCGACGGCAACGACCCGCAGGGCGAGTGCTGCTGGGTTGACGTGCTGCCGCCTTACCTGAGCGGCCGGCCGATGCGCGAGCTGCGCGATGCCGGCAAGCTGCCCGACTGCGAGACGATCTATCAGTGCCCGTCGGCCGTGCCCGAGCCCGGCAAGCCCGCCTTCGACTACGAGACGTTCGGCTACTACAGCTTCGCGATGAACTCGTATCTTGAGGCCGATTTCCACGGCTGGGACTACCCGCCGTTTGTGGATACCGAGCTCATCATGCGCGATGAGATCACCGTGCTGCTCTTCGACCAGAACCTCGACCCCGACGTCGTGCCTGAGATGGGCGAGTCCGAGAAGCGCGAGGAGGCGGGCATGTTCCCGTCGTACTCGGTCGGCATGTTCACGCTGCGGCACCATCGCGGGGGCAACGTGCTGTTCTGCGACATGCACGTCGGGCATCTCCGGCGCCGGATGTGGCTCGAGTCGTGGCCGCCGCGCGCCGACGCCTGGGTCCAGTTCTTCCCGTATTAGGAGGTCACATGAAGCGCCAGCGGGGGATGACGCTCGTTGAGCTTATGGCTGTCCTCGGCATCCTGGGCCTACTTATGACGGTGCTGGTTGCGTCGTTCCAGGGCGTGCGGCACAGCGCGCGCGTCGTCGAGTGCAGGCACAACCTGCAGCAGGTCTGGTTCCTCTTGCGCGGCTACGCGCAGGACAACGACTTCAGGCTTCCGGAGGGCGACACGAACCCCGACCGGCTGCCGGCGTCATCGGCCGAAGCGCTCCGGGAGCTGCTCGACGGGCGGATCGAAGCGCTCTACTGCCGCACGTATCCGCTGCGGCGCGATGGCCTCGGCGAGTGGGAGGACGCGATCGCCAGCGGGAAGACGTGGCATTCCCCCAGCATCGGCTACCTCTACCTGGCCGGCTCGCGCTACGAGAACTGGAACGTGCCGAGTGAGCAGCTACCCGACGATTTCCGCGGCACGCAAGGCATCGATTCGGTCGGACACCAGGTCGGCAGCGCGGCCGGCGCCGTCTGGATGGTCGATTTCGCGCGCTGCACGACCCCCGATTCCGTCCTCCGCCAGAGGCCCTGGAACTGGGATCTCACGAGCCATCCGCCGCAGCACGTCCAGGAGAAGGCCGGCCGCGAGGACTACCGCCTGCCCGATGGCGCCAACGTCATGTTCGAGGACGGTCATGTGACGTTCCGGCCGTTCGCCGACCTGCGCCCGCGCCTCATCAAGAATAGACGCGTCTACTACTGGTAGAAGCGCCAGCCGCGGGCAGCCGATCGGGCATGCTCGCGGCGGCTGCTCAAGGCGCCCAAGCACGACCGATGCGCCAGCGCCGGTTGTAGGGCGGGGCCTCCCGGCTGACACGAGGCTGGCCCGCGACGGGTGCTGTCCGCAGTTGTGTGCAGTCTGTCCGTGCTGGACATAGCCTGCGCTGAGTGGTATTATCGGCGCGCACACACCGGGTGAGAGGCTCGCGTCCATGCTGGTTCGGATCGATCCGCATGTCCACACGCGTCACTCGAACGCGCAGTCGGACTGGTTTCTGCACTTCTTCAAGTGCCCCGAGTGCGCCACCTGGCCCGAGGAGCTCTACCACATCTGCCGCAAGCGCGGGATGACGCACGTCACCGCGACGGACCACAACTGCCTCGACGGGTGCCTCGATCTCGCCGCGCGCTACGACAACGTGATCCTGGGCGAGGAGGTCTCGACGGTTTTCCCCGAGGACGACGTGCACGAGCACGTCGTGGTGCTCGGACTCGACGAAGCGATGCACCGCGACATCGCACAGCTCCGGCACAACATCTACGAGTTCGCCCGGTATCTGGCCGACAAGCGGCTGCCGCACTTCGTGGCGCACCCGTTGTTCAACCACAAGATGGGCTTGCTGACGCTCGAGCACCTCGAGCGGATGGCCCTGCTTTTCAAGGGCTGGGAGACGCTCGGCGGCGGGCGCGGCAAGCGGTCGAACGCGCTCGTGCACGAGTTTGTCGGCTCGCTCACGCCGGAGCGGATCGCCGAGCTCGCCGAGCGCCACGAGCTGGAGCCGCTGTGGGCCGAGCCGTGGGTCAAGCACGAGTACGCCGGCACCGACGACCACGCCGGCGTCTACCCGGGCACGAACTACATCGAGTTCGAGGCCGCCGATGCCTCGCCCGGGGCCGTCGTCGAGGGGCTGCGTCGCGGCGCGTTCGGCCAGGTCGGCTCGCCCGGGTGCGTCGCCAGCATGGGGGTGCAGATCCTGGGCGTCGGCTACAAGGTGGTCAAGCAGCGCTGGGGCGACCAGATCAACAAGAAAGTCTTCGTCTTTCTCGACCAGATCCTCGAGCAGCACAAGCGGACGAAGCTCACGCCGGTCGAGAAGCTCATCGAGGGGATCAAGACGGCCATCCTGCCCGGCGACGAGGCGGTCTTCCGCTCGCTCGCGATGACGATCCGCAAGCAGACGCGCAGCGACGAGCTGTTCCAGGCCGGCTTCCTGTCGCGCGACCTCTATGACGAGCAGGTCATCGAGCTGTGCTCGACGGTGTGGGACACGCTGCTCGTCTCGGTGCTCAAGAAGAAGTTCGACTGGCACTACCTGGTCACGCTCGGCGGGGCGGTGCTGGCGCCGTACGTGGTGTCGGCCAACGCGAAGAACAGCGAAGCGCGCCTGTGCCAGGAGATCGAGGAGGCGCTCGACCTGCACCCCGAGCCGCGGGTGGCCTGGTTCGTCGATGGCTATTCGCACGTCGACGGCGTGAGCCGGGCCGTGCGCCTATTCCTCGACCGGTTCGAGCGGGCCGGCAAGCCGGTGAAGCTCGTCATCTGCGACCCGAACCCGTACCCGAGCAAGATGATCAAGCGGTTCGAGCCGATCTACTCGAAGGAGCTCAAGGAATACCGCAACATCATACTGCACATCCCGTCGGCGCTCCAGGTGCTCCGCTACCTCGACACGGGCGGGTTCACGCACGTAGTCTGCTCGTCGCCGGGCCCGATGGGCTTCCTCGGGCTCGGGCTTGGCAAGCTGATGAAGCTGCCGGTCTGCGGCGTGCACCATACCGACTTTGTCCGGTTCGCGCTCGAGTTGACGGGTGACGCGGCACTCACCGACCTGATCCGCACGGGGGCCAGCGTCTACTACCGCTACATGTCGAAGGTGTTCGCGCGGTCGAACGCCTACCGCAAGGACCTGGCGCAGTTCGGCGTCGACGAGGAGCGCATCGACATCGTGCCGAGCTGGACGGACACCGAGCGCTACCACCCCAACAAGCGCAAGGCCGGCTTCTACGGCAGCGAGGCCGGCCTGACGCTGCTGTCGGTGGGCCGGATCTCCGAGGAGAAAAACCTGCGGTTCCTGCTCAAACTCTATGGGCGGCTCGCGCGCAAGCTGCGCGGGCTGCGTCTCGCGTTCGTCGGCGACGGTCCGCTCAAGCCGGCGCTCGAGCGCGAGGCGCGCGGCCTGCCCGGCGTGCGGTTCACGGGCGAGCTGCACGGCGAGGAGCTGGCGACCGCGTACGCGTCGGCCGACGTGCTCGTGTTCCCGGCGCGCTACGAGACGTTCGGCAACGTCGTGCTCGAGGCGCAGGCCTCGGGCGTGCCGGCCATCGTGGCCAACACGGGCGGGCCGAAGGAGATTATCGTGCCCGGCACGACGGGGCTCGTGTGCAACCCCGACTTCCCGGGCGAGTTCGAGGACGCGATCGAACGGCTCACCAACGACCGCGACCTGCTTGAGCAAATGCGCACCGCCTCGCGCGAGAACGCCGTGACGCGCTTCGACGCCGACACGATCGTCGAGAAGTTCTTCAGCTCCATCGTCAGCACGCGCGCCGTCTCGCTCGCCGCCCCCGTCATTTCCCGCCTCTCGGCCGTCTCGTAGGCAGCCACAGATCACACAGATCAAGCACTGATTCTTCCTCTGCGAGCTCTGCGTCTCTGCGAGATATTCTCTTTCCTCTCGCAGAGGTGCAGAGCCCGCAGAGTGGGAGCAAACGTGATATTATTGAGACAGATAGGTATTCCGGACGTGAGGTGTTCACCATGAAGCGGGTGAGTCCATACAAGATTGTCCTCGAGCGCGAGGGCGACATGAACGTCGACGCCGAGGTGTACGTCGCCGAGGGGATGGAGGTCGAGCACGAGGCGCTCGCCCAGCTCCGCAACTCGGCGATGCTGCCGACGGTGGTGAAGGCGATCGCCATGCCCGACATCCACGTCGGCTACGGCGTGCCGATCGGCGCGGTCGTCGCCACGACGGGCATCGTGAGCCCGGCGGCCGTCGGCTACGACATCAACTGCGGCATGCGCATCGTCATGACGCCGCTGGACGTCGGCGACGCCGATCCGGTCGAGATGGCGAACACGATCCGGCGCGACGTCCCGCTCGGCGAGGGCAAGACGAACGTCCGCATGCACGAGGACGACTTCCGCATGGTCCTCGACTACGGCGTCGAGGGGCTTAAGGACGTCAAGCACAAGACCGGCCGCGTCTGGGACGTGCGCGACGAGGCCGAGGAGCGCGACGACATCGAACGCATCCAGGAGCGCGGCTCGCTGTTGGGCGACTCGGTCCACGTGTCGCACCGGGCCATCGAGCGCGGCATGAACCAGCTTGCCACGCTCGGCGGCGGCAACCACTTCATCGAGGTGCAGGTCGTCGAGAGCGTCTTCGACGTCGAGACGGCCAAGGCGTTCGGCCTGCGCGCGAACCAGATCGTCGTCATGATCCACACCGGCTCACGCGGCTTCGGCCACCAGGTCGCCGACGACTACATGAAGCTGGCGAAGTCACGCACGCTCGAGCGCGCGCCGAACCGCGACCTGTGCTTCCTCGACGCCGACACCGAGGAGGCCGAGCACTACGTCGGCGCGATGAACTGCGCGGCGAACTTCGGGTTCGCCAATCGGCAGCTCATGACGGTGCTGGTGCGGCACAACCTCCGGAAGCTGTACGGCGAGCGGATGGCGCTGCCCATCGTCTACGACGTGCCGCACAACATCGTCAAAGCCGAGGAACATAACGGCCGCAGGCTGTGGGTCCACCGCAAAGGCGCGACGCGTGCGTTCCCGAAATCGCGCATGCAAGGCACGCGCTACGCCGACGTGGGCCAGCCGGTGCTGATCCCCGGCTCGATGGGCACGGCGAGCTACGTGCTCGTGGGGACCGAGGAGTCGAAGGTCACGCTGCACAGCGTCAACCACGGCGCGGGCCGCGTGATGAGCCGCACGGCGGCCGCCGGCAAGTACGGTAAGAAGGGCAAGGTGATCCGCGAGGCGGCGATCAGCGACCGCGACTTCGAACGCGCCATGCACGGCATCTACCTCATCTGCGAGAACAAGCGCTTCATCAAGGAGGAGGCGCCGCAGGCGTACAAGAACATCGACGAGGTGATCCGCACCGTCGCCGACGCCGGCCTCGCCCGCATCGTCGCCCGCCTCCGCCCGCTGGCGGTCTTGAAGGGTTAGGAATCAGCCGCAGATCTGCACGGATTCCGCAGATTGGCGAGCGACGACGGTCGAGGAGCTGACATCAAGAGCCTGTTTGAACAGGCTTGTCCTCTACAGGCCGGTTCTTCAGGGCTGGTCAGCCTGCCGACGCGGCAGCGATGTAGGGCGGGGCCTCCCGGCCCCGCCGAAGCGTCGGAGGCGCGTCACCGCAGAGCTGATTTTCCTATCCGCCGCTTGGCGGCTTCCGCCTTCGCCAGGCTGGGGCGGACCTGCGGCGGAGCCAGGGGGCCCCGCCCTACATCGCCCCGTCAGTCCATTTCGTTGATACCCACGAACGCCCTGGAGCCGGTGCTGGGCGAAGTCTTGGCAACGAGCAGGCAGTAGCAGGCTGGTCTCGTGTCGGCCGTGTCTTGGACGCGAGGCTATCTATTTCCCTCGGTCCTTGCTTCGGCCGGTGGCTCTTCGTCTGGCGTTGGTGGCGGCGCGGTGGGGTTGCGGAGCCAGGCGGCGATGGTGTCGGTGGCGGCGGTGTGGACGTGGTGGGTGTCTGGGTCGACGAGGAAGTGCCTCGCGCTGTCCTGGAGGCGGATGGTGATGTGGCCGGTCGCTTCGAGCTCGGCGCGCGCGCGGAGCAGGTCCTCGGCGACGACATACGGGTCGAGGTTGCCCTGCACGATGAGGATCGGCAGCTCGAGCCGTTTGATCCGGTCGAGGTTACCCGCGTACAGGTCGATCGCGTGGCGCCAGAACTTCTCGTGGAACCCATCGAGGACGACGCTTCTCTGTCTGTCCTCTTGTTCGAGCAGCTTGAACGCGGCCGTGTAGATGTCTAGGTGTTGCTGCAGCGCGGCGCGCTCGGGCTGCCTCTGGGGCGCGACCTCCGGGTGGGCTCGGACGTGGAGGTCGATCTGGCGGATCTGGAGCCGGTGCGACCGGATGAGCAACTCGTCGTAGGCCATCAGCGGCGGCGCGATCAGCACGAGGCCGCGCACGCCGAGCTCCGGGTTCGCCTCGACGAGGGCCGGCACGATGACGGCGCCCTCGCCGTGGCCGATGAAGCAGACCCGCTCGGGATCGACGCCTTTGGTGGTGCGCAGCAACTCGAGCGCGGCGAGCGCGTCCGGGTAAAGCTCCGCGAGCGTGAACGCCACGCGGTCGAGTGTCTCGCCGTAGGGCGGGATGAGACGCTTGTCGTAGCGGACCGTGGCGATGCCGCGCTCGGCGAGCTGGTCGGCCAGCTCCCTGTAGGCCGCGAACATGATGCCCTGCTCGATGAGACGGCCGTCGCGCCCCAGCGGCCCGAAGGTGTGGACGATCACGGCGCCGGGCACGAGCTCGTCGGCCTGCCGGGCCGGCACGGTGACGACGGCTTTGAGCTTGAGTTCGCCGCTTGTGACGACGGTCTCGTGCTCGAGGCGGCCGATCATGCCGTGCTCAACGCGGCCCGTTGTGCCGCTCTCTTGCTCGGTATCGGTCTCGCGCGGCTCGCGCTCGCAGCACGAGGTGAGCGCGCACGCGGTGAGCAGGCACACGGCGATCATGAGGTGCAGGGCTGCGTTGCGTTTCATTCCAACTCCTTCGGGGCGTGGTTCCGCGTGCTCACAGTTGGCCATGGAGGCGTAGCATACGGTTTTGTCCGCGGCAGTTCAAACGGCGTTCACCGCTCGCCGAAAAGGGTGGACCGCGTGCCGCGTTGCGCCTAGGCTACCAGTCCCGCAAGGAGCTCGGCGCAGCACGATGACAACTGGACCAACGACATACGATGAGATCGCCCGAGCGGTTCGCGCGCTGAAGCAGAAACGCAACGCGCTCATCGTGGCGCACAACTACCAGCCGCCGGAGATCTACGATCTGGCCGATTTCCTGGGCGACTCGCTCGAGTTGGCGCGCACGTCGGCGGCCGCCGAGCAAGACGTCATCTGCTTTTGCGGCGTGCAATTCATGGCCGAGTCGGCCAAGATCCTCAGCCCGCAGAAGACCGTGCTGCTGCCCGAGCCCGAGGCGGGCTGCTCGCTGGCCGACTACGCCACCGCCGAGGCGGTGCGGGCCAAGAAGGCCGAGTACCCGGACGCGGCCGTCGTCACGTACGTGAACAGCTCGGCGGCGGTGAAGGCCGAGTCCGACATCTGCTGCACGTCGGCCAACGCGGTCAAGGTGGTCAACTCGCTGCCGCACGATCAGGTTCTGTTCGTGCCCGACGGCAACCTCGGCCGCTACGTCCAGACGAAGACGGACAAGCAGGTCATCCCGTGGGACGGCAACTGCTACGTCCACGATTTCGTGACGACGGACCTGCTCGCGGCCACCAAGGCCGAGTATCCGGACGCCAAGGTGATGGTCCACCCCGAGTGCCGGCTCGACGTGATCGAGATGGGCGACTACACGTGCAGCACGGGCCAGATGCTCGAGGTGTCGAAGCGGGAGCCGTACGACGAGTGGATCGTCGTGACCGATCCGGGCATGTGCGAGCGGCTCCGGCGCGAGCTGCCGGCCAAGAAGTTCTGGGCCGTGCCGACGATGACGCCGTGCTACACGATGAATATCACGACGCCCGCCAAGGTGCGCGACGCGCTCGTCTCGCTCGAGCCGGCGATCGAGGTGCCCGAGCCGATCCGCGAGCGGGCCGAACGCGCACTGCGCAGGATGATCGAGCTGTGACCGCACGTGCGAGCAAGCACCAGCTTGAGCGCCTCGTGCGCCGGGCGCTCGCCGAGGACGTGGGCACGGGCGACGTGACGACCCAGTCGATCGTGCCGCCCAGCGCGCGCGGCTGCGGGAGGCTCGTGGCGCGCGAGGCGGGCGTGATCGCCGGCCTCGCCGCGGCTCGGGCGACGTGGCGCGCGCTCTCACCGAAGATCAGGTTCTCACCCAAAGCCTGCGACGGCGCACGGGTTCGGCCCGGGCAGACGATTGCCGAGGTGCGCGGCCCGCTTCGGGCGATCCTGACCGGCGAGCGCGTCGCCCTCAACTTCCTCCAGCGGCTCTCGGGCATCGCCACGCTGACGGGCGCGTACGTCGAGCGCGCGAAGCGCGCGACGATCCTCGACACGCGCAAGACGACGCCCGGCCTGCGCGCGCTCGAAAAGGCGGCCGTCCGCGCCGGCGGAGGCGTGAATCACCGGTTCGCACTCGACGAGCTTGTCCTCATCAAGGACAACCACATCGCTGCGGCCGGTTCGATCACGGCAGCGGTTGCGCGTGCACGGGCACGCGCGCGGTCGCGGAAGCGGCACGCTCGTCGCCGGATCGAGGTCGAGGCGCGCACGCTGGCCGAGGTGCGCGAGGCGGCCGCGCTCAAGGTGGACATCATTATGCTCGACAACATGCCGGCGGCCCCAATGCGACGTGCCGTCGAGATCGTCCGTGCGGCGAGCCCACGGACGACGATCGAAGCGTCGGGCCGGATGACGCTTGCGCGCGTTGCGCGGGTGGCGCGGGCGGGCGTCGACTGGATCAGCGTCGGCGCGCTCACGCATTCGGCGCCGGCATTGGACATCGCGCTCGAGCTCGAGGGGGAGACTTCGTGAAGACCGATTTCCTCGTCATCGGCAGCGGGATCGCGGGGCTCAACTTCGCTCTGCTCGCGGCGCAGCACGGCCGCGTCGTGCTCGTGACCAAGAAGGAGATCATGGAGTCGAACACGAACCAGGCGCAGGGCGGGATCGCCGCCGTGATGTCGGGGCACGATTCGTTCGAGTCGCACGTGGCCGACACGCTGCGGACCGGCTGCGGCCTGTGCGACGAGCGGGCGGTCGGCGTGCTCGCCAAGGCCGCCCCGGGCGAGATCAAGCGCCTCATCGCGTTCGGCGTCGGGTTCAATCGCGAGCACGGGCGGCTCTCGCTCACGCGCGAGGGCGGCCACAGCGAGCGGCGCATCGTGTTCGCCGGCGACGCGACCGGCCGCGAGATCGAGCGGGCGCTCGTGTTCAACGTGCGAGGCTCGCGTCGCCTAAGCCGTTCTTCCGGAACGGCCGTACGGCGTACTAACCGCATCACAGTGCTCGAGAACCACTTCGCCCTCGACCTGGAGGTGCGCGACGGCGTGTGTGTTGGCGCGCACGTGCTCGACGTGCTCGGCGGGCGGATGCTGGCGATCGCCGCGGCCGTCGTCGTGCTCGCCACGGGCGGCGGCGGGCAGCTCTACACGATCACGTCGAACCCGGCGATCGCCACGGGCGACGGCCCCGCGATGGCGTGGCGCGCGGGCGCCGTGCTCGAGGACATGGAGTTCGTCCAGTTCCACCCGACGACGTTCAACCGCCGCGGCAAGCCGCACATGCTCATCTCCGAGACGGTGCGCGGCGAGGGCGCCGTGCTCAAGGACGCGCGCGGGCGACGGTTCATGGAGCGCCACCACCCGATGGCCGACCTCGCGCCGCGCGACATCGTCTCGCGCGCCGTTTTTGCGCGGATAGCGAAGGGGCCGGTCTTTCTCGACATCAGCTTCAAAGAGCCGAGTTTCATCAAGCGCCGCTTCCCGACGATTTACGAGCGCTGCCTCGAGTACGGCGTCGACATGACGAGGCAGACGATCCCGGTTGCGCCCGCGGCGCATTACATGTGCGGTGGTATCCGGACCGACACGTACGGCCGCACCTCGCTCAAGGGGCTGTTCGCGCTCGGCGAGTGCGCGTGCACGGGCGTGCACGGCGCCAACCGGCTCGCGAGCAATTCCTTGAGCGAGTCGCTGGTCTTCGGCACGCGCGCGATGGCCAAGGCCCTCAAGTACGCTGAGGGTCTTACGGCGCCGCGTGTGCAAGCGCGCACGTCGCGGCTGATTCAGACGCGCCCGGCCGTGATGCGGCGGATCCGCGAGCTGCAGCGGCTCATGTGGCGCGACGTGGGCATCGTGCGGACCGAGGCGGGGCTCGACGAGGCGATCGCCTGGCTCGAGCGCACGGCGCAGCGCGCCGAAGAGCAGGTGGGCGGGGGGATCAACGTGCCGCTGCTCGAGCTGCGCAACATGGCCACGGTCGGCTTGCTCGTCTCGCGCGCGGCCCGGTGGCGCGCTGAGAGCCGCGGCACGCACTTCGTGGCCGAGCACCCGCACGAGGAAGCCGCCTTCCGCACGCACCACAGCATGCGGCGCCGCGCCTGAGCGCTGCGGTCTGGTTTTGGATTGCGACCGGCTCGCGGCGAGCGCTATACTGCGCGCTCCGCGCCGAGGCACGGCGCTCGGCATCACTCGTACGCTGCAAGGGAAGGCAAACCTGTGTATCAGATCGGGTTCAACAAGAAGACGCTCGACGCCGCCGACCTCGACGCCATGCAGGCGGCATGGCAGCGGTGCGCGCGCCGCATCATTCTCTCGACGACGCTTGCGGGCTCTGGCCATCCGGGCGGGTCGCTCTCGACGCTGCACATGCTACTGACGATCTACGCGAACGCCCGCACCAACCCGAAGGAGCCGTGGGACCCCGACCGCGACCGGATCTTCATCAGCCACGGCCATACCGCGCCGGGCACGTACGCGGTGCTGGCGGAGGCGGGGTTTTTCGACGAGGAGGAGATGCTGCTCGGCTTCCGGCGCGGGGGCGCCGTCTACGCGGGCCACGTCGAGAACACCGTGCCCGGCGTCGAGTGGACGAGTGGCAACCTTGGCCAGGGGCTCTCGGCCGGCTGCGGCGCGGCGCTTGCGGCCAAGCTGCACGGCAAGTCGTTCAAGGTGCTCGTGTGCATGGGCGACGGCGAGCAGCAAAAGGGCCAGATCAGCGAGGCGCGCCGCTTCGCGATGAAGTACGGGCTCGACAACCTCATCGCGCTCGTCGATTGGAACAAGCTTCAGATCGGCGGCGAGATCGAGAAGATCATGCCGCAGCACATCCTGGCCGAATGGCGCGCCAGCGGCTGGAACATCATCGAGGTCAAGGACGGTCACGAGTGGCACGAGGTGTACGGGGCGATCCGGGCCGCGTACCGTGGCGAGGTGGAGCATCCCGAACGGCCGACGGCGATCCTGGCCCACACGACGATGGGCAAGGGCGTCTCGTTCATGGAGAACGACGAGGTCTTCCACGGCACAGTGCCCTCGCCAGACCAGGCGCGGCAGGCGCTCAAGGAGCTCGGCGTGCCCGACGACCTCGACCAGCTCGTCGAGAAGCGCGCGCGGCTCACCAACCCGCCCGAGGTGCACCGCATCCCAAAGCAGCGCATTGATCTCGACGTCGGCACGCCTCGCACGTACGGGCTGGACACGAAGACGGACAACCGGTCGGCGTACGGCAATGCGCTCGAGGACCTCGGCCAACTCAACAACGACGTTGAGGGCCGGACGCGAGTCGTGGGCATGACGTGCGACCTCGAAGGCTCGGTCAAGATGGGCGCCTTCCGCAAGGCGTGCCCGCACCAGTTCATCGAGGGCGGCATCCAGGAGCACAACACGGCGACGATCGCCGGCCGGCTCTCGCTCGAGGGGTTCCAGGTCTTTTTCAGCACGTTCGGCGTGTTCGGCGTGGCCGAGACGTACAACCAGGAACGGCTCAACGACATCAACCAGACGAACCTGAAGCTGGTCTGCACGCACGTCGGGCTCGACGTGGGCGAGGACGGGCCGACGCACCAGAACATCGACTACATCGGGCTCATGGCCAACTGCTACAACTTCCGCGTCTTCGTCCCGGCCGACCCGAACCAGACCGACCGAGTGATCCGGCACGTGGCCGCGACCTGGGGCAACTGCTTCGTCGGCATGGGCCGGTCGAAGATGGCGATGATCGCCACCGAGGACGGTGCGCGGCCGCTGTTCGGCGATGGGTACGAGTTCGTCGAGGGCAAGGCCGACCTCGTGCGCGGCGGCGATGACGCGGCCATTATCGCCATCGGCCCGATGCTGCACGAGGCGGTCAAGGCGCACGAGCTTCTGACCAAGAAAGGCCTTCGCGTCCGGGTGGTCAACATGTGCTCGGTCGTGCCGATCGACCGGGCGGCCATCGTCGAGGCGGCGCGAACGGGCGTCGTCGTCACGGCCGAGGACCACAACGTGCGCACGGGCCTCGGTACGCTCGTCGGCAGCGTGCTGGCCGAGGAGGGCGCCGCGTGCGCGTTCCGCAAGTGCGGCGTTGGCTACTACGGCGCGAGCGGCGCGCCGGCCGACCTGTTTCGCGCGAACGGCCTCGATGCGGCGAGCCTGGCGGCCACGGTCGAGGAGCTGAAGACGAAGTAGCCGCAGATTCCACAGATCGGCGCAGATCGCTCAGCTTCGCGGCTCTCCGTGCTCATCCGCGCAATCTGTGGCCAAAGAGAGAAAGGCGGCCGAAAGCGTTTCGGCCGCCTCTTTCTGTCTCGCTTGCAGCTTGGGCTCAGAAGCTGGCCTGGAGCTGCAGGACGAACTCGTCGACGTCCTCGCCCGCCTCGAGATCCTCGATGATGTAGTTGGCATCGAGCTTGACGTCGTGGGTGCCGACGAAGCTGATCCGCACGCCGAGCGTGATCCACTCGCCGTTGTTGCACCCGCACACGGCCAGGGCCGTCGCGTTCGGTTCGAGCGTCTCGTACTTGACGACCGGGGTGATCACCACACTCTCGACGGGCAGATCGTAGGTGGCGTAGGCATACCAGCCGGTTGTTCCGCCTTTGCCGCTCGGGCCGCGGTCGCGCTCCATGTCGACGTACTCGCCCTGGAACTTGAGATCGTTCCAGACCCACTGGATCGTGGCGACCCACGCGCTGTGCTCGAAGTCGCCGATGTCGGCTGCGAACTCGTCAACCTCGGCGTGGTCGCCTGTGGTGTAGGCGGCCGCGACCGTCAGCCCGTCGGCCGGGCCCTCGCCGCCGAGGAACGGCTTGCCCCAGACGCGGATCGTGTAGTCCTTCTTGTCGTTCTCCTCGGCGGCGTTGGTGCCCGTGCCGTTGGTCACGGCGGCGTGGAGACCGACCTGGCCTTCGAGGAAGCCATAGTCGACGAAGAGCCCGAGGTCGCGGTCATCGAACCGCCTGGCGGCCGTCGAGCGGTTGATCGTGTCGAGCCGGCTCGACGAGGTGATGTTCTCCAGCATGAACGGCACCTTCGTCTGCCCGACGAAGAGGGTGCCGTCGCCGAGGTCGTACCAGACGCCGACGTCTTTCAATTCGGCCCCACCGGCGAACTCGGGGCTGATCACGAAGCCCCAGGCGTCGCCGAGGTGGCCCGTGATCTTGACGCGGGCGCGCTTGAGAGTGAACTCGTTGTCGGGATCGGTGCCGTCAACGTACTTCCACCAGGCCTGGACGTAGCCGCCGATGGTGACGTCATAGGCGTCGCGGGCCATCCACGTGCTCGGCCCCTCGATCTCGGCGGCCGCGACCTCTTCCTCGGTCACTTTGCCCTGGTTCACCAGGTAGTCGAGCCGGGCATCGCGGGCGAACGCGCCGGCGGCGAACACGATCGCCAGGCACGCTGCTGCGGCAAACACAAAGAGCTTCTTCACCGTATTCTCCTTTCGCACTAGCGTCGATGACGACACACCACGCCTCTCTTTCGCAGCGGGGCGGTTCTCGGCGGTGCGCTGCGCAGGATGCTTCGTTCCCACCTGCTTTCTTGCCGAGTCACTGCCGAGAGCGCGTGTGCCGATACCGGTTCATCACCTTGCCTGGAGCGGCCGTTGTGTCAAGCGGTTTCTCGTCGTGGCTGGATTGCCTTGTCGCGTCAGAGCTGCGCGGCCTCCGGCATACAACAAGGGCGGCCGAAACGCTTCGGCCGCCCTTTGGTGTTGCGTTGCCAGCGGTGGTCTAGAAGCTGGCCTGGAGCTGCAGGATGAACTCGTCGACGTCCTCGCCGACGTCAAGGTCCTCGAGGATGTAGTTGGCATCGAGCTTGACGTCGTGGGTGCCGACGAAGCTGATCCGCACGCCGAGCGTGATCCACTCGCCTTTCTCCACCACGTCACCGTCGAGCACCTCGTACTTGGCGACGGGCGTCACGACCATGCTGTCGACCGGCAGGTCGTAGGAAGCGAGCGCATACCAGCCGTCGGTTTCGTTCGAGCCGCCGGCGGCCAGATCCTGCTCGATGTTGATGTACTCACCCTGGAACTTGATCCCTTCATAGAGCCACTGGACCGTGCCGACGTAGATGGTGCGATCGAAGTCGCCGAGGTCGACGCCGTCGGCGTCGAGCTCCTGCTGGTCGCCCATGCTGTAGGCGGCGGCGATCAACAGCCCGTCAGCGGGGCCCTCAGTGCCCATGAACGGCTTGCCCCAGACGCGGATCGTGTAGTCCTGCTCGTCGTTGGTCTCGGCAGCGTTGGTGCCCGTGCCGTTGGTCACGGCGGCCTCGACACCGACCTGGCCTTCCATGAAGCCGTAGTCGATGAAGAGACCGAGGTCACGGTCATCAAGCTCGCTCGCGATCGCCGACGTGTTGATCGTGTCGAGCTTGCTCTCCGAGGTGATGTTCTCCAGCACGATCGGCACCTTCGTCTGGCCGACGAAGAGGTTGCCCTCGCCGAAGTTGTACCAGACGCCGACGTCCTTCAAGGCGGCCGTGCCGACGAACTCGGGGCTGATCACGAAGCCCCAGTCGTCGCCGAGGTGGCCCTTGATCTTGAGGCGGGCCCGCTTGAGCATGAACTCGTTGTCGGGATCGCCGCCGTCAACGTACTTCCACCACACCTGGACGTAGCCGCTGATGTAGACGTCATAGGCGTCGCTCGCCATCCACGTGCTCGGCCCCTCCATCTCGGCAGCGGCGACCTCTTCCTCGGTCACTTTGCCCTGGTTGACGAGGTAGTCGAGCCGGGCATCACGCGCGAACGCGCTGGCGGCGAACACGATCGCCAGGCACGCCACCGCGGCAAACATGAACAGATTCTTCACCGTATTCTCCTTTCGCAAGAGATGCGTGGATTCGTTCCCCTCAGCGGTTTCCCCTAGGGAAACCCGTATCCCGTGAACGTGCTTTGCAGTGGGGCTGTCTGTCACCTCCTTTCCTGCAGATTTAGCGCTACGGGAGCACGCTATCCACCCGCGCTTGCATTGCACACTACGATTGCGGTCCCAGTTATTTGGGAGGCTATGTATGAAGGTTAGCGTGTGTCAATCCCTTTTTTTCAGGTTGTGCTGGGCTCGCCGCGCCGCAGGCTCAGCACGCTGATCTCGGGCGGGCAGCGGAACCGGAACGGCACACTGGCCGTGCCGCAGCCCGGGCTGATGTGGAGCATGGTGTTGCCCTCGCGGATCACGCCGCGGCAGTAGCGGCGGCCCAGCTTCGACTTCACCTTGAGCGCGCCGAGCACGGGCAGCAGGATCTGGCCGCCGTGGGTGTCGCCGGCCAGCATCAGCTCGATGCCGCGCTCGCTCGCGAGCCGCACGTAGTCGGGCGTGTGCGCCAGCAGCACCCGGAACCCCTCGCTCGGGAGCCGGTCGAGGAGGCGCGCGGCCCGCGTGGGCTCGCGTACAGGATTGGGCCCGTGCACGCCCAGCAGGTGGATGCGCCGGCCGCCGCGCTCGATCGTGACCGATTCGTTCAGCAGCACGCGCAGGCCGTGGGGGGCGAACGTTGCTTTCATGCCCGGGTTGTCCTTGTTGCCGAGCACGGCGACCGCGCCGTCGCGCGTGCGGCAGGCGCGGACGATGCGGCCCACCCACCCGGCGATCGGGCGCTCGCTCGAGTAGGTGTGGCGCTTGTAGTCGCCGGTGAACGCGGCGAGATCGGCCGGCAGCGTCGGGAGCACGTTGAGCATTTGGCGGGGGATCGTGCCGAAGCGCATCAGGTGCAGGTCCGAGATGTGCAGGAGCCGGTAGCCGTCGAACGGCTCGGGCAGCGTGGGGAACGTCAGCGTGCGTCGGCGGACCGTGAGCGCCCGGGCCTCGAAGAACATGTAGACGCCGAGCGCGCAGGCGAACGGGAGCATCGTCACCTCCCGGACGCGCGCGGGCGCCTCATGCGGTTCGGCCGCAGCATTTCTTGTACTTCTTGCCGCTGCCGCAGGGGCAGGGGTCGTTGCGGCCGACCTTGGGCTGGGCGCGCCGGATGGTCTGGACGGTCGGCGCCTCGCCGCCGGCCGACTTCGGCCCGGCGCCGGCATAGTCCATGCCCTCCGGCGGCGGCTCGATGCCGGGCCCGCCCGCGACGAAGTGCGTGCGCAGCGCCTCTTCGACGTCGGAGTAGCTCAGCTGCTCGGGCGAGGCCGCGAGCGCCTCGGCCATGTCAGGCGGCACGGCCGTCGTGCGGAACACGCCGGTGACGATGTCGCTGCGGACGTGCTGCATCAGCTCGCTGAACGCGGCGAACCCCTCTTTCTTGTACTCGATGAGCGGGTCGAGCTGGGCGTAGGCGCGCTGGCCGACGGCCCCGCGCAGGTCGTCCATCGTGTAGAGGTGGTCTTTCCAGAGGTTGTCGATCGAGGTGACCATCACGAACCGCAGCAGCTCGTTGAACCGCTCGGCGCCCTCGAGCCGCTCCTTGAGCGTGACGCTCTCGTTGGTCCGGGCGATGACCGCCTCGCAGATGGAGGCGCGTGGCGCCTGGTCTTCGACGAGCGGCGCGAGCGTGATGCGCGCCCGGGCCGTGCGCCGAAGCCACTGCTCGAGCCCGCCGAGGCTCCACGCCTCGGGTGGGACGCCCTCGGGGCAGAACTCGTCGAGCTTGTCGTCGACGACCTCGTCGATGAGCTGGGCGAGCATCGGCCGCAGGTCGGCCTCGTGCAGCATGCGGTTGCGATACTCGTAGATCACCTCGCGCTGGCGGTTCATCACGTCGTCGTACTCGAGCGTGCGCTTGCGGATCGAGAAGTTGTTCATCTCGACGCGCTTCTGCGCGGTCTCGATCGACTTGTTGAGCCACGGGTGGCTCATTTCCTCGCCTTCCTTGAGCCCGAGCCGGGTCATGATCGTGGCGATCCGCTCGCTGCGGAAGTGGCGCATCAGGTCGTCCTCGAGCGAGACGTAGAACCGCGACGCCCCGGGGTCGCCCTGGCGCGCGCACCGGCCGCGGAGCTGGCGGTCGATGCGGCGCGCGTCGTGGCGCGCGGTGCCGACGACCAGCAGGCCGAAATCGCCGCACTCCAGGGTCTCCCCGTCGTCCGGCGTCGCGCCGGGGTGCTCGAGCCGGAAGTGGCGCCACTCGTTCGGGCCCGGGTGCTCGTCGATATAGGCGCGCAGCTCGCCGGGCACAATGCCTGGGCCGAGCTTGATGTCGGTGCCGCGGCCGGCCATGTTCGTGGCGATGGTGACCGCGCCGGGCTGGCCTGCGCGGGCGACGATCTCGGCCTCGCTCGCGTGGTTCTTGGCGTTGAGCACGTTGTGCTGGATGCCGCGGCGGCGCAGGTAGCGGCTCAACAGCTCGGAAACCTCGACGCTGATCGTGCCGATCAGGATCGGCCGCTGGCGCGCGTGCCAGAACGCGACCTCCTCGACGATCGCGTTGTATTTCTCGCGGCGGGTCTTGTAGATCGCGTCGTTCGCGTCGTCGCGCCGCACCGGTTCGTTCGTCGGGATCACGAGCACGTCGAGCTTGTAGATCTGCTTGAACTCGCCCGCCTCGGTCTCGGCCGTGCCCGTCATGCCGGCGAGCTTGTCGTAGAGGCGGAAGTAGTTCTGGATCGTGATCGTGGCGAAGGTCTGCGTCTCGCGCTCGATCGCAACGCCCTCCTTGGCCTCGATCGCCTGGTGCAGCCCCTCGCTGTAGCGCCGGCCGGGCAGGAGGCGGCCGGTGAACTCGTCGACGATGAGGACGCGGTTGTCCTGCACGACGTACTCGACGTCCTTCTCGTAGAGCGAGTAAGCGCGCAGCAGTTGGCTGATGCAGTGGAGCGCCTCGGCCTTGGTCGTGTACTCCTCGTCGAGGCGCCGCTCGATGGCCGTGGCGACCGCGTCCATCTGGTCGCGCGGGACGGCGGCCTCGAGCGCCTGCGGCTCGTCGGGCAGGATCGTGGGCGGGCGCTCGTCTTCGCCGGGCCAGAGCGTGCGGCGGCCCTTGCCGCTCAGGCGCACGGTGTCGCTCTCGCGGTCGACGAGGTAGTAGAGCTCCTCGTCGAGGCGTTCGCGCGCGGCGCGGCCGTCGCGTTCGAGCAGCGCTTTGATCCGCTGCTCGAGCGCGCGTCGAAGCTGCTTGTCGTCGCGCAGCGCGCGCAGCCGGCGGTGCTCGGGCGCGCCGCGGGTGACTTGGAACAGGGCGTCGGTGGCCGTCTGCTCGTCGCCGCGCGCCCAGGCGTCCTCGGCCTGCGCGGCGAGCGTCGAGCAGAGGGTGACCTGCATGCGCACGAGCTCGTCGATAAGCGCGCGCTGGATGATGCCCGGCAGGACGAACTGCTCGGGGTCCGAAGGCGAGAGCTCGGCGCGGCCCATGTCGGTCAGCTCGACCGAGTGGCCGCGCTCGTCGATGAGGAAGTAGAGCGCCTCCTTGATCTGCTCATGTTCGTGCTTGCGGGCGTCGCTGAGCAGTTGCGTCGAGATGCGGTCGAGCGCGTGGCGCACCTCGCCCTCCTCGAGCATCTTGAGCATCTGCTTGTGCTTCGGGGCGCCCTTCGAGACTTGGTAGAGCTTGACGGCGGCCGTCTCCTCGTCGCCGGCCTCCCAGGCCTCGCGCGCTTCCGTAACGAAGCGGTTGCACAGGATCGTCTGGCGCCGCACGAGCGCGTCGACGCCTGGCTTGTAGCGGTCGAACTGGTGCGTCGAGCGCGACACGGGCGCGGTGATGATGAGCGGCGTGCGCGCCTCGTCGATCAGGATGCTGTCGACCTCGTCGATAATGGCGAAGAAGTGGCCGCGCTGGACCTGCTCGTCGGCGGTGATCGCCATGCCGTTGTCGCGCAGGTAGTCGAAGCCGAACTCGCTGTTGGTGCCGTACGTGATGTCGGCCTGGTAGGCGGCGATCTTGTCGGCGCGCCCCATCCGGTTCTGGAGGCAGCCGACCGTGGCGCCGAGCATGTCGTAGACGGGCCGCATCCACTCGCTGTCGCGCTGGGCCAGGTAGTCGTTGACGGTCACGAGCCGGCAGTTCTTGCCCGTGAGCGCGTTGAGGTACAGCGGCATGGTGGCCACGAGCGTCTTGCCTTCGCCGGTGGCCATCTCGGCGATCGTGCCGCGGTGGATGGCGATCGCGCCGACGAGCTGCACGTCGTAGGGGATCATGGCCCACACCGTCTCGTGGCCGGTGACCGTGTAGGTATGCCCGCGCTCGGTCAGGCGGCGGCAGACGTTCTTGACGGCGGCGTAGGCCTCGGGCAGCAGCTCGTTGAGCGCGTCTTGCTCGGCGCGTCGCAGGCGCGCCTTCCAGCGGCTGCGGCTCTCGGCTTTGCGTTCGGGATCGTCGCTGGCGCCGAGCTCGCGCTCGAACTCGGTGTGCACAGGGTCGTAGGCCTCGTGGAAGCGGCGCTTGAACTGGTCGGTTGTCGCGCGAAGCTGCTCGTCAGACAGGGCCTGGTAGTCGCGCTCGATCTCGTTGATCTGCGCGATGAGCGGCCTGAGCCGGCGCAGCACGCGCTGGTTCTTGGTGCCGACGATTTTCTTGAGTACCCAGGAAAGCACGGGAGCCTCGGGGCGTGCGGTCCGCGTTCTCGGGCTTCATGGTAGGGACGTTGGCGCGCCGCGGCAAGGCGAAACTAGCGTCGAGGCGCGGCGCCATCGACGGGCGCGCCGCGCTGAGCTGCCTCGGCGACGTCGCTCACGCGCCGAGGCGCCGGCAGGAGCACGACGGGGACGCCGTCCTCGAGGCTTGCCTCGATCTGGCGGCGCAGCGCCCGAGCCCGCGGCAGGCTGGGGGCGGAGAAATCGAGCAAAACGAGATCGGCCATTTGGGCCGCTTCGTCGAACGGGTTCGTCGTGCGCGCCGTCGTGTGGCCGTGGTCGAGCATGACGAGCTCGACGAGGCTGATGGGCGGTGCTTGCTCCTCGATGATGAGCACGCGCCGGGTGGGCGTCTCGAGCGGGGTCGGCTCGTCGTCGAGCGGCCCGCCCTTGGGCGGGGTGCTCAGGCCGAGGAAGATCCTGGCGTTGCGCACCTCGGACGCCAGCTTGCCCAGGAGGCGGATGCTGGATGATTCGTCGAAGCCGACGGCGGCCCAGGCGCGCTCGTCCAGCGGCTCGAGCAGCGTGTTGCCGCTCGATCCGATCTGCTTGATCCTCGACAGCACGTTGGCCAGATAGACGATGTTGGTCAGCTTGTCGTCCTTGCTGAACTGGTGGTGGCCGCCGATGGCGGCGCACAGCTTCTTGGGCAGGCGCCAGTGCTGGGCCAGGGCCGCGCCGATGGCGGCGTGGTCGATCTTGAAGAGGAAGCGTTCGGCCTGCGGCAGCGGGATCATGTCCTCGCGCGCGGCCCGAATCGCGCTGTCGAGATCGCGCCGGAAATGCTCGTGCATCACAAGCTTGCCCAGGTCGTGGAGCAGGCCGGCGACAAACGCTTCCTCGGCCGGCATGTAGCGGGCTCGCTCGGCGATCAGGCGGGCGCAGGTGGCGCAGCACAACGAGTGCTCCCAGAACGCGTTGCTGTCGAGCTCGCCCTCGTCGTCGCCCCGCCCGAACATGTCGATCACGCCGAGACCGAGGGCGAGGTTCTTGATCGCGACGAAGCCGAGCAGCGCGATGGCATGCGAGACCTTGACCACCTCGCACTGCAGCGCGTAGAACGACGAGTTGACCAGCTTGAGCACGCGCGCGGTCAGCGCCTGGTCCTTCGAGATGACCTCGGAGAGCTCCGTCGCGGTTGACGTTGGCGACTCGATCAGTTTGAGCAGCTTGTAGATGACCGTCGGTAGAGTCGGCAGCGTGCGGATCCGCGACAAGATAAGTTCGACCTTGTCGCCTGCCATGGCGCGCCGCTCCTACCCGGTCTCAACCCGCTGCGGCGGAAAGTATTTCATCACGAGTTCGTCCATCGTCTCAGGCAGCTCCCGCTCGTCGATCACGTACACCTCGTCGGCGCCGCGCTTGAGCTCGGGCCCTTTCGTGATGCCCGGATACTGCTGCTCGATCTCGGTGAGTGCGTCGCGCTGGGCCTGGACGGTTCGCACCAGCCCGCGGTTCTCGGCCCACAGGTCGTATTGCATGAGGGCGTGACGGATCGTGATCTTGAGGTCCTCGTCGTCCCACGGCTTGGTGATGAAGCGGAAGACCTCGCCCTCGTTGATCGCCCGGACCGTCGCGGCCATGTCGGCCTTGCCGGTCAGGATGATCCGGATCGTCTCCGGGCTGATCTTCTTGGTGAGCGTGAGCAGCTCGATCCCGTTCATCTCGGGCATGTCGTAGTCGCTGATGATGAGCGAGACCGGCGTCTGCTTGACTGCCTCGATCACGTCGGTGGGCCGCGTCGTCGTGCTCAGCGAGTAGTTCTCGCCCCGCAGCAGCCGGGCGAGCGCCTTGAGGACGTGGTCCTCGTCATCGACGATGACAACGTTGTGCTCCATCATGGTGAGCGGTCCTCCTGTCTGCTCTCGATCTGGTTACGGCTGTGTTGGCATCTGGTTGACCGCGGCGGCCGCGCGCTCGTGGTGCTCGAGCGCCTCGCGGACCGCTGCGGTGATCTCGCCGTCGTCCCACGGCTTCGCGATGGTCTTGAACACCGCGCCCGGCGGCAGGGTGGGCGTCGGGGCGCCGGGGTCCGGATAGCCGGTCAGCCGGATGCACACGACGCGCTCGTCGAGCGCCTTGACCCGGGCGATCAGGTGGTCGCCGTCGAGATCGGGCATCCGCTGGTCGGTCACGAGCACGGCGACCGGCTCGTGGCGCAGGCAACTGAGCGCCTCGTAGGGGTCCGTGGTCGCGACCGTGCGGAACGGCTCGCGCTTGAACAGGCGCCGAAGCGAGCGCAGGATATTCTGCTCGTCGTCAACGATCAGGACGACCGGTGGCTGCGTGGTCTCCATCAGCGCTTTCCTTGTGCCCTGGTGCGTCTTGGGCCGCCGGGAACTCGAGCGTGAACGTCGTGCCCTTGCCCGGGGTGCTCTCGACCGAGATGGTGCCCCCGTGCTGCTGGACGATTTCGAGCGCGATGCTCAGGCCGAGGCCGGTGCCCTGCCCGCGCCCTTTCGTGGTGAAGAACGGGTCGAAGATGCGGGGGAGCACCTCCGGCGCGATGCCCGAGCCGGTGTCGCGCACCGTGGCGACGATCCTGTCGTCGATCACCGTCGTGGTGATCGTGATCGTGCCCTTGTGTTCGATCGCATTCGCGGCGTTCACCAGCATGTTGATGAACACCTGGCTGAGCTGTCCGGGATGGCCCGTGACCGGTGGCAGCTCGCCGAGGTTGGTCTCGACCTGGGCCTTGTACTTGAGTTCGTTGCGTGCCAGGTTCAGCGCGTCCTCGATGATCGTGTTGAGGTCGACCTGCTGCGGCGTCTCGTCGTCGGCGTGACTGAAGTTCTTCAGGTCGCGCAGGATCTTGACGACGCGCTCGATCCCGTCGCGGTTCTCGCTCACCAGGCTCTGCATGTCCTCGAGGACGTAGCCGACGTCGAGCCGGTCTTCGAGCGCTTCGATCTTGTTGACCAGCTCGTTGCACGCCTCGCCGGCGGCCGCGACCTTTTTGAGGTTGTGGTACTCGCCGACGAGCTCGGCGAGATCTTTCACGTAGCGCCGGAGCGTGCGCGTGTTGCTCGCGACGAAGCCGATCGGGTTGTTGATCTCATGGGCGATGCCGGCGGCGAGCTCGCCGATGCCGGCCAGCTTCGACGACATGAGCAGTTTCTCTTCGAGCCGTGTCCGCTCGGTGACGTCGTTCACGACGATGACCGTGGCCCGGAGCGTGCCGGCGGCGAGCACGGGGTAGCTCTGCACGTCGAGGATGAGCCCCTCGTCGTTTGTGAACGACGCGAGCCGGCACACCTGGCCGGTCTTCTTGACCGTGGCAACGACGCGCGCGATGCGCTCGCTGATCTGGGGCGGGAACAACTGGCCGAAGTGCTCGGCGAAGAACTCGAGGCTCCGCTCGGGGCGAAGCTGGAGGTACCTCTTGGCTTGGTGATTGATCAGGATCACGGTGTCGTCGTCGCCGTTGAGCACGAGCAGGCCGAAATTGGCGTTCTTGAGGATGCCGTGGAAGCGCTCCTGCTCGAGCTGGAGCACCGAGCTCTGGAACTCAAGGTCCTGCGTTCGCTCCTCGACGAGCACCTCGAGCTTCTCGTGCTTCTCGCGCTCGTCGCGATGGCGGCGGGTCTCGGCCGCCGCGTCGTCGACCTCGCGGACAAACTCCATGAGGTTGAACGGCTTCAGCACGTAATCGAACGCGCCGCTCTTGACCGCGTCGCGCGCGCTCGCCAGGTCGGCGTAGCCGGTCACCAGGATGACGGCCGTGTCCCGGTCGATCTCTCGGATTTCGTGCAGCAGGTCAGTGCCGTCCATGCCCGGCATCTTGATGTCGCTCACGACGACGTCGTAGGCGTCGCGCCGGTACTTGGCGAGCGCCTGTTCGCCGGCGTCGGCCGTGTCCGTGTGATAGCCGTGCCGCGAGAGCACGTCGCTGAGCATGGTGTTGACGGCCTCGTCGTCGTCAACCACGAGTACCTTGCCACGATACACGGGTCAGCTCCTTCGGATTGCGGCCTCGCGCGGGGCCTCATGCGCGGCGGGCCACAGGTGGAAGTCGTCGAGCAGCTCGCCGACTGCCCGCCGGAGCTGGGACAGCCGGATCGGCTTGATCAGGTAGCCGTCGGCGCCGGCGGCCAGGATGCGCTCGATCGTCTGCTCCGAGCCGTCGCCGGTGATCACAAGCACGCGCGTGCCGGCGGTCGCCGGATCGGTCTTGATGTGAGCGCACACCGTGAACCCGTCGAGCCGGGGCATCAACAGGTCAAGCACGACGAGGTGCGGTCGGAACGTGGTGAGCCGCAGGCCCGCCTCGACGCCGTCGAGCGCGGTCTTGACCGTGCACCCCGCGAGCATGTTGAACATGTCCGTGAGCGTGCGGAGCACCTCCGGGTCGTCGTCGACGATCAGGACGCGGTGCTTGTTGTCCTCTATGAAATCGACCGGGATCGGCTCACCCCGCTCCTCGAGGAACGTCACGAAGTCGTCCTGCCGGATCGCGGGGGGCTCGCCCTCGGTCCTGATGGCCGGCAGCTTGCCGGTGCGAATCCAGTTCGCGACCGTCTTGCGGCCCACGCCGCAGTACGACGCGACTTGCTCGATGCTGAGTCGTAGTCCCATGCCGTTTGCGTCTCGTTGTGCCGTGCAGAGTCGGTGCCGGCGGCGGAAGGCACACGCCGTCCGCCAGAGGCCTGGCACCCGGTACTCGTCAGAGTTATCGGTGAATCGGGGGCTGCTTATGAGCCGTTTCTCCCTGATGAAGCATGGTGCCTGGTCGGGCCGTAAGTGGGCGGCGTGTCGGCGCTTGAAGCGGGGCCGGCTCGCGCGTAGGATGGGGGTCGAGCTGGGTGGGACCGCGGCGTTCCACCTCCGGCGGTGAGCCGGGTCGGACTGGCCCGGTCGACGCGGTGTCTTCAGGAAAGCGGCCGAGTCGCGTGCGGGTGGCGATGACGAGAGCGTTTACACGAGAGGCATGCCTGGATGCGCTCCAGTTGGGCGCGGACTGGCTCGAGGGCGTCGCTCAGGAGCGGCGCCCCAGCATGCCGGCCTACGGCAGCCTGCGCGCCGACTACACGCTGCGCGAGCGGCGCTGGCGAACGGCCGGCCCGTTGTGGCACACGGGCCAGGCGGGCCGCGCCTTCCTGGCCGCCTACAGGGTCACCGAGAACCCACGCTACCTCAAGGGCGCCGAGCGCGCGGCAACCTACCTGAGCAATCAGCAGATGCTCGATCCGTCGAACTCGGCGCTGCACGGCCTCGTCAACGCGCCCGAGCGGCGGCCGGGGCATGTTTCGGTGTCGGCCGTGCTCCAATCGATCCGCCTCTTCACCGACATGGCGGACCAGACGGGCGAGCGGCACTGGGACGACCGGTTCCTCATGGCCATGCAGTGGGTGCTGCGCAGCGCCTACTTACTCCAGGGCAAGGTGATGGAGTCGGTCTCGCCCAAGACCGGCGAGGCTGAGACCCAGGGCGTCTGGGGCCCGAACACGCCGTGCGCGCGCCCGCTCATCGACGAGGCGTGCTTCCACGAGGCGTTCGTCCGAAGCGGCGAGGCGAGCTTCGAGCGCGCCTTCCGCACGATGGCCGATCGGCTGCTCGACGACGAAGGCCCGCCCGGCCATTGGGCCGCCTACCCGCCGTCGGACCGCCGGACCGGGCTGCTGGTGTCGCGGCAGGCGTTTTGGTGGGGGCGCCCGCTGCTGGTGGCCGGCGATGCGTTCGGCGAGGAGCGCTACTTCGGCGCGGCGACCCGCACGGGGCAGTGGTTCATGGAGTACCAGAACCTCGACGGCGGCTTCTACGCCCAGAGCTGGGCGAGCGGCTACCACGCCTCGTTCGACCTGTCGTCGTCGGCCGCGGCTTGCGCCGCGCTGGTCTGGTTCGACCTCTACGATCACTCGCACGACGAGACGTACCTCGAGGCCGCGCGCGACAGCCTTCGCTTTCTGCTGCGCATGCAGTTCGCCGGCGAGGTCGAGGACATCAACGTCCGGGGCGCGTTCGTCGAGTCGCTCGACATGCCGGCCGCCGCCGCCGCGACCAATGCCGAGACGGCCGAGGAAGGTGCCGGCAGCCCGTTCTTCGACGGGACCGACGTGTTGTCGGTCTACGTGGCCGATATCGCCACGACGTTCGCCGTGCAGGCGCTCGCCCGGGCGATCGAGACGCCGGCCATCTTCGGGCTCGAGGCGTGATGCGTGCGCGGCCGTCGCGTCTCGAATGGACGCGCGTCCGCACCGTCAAAGCCGATCGGGGAGTTATGAACTGAACGGAGCGCACAGGTGGCGAAGCTCAAGGCACAGAAGCGGCGGCGCATCCGGCTCCGGCGGCTCGCCGTCGTGGTGCTCGCGATCGTGGCGCTTCTCGTTACCGCCGTCGGCGTCGTCACGCTCCGGATCCGCTCGATCCTGCTGAGCGCGCTGCGCAAGCAGTTGCCCAACTGCGAGGTGAGCATCGGGCGCGCCGTGCTCAACCCGCTCAAGCGGCTGAGCCTCTACGACGTGCGGATCGTCGACCTGTCGAACCCCGACGCGCGCTCGACGATCGAGATCGAGCACCTGGTGGCTGGCTACACGTTCCGCGCGGGCCTGAAGCTCGACATCGACGTCGAGGTGCCCGCCTCGCGCGTCGTCTTGCGCAACGTGATCGGCGACTCGCCGCCGTTCCCCGACCTGTTTGCCCGCAAACCCGAGCGCAAACCGAGCCGCTTCCGCCTCCGGAGCGCCCGCGTGCGCGACTGCGGCATCGTGGTCGAGGGCGAAGGTTTTCGGCTGAGCACGACGCTCCAGATGGATCTTACCGGGGCCGGCCGGCACGCCGCTGGCCAACCCATGGACGCCACCATCAGGCTCAGCAACGTGGCGCTGCAGGCCGGTGCCGTCGCGACTGGCGATGCCGAGCAGGACGCACGCTCCGGGCAACCGGCGGCTCGGACTCGCGCGACGCTCCGGATCGGCGCGCTGGAGGGCGCGCTGGGCTACGACGGCACGCGCGGCGGATTCCTCGACTGCGTGCTGCTCAGGGAATTGAGAGTGCGCGACGCCGCCATCGCCATTGACGACCCGAACCTGGAGGTCAGCGGCCTCCTCGAGCTCGACCTGGCGAACGAGACAGGCAGCCTTACCGCGAGCCCGTCCCGGCTCAGCGCGGTGCTCAGCGGGTTCGTGTTCGAGAGCACCGGGTTCCGGACCAGGGAACTGACGAACACGCTCGATCTGGCGCTGTACGTACGACCCGCCGACAACGCCGTGCAGATGCAGGGAGGGATCACGATCGGACCGATTGCCGGCACGCTGCGGGGAGTTGCGGGGGCCGCCGGCCTGCGACTCGAAGGCACATTCGGCCACCACAAGCTCGAGGATCTACTTGGGCTCTGGCGTCGGGACGGCCCGTACAAGATCGCGTTCGTGCACGAGTTCGAGAGCACCACCGGCACGGTCGAGCGGCTCGACCTCGTGAGCACCTACGAGCCGGCACCAGGGCCGGGCTTCGGCCTCGAGGGCGAAATCGAAGCGACAGGCCTCCAGGGCAAGTCGAGCTCGCTGGCGCTTGAGGTCGAGGACGGCGCGCTTACCATGCCGTTCAAGCTCGCCGCGCTCGCCCCGGGCAAGCCGATTGAGCTCTCGGTCGGCGACCCCGACCGGCCGCTCGGCACCGCTCGCCTCGCGGCCAAGCAGGCCAGTTGGCGCACGTACGCGGCCACCGATGCGCGCGGCAATCTCTGGATGCGCGACAACCACTGGTGGCTCGACGATCTGCGCGGCACCCTCTACGAGGGCCGCGGCTGGGGCACGATCCACGCCCTTCCCGACACGACGTTGGCCCTCGAGCTCGCGTTCGACGACGTGAACATCGAGCCGCTCTACGCCACCGTCGACCGCGAGAACGACCAAGTGACTGGCCACGCTCGCGGCCACATGGCGCTGACGGTGGGCGGCGGACGGCTCCAGTCGATCACGGCCGAGCTGCGCACCAAGCCGCCCGGGGGCTTGATCAAGATCGCCGACGTTGAGAAGAGCTTCGACGCCGTCCCCGGTGGGCGCCAGGCGATCGAGGCCCTCAAGAAGGGCCGGTCCTCGCGCGAGTACCAGCATCTGCTCGACAAGTTCAAGAACCTGACGTACGAGCGCATCGAGATCAACGCGACCACCTCGGGCGACTCGTATATCGTTATCCTGCACGTTGTGGAGCGTAAGGACAAGGATCCGCTCGACATTGAGTTCAAGTTCGACTACCAAGTAGAGCGTATTCGTCACGTAGTTCCCCCAAAGCCACAGGAGACGATCCAATGAAAGCGCGCTTTGTGATCCCGCTGCTCATGCTTGCCGGGCTCGCCATCGCCGGGGTGACTTGCCGGCACGAGGTCGTCACGCCCGAACCGATCAAGATCGAGGTAACGATCCGGCAGGAAATCCACGAGTACGTCCACCAGGTCAACGACGTGGTGGCCGGCAAGGCATCCGCTGAAGAGGCCGCGGACGCACTGTTCGCCGAGCCCGAAGCGGGGGGCGGCAGCTCGCTGCTGCGCGGCATCGAACGGCTGTTCATTGCCGAGGCGTATGCCGCTGATGAAGGCGCAAAGGCTCGGTACGTTGCCGCACTGAAAGGACGACAGGCGCGCTACGCGACCGTCCAGCAGTACCTCAACGACGGCAGCGTCGGCGAGAACCATCGGGCGCTGCTGAGCTTCCGCGCGAACGCGAAGACGAAGAACGACCAGGCGTACGCGAACGCGGTCAAGAACACGATCGCCGCCGAGAACGCCGACCGCGAGACGAGCATCGCCATCACCGCGGCGCAGAAAGGCGTCGCCGTCGAGGTCGTGCGCGGGGAGCAGTTCACGGCGAACGTCGCCGCGGCGCCGGCCGGCGCCTGGATCGAGGTCAAGCAGGGCGGCGGCTGGGTCTGGTCACAGAAGTGAGAGCAGCCGCTCGACGTCGTCGCGCGTATGGCCGGCCATGAGGCTCACGCGCAGGCGGCTCGTGCCCTTGGGCACCGTCGGTGGGCGGATGGCCGGCACGAAGATCTCGTTGGCGTAGAGCTCGCGCGCCTTGTCCATCGCGCGCGCCGGGTCGCCGAGGATGATCGGCACGATGGGCGCCGGCGTGTGGTCCGCCGCGTAGCCCTTCTCGCGCAGGCCCGCCTTGAAGGCCGCCACGGTGTCGCATAGCGCGCGGCGGCGCTCGGGCTCGTCCTCGACGATGTCGATCGCCGCGATCGCCGCGGCGCACATCGCGGCCGGCAGCGCGGTCGTGTAGATGAAGCTGCGCGCCGTGTTGCGCAGGTAGTCGATGAGACGCCGCTCGCCGGCCACGAACCCGCCGAGGCATCCGAGCGCCTTGCTCAGCGTGCCCATCACCACGTCGATCTCGCCCTCACAGCCGCCGTGTTCGAGCGCGCCGCGGCCGTGCTCGCCGAGCACGCCGGTCGCGTGCGCGTCGTCGGCCATCAGCATCGCGTTGTAGCGCTTGGCGAGCAGGGCGATCTCGTGCAGCGGCGCGATGTCGCCGTCCATGCTGAACAGCGTGTCGGTCACGACGAGCCGGCGCCGGAACGTGCGCGCCCGCGTGAGCGCCTGCTCGAGCGAGCCGAGATCGCAGTGCGAGTACACGAGCAGCTTCGCGCGCGACAGCCGCGCCCCGTCGATGATCGAGGCGTGGTTGAGCCGGTCCATGATGACGGCGTCGCCCTCGCCGACGAGCGAGGCGATCGTGCCGACGTTGGCCATGTATCCGGTCGGGAACACGATGGCCGCGTCGGTGCCTTTGAGCTGCGCGAGGCGGCGCTCGAGCTGGCGGTGGATGCGCTGGTTACCGCTCACCAAGCGTGAGGCGCCGGCGCCGACGCCGTACTCGTCGAGCGCGCCCTTCGCAGCCGCCGCGAGACGGGCATCGTTGGCGAGCCCGAGGTAGTTGTTCGAGCTGAAGCACAGGAACGACGTGCCGTAGAGCGTCACGAGCCGGTCGGTCGCGCCGTCGAGCGTCTTGAACTCGCGGTACAGGCCGCGGCGCCGGAGCGTGTCGAGTTCCTTGTTGATGAAATCCATGGTTGTCCTATGACTTGCGCCTTTGCTCTGAGCTCCTACCGCATCTCGACCGACGGAGTTGCGTCCTCCAATAGGTGCTGCCACCGGCTTCAGCCGGTGGTTGCGGGTCTTGGAAGTCATCTCGATAGCCGGCTTCAGCCGGCTTCTCGACAATGGCGTTCACGCGTTCCTGTCTCACCTACCGTCCCGCCCAGCGGCTCAGGATGACGGCGCCCACGTGGGCGCCGAAGCCGTAGTTTAGCACGAGCGCGTGCCCGATCGGGTGCTCGACTGCTACGTTTGCAGTGGTGTCGAGGTCGAGGGCCGGGTCGGGCTCGTCGAGGTTGATCGTCGGCGGCGCGACGCCGGCCCGCATGGCGCCGAGGGCGATAATGAGCTCGACGCTGCCCGACGCGCTGAGCAGGTGGCCGGTCACCGGCTTCGTCGAGCAGACCTTGACGTTGCGCGCATGCTTTCCCAGCGCGGCGCGGATGCCGCACGTCTCGACGAGGTCGTTGAGCCGCGTCGCCGTGCCGTGCGCGTTGACGTGGTCGATCTCGTCGGGTGCACGACCTGCCGCGTCGAGCGCGCGGCCGATGGCGCGCGCGATCCCGGCGCCGTCACGGGCCAGCGTGATCGGGTCATGCGCGTCCGAGACAATTGCCCAGCCCGCGACCTCGGCGAGAACCTCCGCGTCGCGCGCCTTGGCCGACGCGAGCGTCTCGACAAGCAGCACACCGGCGCCCTCGCCGACGAGGAAGCCGCAGCGGTCGCGCGCGAACGGCCGAATGGCCCGGCGCGGTTCGGGCGAATCCACCGCGAGGACGCCCATTCGCTCGAACGCGGCGACGACGAGCGGCGTGAGCGACGCCTCGCTGCTCCCCGCGAGCGCCGCGCGGCAGCGGCCGCTTCGAACGAGGCGCGCGGCCATGGCGACGCAATCGAGGCCCGTCGAGCACGCGCCGACAAGCGCCAGCCGCACGCCGTGACAGCCGAATCGCTGCGCGATCGCGTCGCCCGGCGCGCTGGGCAGCGCGTGCTGGATGAAATCGGCGGGGATGCTGCCGGGCCCATGCTCGCGCAAGTCGCGGTGGACGCGCTCGACGAGGCGCATGGCCGGCTTGCCGGTGCCGACGATGACGCCGAGCTCTGGCCGAATCTCGGCGGGCACCGCTGCCAACGCCTCGTCGGCAGCCATGACCGCGAGCGCGGTTGTCCGATCCATTCCGCCAAGCGGCTGGGCGTCAGCAACGCCGCCGCCGATGTTCCGGCCGTCGTCGAGCCTCACCGTCGTGAGGGCCGACCGGCCGGCAAGCGCCGCGTCGACCACCGGGCCAACGCCTGCGCCGCACGGGGTGACGGCCCCGCAGCCGGTGATCACGACGCGTTGCTCGTCTGGTCGATCTTCTGGGCGCATCAGAGGCGGCCGGGGCGGCTGTCGAGGTTGAACACCTGGGCCGAGACGTGGCGCATCGCGGCCAGGTGGACGATGAAGCCGCATATCTCGTCGAAGTCCGACGCGCGGCCGAGCGCGTGGTGGGCGACGATCCTCGGGATGTCCTCGTCGCGCACGCCGCCCGTCATCGGCGTGCGCAGGAAGCCCGGCAGGACCACGTTGCACCGGATGTTCTTCGGGCCGAGCTCGCGCGCGGCGGCCATCGTCAGCCCGACGAGCGCGGCCTTCGACGCGCTGTAGGCGCTCGCGCCGCGCAGCCCGTGCTGGCCCCAGTACGAGCCGATGTTGATGATGTGGCCGTCGCGGCGCCGCAGCATGCGCCGCGCGGCCGAGCGCATGCAGTGGAACACGCCGGTGACGTTCACGTCGATGGTGCGGTGGAAGACCTCCGGGTCCATCGTCGCCAGCAGCCCCGGCGGCGAGATGGCGGCCGCGTTCACCAGCGCGTCGACCGACTCGAGCTCGGCGTCGAACTGCCCAAACACCTGCTCGACGGCGGCCGCGTCGCGCACGTCGCAGCAGGCCGTAGCCACCGGGGCGGCGTCGAGCGAGCGCGCCAGCTCGTCGAGCGCGTCCGGCTTCGAGTGACCGATCAGACCGAGCCCCCAGCCCGCACGGGCAAACGCCGCGGCAAGCTCGCGTCCAAGGCCCCCGTGCGCTCCGGTAATCACCGCGATCCGAGTCTGCGGCACGTCGAACACCTCCTCACGCTGTGGCATGCGCGCGCACCGTCAGGCCAAGCGCGGCGACCATCGCGACGTCCTCCTCGGGCGGGCGACCGAGCGTCGTGAGGTAGTTGCCGATCATGGCCCCGTCAGCCCCGGCGGCGAACATCTCAGGCTGTCTGTCGTCGAGGATCGCCTCGCGGCCGCCGCAGACGCGGATGCTGGTCCGCGGGAAGATGAAGCGGTACACGGCGATGATGCGGAGCGCCTCGTCCGGCGAGAGCCTCGCGCGGCCCTCGATCGGTGTGCCCGGGATCGGGACCAGGAAGTTGACGGCGACCGAGTCGACGCCGAGCTTGCGCAGCGCCATCGCCATGTCGACGCGGTCGTCCCACGTCTCGCCCAGGCCGAAGACGCCGCCGGAGCACACCTCGAGACCGGTGGCACGCGCCGCGCGCAGCGTCTCGAGTTTTTCGGTGTAGTCCTGCGTTGTGCAGATCTCCGGGTAGTAGCGGGCCGAGGTCTCCAGGTTGTGGTGGTAGCGGATCAGGCCGGCAGCCTTGAGGCGGCGCGCATGCTCGAGCGTCAGCGTGCCGAGCGAGGCGCAGACGCTCGGCGTGCCTGGCGCGGCGATCTCGCCGATCCCGCGGATCGCGGCGATCATTCTGATCGCTTGGCAGATCTGCTCGAAGTCGCGCTCGTCGTTTACGCTCGGGCCGCTCGTGACGATGCTGAACCGGCATGCGCCGACGGCGCCGGCCTGGCGTGCGGCAGCCACGAGCGCGTCGGTGCCGATCAGGTCGTAGATGGGCGCGGCGGTGTCGTAGTGGACCGACTGGGCGCAGAAGGCGCAGTCATTCGGACATCGGCCCGAGCGCGCGTTGACGATCGAGCAGAACTCCACCTGCCCGCCCATAAACCGACGAGTGAGTGAACGGGCGCCGGCGACGAGATCGTCAAGCGTCGCGTCCGAGGCGAGCGTGAGCGCCTGCTCTCGGGTGAGCCGGCGGCCTTCGGCGGTGCGCTCGGCGAGCTCCTGGACCTGGTCGCGGGTCATCTTCGGCGGTGCCCTGCTGGTGGGGGTAATTGTTCACCAGTCTAAGCGAGCCAGGTGAACAATGCAAGGGCCTTGGCAGGTGCGCGTCTATTCCTCCGGGGCGATCGGCTCTGTGCGGGTTTTCCTAATGGCTTTGCCCGTGAGCTTCCAGGTGCCGTCGAAGTCGCGGAAGTATGCCTCCCACACCTTCCAGCTCTTGCCCACGGTGGTCAGGGTCCTGAACGTGACCACCTGGAGGCCGTCGCGCTGCGCGGCACCGAGGATCTCGTAGCGCATCTTCTGGAGCTCGTCGAGCTCGGCGTCGCCGACCCTCACCTTCGCCTTGGCCTTGGCGAGAGCGTCGGTAAACTGCTCATACGTGAACACCCGGCGCATGGCGGCGGGGAAGCGCTCGTAGATGCCGCGCACGTCAACGTGCGCCAGGAAGGTCTCGACGTCGCCCGTCGCGAGCGCATCGAGCATCATGAGGGTCGTCTCTTCGGCCGTCAGCTCGGGTCCGGCCGGCACCGGCTCGTCGTCCGCCTCCGACTTGCCCCCGCCGCATCCGCACGCGACGGTTCCGACGGCAACGGCCAGGAGCAGTCTCTTCATGGGTGCCAGTCTCTTCATGCTGAGCGCTCTCACGTTTTCAGTAACACGTTCTCTGGAGTAGGGACAGTGGCCAATCGCTCGCTATTCTACCGCGTCGCCGGGTGGGTGTCTCGCCCTGGTTTCGGCCTAGCAACCCGTGGCGAAACACGGAGTGCCCATGAAGCGAGTCCCCGCAGGGGGCGGCATCTGCTCCTTTCTTGTCGACAAACAGCGCTTGTATTTCGTCTGTCGCCCCCTGCGGGGGCTCAATCCTTCGTGCGCCTGTGGTCCACGGGCTGACGGGCCCGTTGAAAGAGGCGTTCTATGAAAGCCTTTTAGGCTATCGCTCTTTTTATGGTCCCGAAACCCAGGGTGTTTGTGCGCCTCTTCCGAGGCGCCGGAACCCTGGGCTGTTTTATGAAACCCCTTCGGGGCAAGCAGCGTCAAGACGGTGCCTGGGCTTTTTCAACAGGCGCTGACGGGCGAGGCTACGTCATGTCGCCCGCTGCGCGGGCTTGGGATTCCCGGTGCCATCGTTTTGCCACAGGCTGCTCGTATCGCGTCCCGGAAATAACTGTCATAAGTCGGGGTTATCAGCATCCCTGTGCAGGAAGCTCTTTCGGCGCGCTGTTCTCTGATAGGACACTCGACGGCTTCGACAATGAGCTTACGAGACGCCATACTAGGAGCGCCCTGGGATGCGCCTGGACCGACGTCCCAGCTTCCTTTCCAGGCCGGCAATGCGTCTCGGGCAGCGGAGTGCGGCGAAAAAACGGGCATCCCGAAGGCGGGATGCCCGTGGGTGGTCTTTGCGCCGATGCTTCAGTTGTGAGGCGAGCTTACCCTTGCTCGGCGAGTTTCTGGAAGCCCTCGGCCGTGATCTTCCACTTGCCGTCGATTTGCTTGAAGGGGACTTCCTGCTCCTCCCACTCGGCGTCCTTGTTCTCCTTGACCTTGACCTTGACGATCGTGACGTCGCCCTTGACCTCGCTGCCGAGGATCTCGTACTCGAAGCCTTCCGGGACTTCCTTTTCCTTCTCGGCGGCCTCGCGCATCATCTTCTCGAACTTCTCGAAGGGGAACTCCTCGCGCTGCGCTTCAGGCACGCTCGCTTCGTAGAAGCCTTTGAGATCGACGTGGTCGAAGATGACGCTGTTGTCGCCCTTCTTGATCCCCTCGAGAATCTTCTTGGCGGCCCCCTCGGCCCCGCCGCCTGCGCCGCAGCCGATCGTCAGGGCAAAAACGGCCAGGATTGCTACACACCAGACCTTTCTCATGACTCCAGCTCTCCCTTTTTCGTGTGGAATCCCTACCTTGCGTCCCTAGTACATGATGAACTTTTTCTCAAGCAGATTCGGGGTGAGGACAATGCGCCAGGTTCGGCCGACCTTGACGGTGGTTATCTCGACCGTCTTCGACTGCTCTTTCGTCAGCTTGATCGTGACGCTCAGCCGCGCGGTCTTCTCGGTCTTCTCGAGGTATTCGGCCTTGCGGACCTTGAAGAACGAGAAGTTGCTGCGCGCTCGCTCCTTGCCGTAGAAGGCGATGCTGTAGCCCGTGATGCACTCGGCCAGCTCGGTCAGGAACTCGCGCCGGTCTCCCCTGAGCCGTTTGCCGAGGGCGCGTTCGCTCGATGGCCAGTCGATGATCTGCTCCATGTTGTCCCACTGCAGGCGCTTGATCATGCCGACGAACCGCTTCACTAGGTTTGTCGGGGTATTGAGGAAGCACCCGCTGAGCACGAAGGGTGCCAGCGCGAGCACGAGACCGATCCGGATGCCACGCCTGAACACTGACTTGCTCCTCACGCTTGTTGGCCGATGAGGCTTCCCGGCCTCGGCGAATGGTGACGTGGCCCCCCGGTGGTGTCAAGGGCCTGTTTCATCTGCGCGATGCTCTCATCGACGGCGCCCGTGCACGCCATCACCGCCTCCCGGGCCCGCCGGCCCATGGCGGCGGCGTGCTCGGGATCCGTCAGCAGCTCGAGGATCGCGGCGCGCAATTCGTCGGTGTCGTGGACGACGCGGGCTCCGCCGGCTCTGATCAGCAAGGAGGCGGCCTCCTCGAAGTTGTCCATGTACGGGCCGAACACGATCGGCCGGGCGAACACGGCGGGCTCGATCGGGTTGTGGCCGCCCTTTTGGGTGAGGCTCTTGCCGACGAAGACGACCGAGGCCACCTTGTAGAACTTCACTAGCTCGCCGAGGGTGTCGATCACCACGATCGGCGCGAACGGCCTGTCGCCGTTCGAGAACGCCGACTTGAGGTTGTACGGCAGGCCGCGCCGCTCCAGGTACGCCTGGATGCGCGGCACGCGGTCGGGGTGGCGTGGGGCCAGGATCAACACCAGGTCGTTGCACTCCTGGCGCAGGCGCTCGTAGATGTCGGCCAGAACCTCCTCCTCGTAGTAGTGCGTGCTGCCGGCCGTCAGGATCCGGGCGCTGGCGGGCACCTTGATCTCGGCGCGGATGGCCGCGTCGTCGAGCGCGTCCGCGTCGATCATGGCGGCCCCGTCGTACTTGAGCGAGTGGGTCACCCGCACGCGCTCGGCCGGTGCGCCGATCTTGATGATGCGCCGGGCGTCGTCGTCGGTCTGCATGCCCATCGAGGCGAAGCACCGCAGCACGCGGCGCATCAGGAACCGGAAGCGCCGATAGCCTCGATACGAGTGGCGCGAGATCCGCCCGTTGATCAAGGTGACCGGGATGCCCATCCGGTCGGCGGTCCAGATGAAGTTCGGCCACAGCTCGGTCTCGATCAGGCAGATGAGCACGGGCCGGAACAGCCTGAGCACGCGGCGCACGATCCACCGGTAGTCGAGGGGGAAGAAGATCAGCAGGTCGTCGCCGCACGGGGCCCCGTCGGCGAGCACCTTGCTGCGGCACACCTCGTAGCCGGTCTTGGTGGTGGTCGAGATCAGGAGCTGGTACCCGGGGAAGTCCTGCCGGAACCTGTCGATCAGCGGCCTAGCGGCCAGCACCTCTCCGACGGAGACGGCCTGGAGCCAGATGATCGGCTTGCCGCTGCGCTTGGCCAGCACCTCCTTGGGGATCGAGCCGAGCTTCTGCCGCAGGCCGAACCAGTACTTCTCTGCCGTCAGCAGCCTGTAGGCAAGGAAGCCCGACACTACAAAGGTCAGGATAATAATGGCCACGTTGTACAGGAAGGCCATGAACGGTTCGCCCGGGCTCACGTTGTGCCGGTCCGGTCACAGGCGAGGGCGGCCGGGTTGGCTTCGGCCGGGCCTCGCGTTCAGGGGCAAGTCTAGCACGGCGGGCGGGCAAGTCAAGCTCTGGGGTGGGCGCGCTGGTACGCCTCGCGCATCGCCGTGTCGGACACCTGCGCGTAGAGGGTCGTTGTCGAGAGCGCCGCGTGGCCGAGCAGCTCCTGGATGTCGCGCAGGCCGGCGCCGGCCTCGAGCAGGTGGGTGGCGAACGTGTGGCGGAGCGTGTGCGGCGAGACGCCGACGCTGAGAGCCGCCTGCTTGACGTACCGATCGACGATGCGCGCGACGCTCCGGGTCGTCAGGCGCCCGCCGCGCAGGTTCAGGAACACGGCCTCCCGCCCGGCATCGAGGCCGCTGCGCGCGGGGCGGCGCTTCGGGTGCTTGAGATAGGCACCGAGCGCGTCGCGCGCCGGATCGCCCAGGATCGTGAGCCGCTCCTTCCGGCCCTTGCCGCGCACCGTGATGACGCCGGCGCGCAGGTCGAGCCGGTCGCGATCGAGCCCGACGAGCTCGCTCACGCGCATCCCGGTGCTGAAGAGCACCTCGAGGATCGCCCGGTCGCGGACGGCCGCGAGCCCATCGCCGCACGGCGCCTCGACGAGCCGCCGGACCTCGGCCTGGCCGAGCCAGCGCGGCAGCGTGCGCCCGCGCGGGTCCCGCATGCTGCGGACCGGGTTGCGCTCGACGAGGCCGCGGTCACGGAGGAACTCGAAAAACGCACGCAGCGAGGCGATCTTGCGCGCGATCGTCGCCTTGGCGCGCCGGCCGGTGTAGAGCGAGGTGAAGAAACTGCGCACGAGCGCCGGGTCGATGTGGCGCGGCTCGTAGTCGGGCGCGAACCGGGCCAGGAATTGGGCGAACGCGGCGAGGTCGCTCATGTAGTTGCGCACCGTGTGCGGCGACAGGTGGCGCTCGTCGTCCAGGTGGCGGCGGAACTGATCGAGCAGCGCTTCCATCGTTGGTCTCCGCGCGGCAGCAGTGCGTTGTGCCGGGCCAGTGGCGTGTGGCTGCCAGAGCCGTAGTATAGCGCATGGCGAGCGTCTGTCGCGCCCTCGCGATTCCTATCGCGCCTTCGCGATTCCTATCGCGCCTTCGCGATTCCTATCGCGCCTTCGGCGCTCAGGCGGTTGTTGTGCTCGCGCCGCGATCCTGGGGCTGACGGGCCTGTTGGAAAGGGCGCTCTATGTAAGCCCTTTGGGCTATGCGGTGATGTCTTGTTCCTCTCGAACCCAGGGCGTTGCCCTGGGCTATGCGATCAAGCCCCTTCGGGGCAACAGGCGAGAGACCGGCATCCCGCTTTTTCAACAGGCCCTGACGCCCCAGGCTGGTGTTGCGTCAACGCGATGTTGATGGTTCCTTGGGGCCGGGCTTTAGCCGGCCTGCCCTGCGTAGCGCCAGCGGAGCAGGGTTGCCACCAGCTTGAGCTGGTGGTAGGAGGGCTGGTGAGAAACTCCAGAAGCCGGCTTCAGCCGGGCTTCTCGAATAGAAAGGCATCTTGACCCACCCAAATGAGGTTGACGGTGCACTAGCAGGGTGCTGAAAAAGGCGTTTGACCCGACTTGTGCAGGTCAAGGC
>Ga0307430_1000258_pt1 | contig 51165 bp, 40 predicted proteins | sample SalMarWE160130MG_FD_202159 | JGI IMG/M metagenome (GOLD analysis project Ga0307430, IMG submission 202159) | Salt marsh sediment microbial communities from the Plum Island Ecosystem LTER, Massachusetts, United States - WE1603-130 | ecosystem: Environmental > Aquatic > Marine > Intertidal zone >... | reverse complement strand
ATGCATTATTCAACCGGAAATTCAAGTATTGCCTGCTCCATAAGAAAATCAAAACCATACAGGAATTTCAGCACACCCTCTTCGCCGAACAAATATCCTATACCAATGCTCATTATAATGAGGATTATACAAAATATCAATTGTTTAAGACATGATTATAAAATTGATTTTAACCAACTTTAATACACTGATTTCATGAATGCATATCATTTTAGTAAAAAGCCAAACAAGACAGGAAGAATCCTTTCGGTTCTTTTCCTGATGATATTTTTCATAGTCGGGAACGGTCTCACATGCGCACAAATCGATGAGGTAAACAAACCGGTATTGGTTACAAGCCAGTGGCTGGAAGAGAACATTTCTGAACCGGGTCTTGTAATCCTGCATATTTCTGTCATTATCCGGAATTATGAAAACGGCCATATTCCCGCCTCAAGGTTTCTCTGGCCGGGTTGGCTTTCTGTATCCAATGAAACGGAGAGTACTGTGCCGGCCGGCATAAAACAAATAAAGAAAGTGCTGGAGGGACTGGGAATCAGTAATAAATCACATATTGTGCTTTGTGGAAGCGGTGTAAACCTTGTTGTCGTGTCCAGGGTGTTCGTCACTCTTTCGCATTTCGGACTTGCGGGCAGAATATCAATTCTCCAGGGAGGATTTGAAGAGTGGAAAGCTTCAGGGAGGAAGGTATCATCGGAGAAGCCCGAATTCAAAAAAGGCAAACTGGTACTAATAAAACAGGATAATATTGTTGACGTAGGCTGGATGGTCAGGAACCTTAAAAACAAAACCTGTTACATAATAGATGCCCGGTCGACGGCGTCCTATGATGGTACTTCAGGCACACCACGCCAGGGACATATCCCAGGAGCAATGAATCTGCCGGCATCAAGTCTGTACGACGCCAAAACCCGGCATTTTGTTTCAGAAGAAAAGATAAAGGAATTATTTAACAAGCTTGATATTCCACAGAACGCAAGACCTGTATTCTATTGTGGTACAGGTAATTCAGCCTGCATCAATTATGTGGCGGCAATCATTGCCGGGCATAAGCCCATTCTTTATGACGGTTCGATGGAAGAGTGGAGCAGCAGATTAGATCTTCCGATGGTGAAGCTTAAATGCCCATAGGGTATTTGCTCAACCAGAAGTATGAAATCAAAGTTATTGGGTCTGCGCCCGAATCTGAAATTGATTCAATTTCCTAACCTGACTGTAACATTTCCTTGCTGCTCTGCGTAAAACAGATAAACACAATTATTAGTAATATGAAAAACCTTGCAAAAATTTCCTGTCTGTTCACAGTACTGCTTTGCCTGGTTGGCACCAGCAACTGTCATAAGATAGAACTTAGCAAAGCAGAGCTCTTAACAGATCATATCTGGAATTGGAATAAAATGACAACAAACTCTTCAAATGAAAACATTCAAAACATTGTTCTCCTGGCTAATGCCCTGATGACCGGTGCCACAATGGAATTTCGCGAAGATGGTACTTATACTATTACCATCCTTGATAATCCTGAGGACGGAACCTGGGAACTGATTGATAATGATGAAACCCTGATGAAGGATAATGATGCACTGACAGTCATAAAGCTCACGAAGGACGAACTTGTTTTTGAAGGTGAAGAGGTGGATGAAGAGTATGGCTCGTATACGGTTACGTTGTACTGGAAAAAATAGGCTGGAAACAGATAATCTCTGAACGGACATATCCTCTAAGTCTGATATGTTCATGTTTGCTTTTTCCCGCTACTGATTTTGTCAGAGCAATCTGAATCTTATACCGATGTTAATGGCTGGCATACTTTTTTACGTCATAAGATAGAGAAACTGGTTCTGGTAATACATCTTTCTGATTTCGTGAGTTCGGCGTTGAGTTCGTTCTTTAGGATGTTTAACTATGTTCCGGAAATAAGTTTATAATATACAGGAAATAATCACTATTTCAATATCCCGAGTGATATTCCGGCAACAGGAGATACTCCTGAAAAATCAATATTGAACCAGTCTTTATATTTTGTAAAGCCATCTTCATTATTGTATTTACTCAGTTTTATATTTCCCCCTGCAAACACATCCACTGTTAGTGCCTTAAGAATTGGTACTTTTATGCCAAGGATAACTCCTCCTGCATAAATATTCAAATGCTGGTTTATCTCTTTATCCACTAATTCAAATTCTCCTGGTTCAATCTCCTCCATCTCCTGATAATAACCGGTAATTGACATTCTTCTATACATAAGCTGAGGTGCTGCATATAATCCCAGTGGTGCCTGCTGTCTAATTGAATGACTGGTCAACAGATAATTCCTGAATTGAGCAATTATACCTCCTCCTGCCATGACCTCACCAACATAAGACTCGTAAGCATTTAATTCCGTATTAAAATATGTAAAACTTTGATTTTTAAAGTAAAAATTTGATATCCCTTTTGTAGTCGAATATGTAGCTAATGCTGCAACATTCACAGAGAACTTTCTATTCAGGATCCTTTCGTAAGAAATCTGAAGTGTTCCCTCGAGAAGCCTGGAGGGATCAATCATTATTGCAGATTTATAATTATACAAAAATACAGGTTCCGGTTCATTAATAACCTGAGGCTGAAGAATAATGTTCTGCTCTGGTTCCTGTCGTATTTTCAATAAAGAATCTATTTCATTTAATTTCTGTGTAATCGACTGCGGATTAATATCCATAGAAGATATCTTATTGCCTAATTCATTGAGCCTGACATCTAACTCTTTAGGTTTTGCTTCCCAGAGCTTTATTTTTGCATCGAGCAATTCAAGCTTCGAGTCCAGAAGCTGTAGTTTCACGTCTAACATTTGAGACCTTTGTGATAAAGAATCCTGACCATAGGATCTGTTAAATGAGTATACCACAAACAATAATCCGATGATCAATAACGATTTACATAAGTAAGCTTTCATAATGGGTAGTTTTAATGTTTAACTTGGATAAATAACTTCTTATTGGAATACATATATGATATTCAGGGTATCAATAATTCTCTTTGAATGTTTCACATAGAAAGGTCAAAGGGTATATAAACGACTTAACCTAAAACAAAAATCCTGCCAATTCTTATTGAAAGGATTAATCAAATTCAAAGGGAATTATTGTATGTAATGTCATCCCACTGGCGGTGTGGGGTCAGTTTCTGGTTCCTGCCTGCCCGAGGGAATTTATCATTTATTTTTAATTTTATAGTAATACTCTCAAATCTTATGGTTAAAATTGTATATACCAATGAATAATAAACTGCTATATAAGATTCATATCACGGGTAGAGTCCAGGGCGTAGGATTCAGATGGAGTGCCGTAAGGGAAGCCAGGAATCACGGCATTAATGGATTCGTTAAGAATTTATCCGATGGTAGTGTTTATATAGAAGCTGAAGGATCGAGAGAACAACTGAATGATTATGTTGAATGGTGCAGAGAGGGACCCGGTATAGGTTATGTAGATTCTGTAACCATAGATCCTTTTACTCCTGTCAACTATACAGATTTCCGGATTGAATACTAATATTTCTCGCTACAACAAGTTTACTATTTCTTTTAGTTTCTCTGCGTTGCTTACGGCAAAACCATGATAATCATTATTGAAAAACACCCAAACCTTTTTATCTTCATTCAGCCAGTGTATTATCTTTTCTGCATACTGTCCCAGATCAGTGTCGCTGTAATCTGAAGCATATAACTGTTCACGGCCATGAAGCCGGAGATATACAAAATCCGTTGTAACTGTCTCAGAATAAGGATAACGGCTTCCTGAATCAGCAATTACGAAAGCTGTTCCATATTGTGCAAGCAAATCAAAGAACTCATTCCTGATCCACGATTCATGTCTTACTTCAAGTGCAAACCGGTAAAAGCTGTATTGATCTTTTAACAAATTCAGAAAATTGCACATCAGCGATTTATCGTATGACAATTGGGGAGGTAACTGGACCAATACAGGGCCTGACTTTTCCCTCAATTCTTCAAGCACATCAAAATATCTCGCCAGGGCTCCTTCAATATTAACTAATTGCATCTGATGGGTGATATAACGGCTCAGTTTCGTGCAAAACCTGAATGTATCCGGTGTACGGTTCTTCCATCCCAGAACTGTTTTCTTCAATGGCAGATGATAAAAGCTTGTGTTTAATTCAACACAACCAAACTTTGTAATATAATATTCAAGGTACTTATCCGGTTTTATCTCCTTCGGATAAAAGATTGCGGACCAGTGCTTATAACTCCATCCTGAAGTACCAATATATAATCCTTCTGATACCATTTTGCCCACCATTAAAATTCAGACGGAATCAGCTATGTTTCTTTTGTTTTTGAAGTTCGTGAAGATATCAGGTTATATAACCATGCGAATATCCATCCCCCGATAAATCCGTCCACAAAAGCCCATAATAATCCTATAACACTTCCTAATGGAGTAATATGATAACCCAGATATATCCGGCCAATAAAGGTTGGCTCATCGACTGTTCCGTTAAACAGAATAATCCACCATGTTATCAAAAAAAGTCCGATACCCCAGATAATTCCGCAGGTTAGTGCAAAAGCCCGTACATTTAATTTCATAATTAACACCTCCTTTTCAATTATATCATTCGGCTAAGAGGACTGTCCCTGTCCTGAAAAACTTATCCTCCTTAAGTTCCTTTGTTTATTAAGTGTAATTTACGAAAAAAATTAATAAACGGGCGACACGAAAGAGAGACATGGGAACTGGATTATTCTTTTAATTGGAATATATTTGTATAGTAGACCTTTTTAACAAATATTCTAAATGTAAAATTTCAAATGATCCAGCTTATGAAAAATAAAGGCATCAATGTAAGACTAAACATCGTTTTAATAGTATTTCTGGTACTTTCTTTTAAAAGCCAGGCAAGAGAGGTTATCACACTTCAGACTGGATGGAAGTTTGCCAAAGGGAATTATGAACTTGCCTCACAGATCAGCTTTGATGATTCCCAATGGAAGGAAGTAACAATTCCTCATGACTGGGCTATTGAGGGTCCGGTTATGGTTGACGGAGACGGAAGTACAGGTAAACTTCCGTGGAGGGATGAAGCCTGGTACCGCAAAAAACTGGATATACCTGTCTCCTATGCCGGCAAACATATCTATCTGGTCTTTGACGGGATCATGTCTTCACCGAAAGTATACATCAATGGTAAACTGGCAGGGGAATGGGATTACGGTTACAGTTCGTTTTATCTTGATGTTACCAGTTATCTCCAACCGGGTAAAGAAAACATCCTTGCTGTCTATGTTGATACCCGTAACCATGGCAGTCGCTGGTATCCCGGTGCAGGAATATACCGGAAAGTACAAATGGTTGTTGTCGATCCTGTCCATATAGGTATATGGGGTACATATATTACCACACCAATTGTAAAACCTGATTACGCCGATGTGCGGATAATGACAACCGTTTTCAATCACTCCACTGATTCTGAAGCCAATATAAAAGTCGAGAACACCATTATTAATCCTGAAGGCAAAGAACTGGCAACAAGATCAGTTAACAGGCGGATCTCTTCCGGTAAAAGCTCAGATATTGAAACTACGATCACCCTTACCAAACCTCAGCGATGGGATGTTGATAATCCCGTCCTGTACCAGGTTAAAACAACTATTTATAATGAGGATGAAATTACAGATACTTATTTTACTTCATTCGGGATAAGAACGATTCGTTTCACTGCCGATAACGGCTTTTACCTTAATGACAGGCGAGTGCAGTTCTATGGCGTAAACCTTCATCACGACCAAGGACTACTTGGTGCTTCATTTTACCACAGAGCTATGGAACGACAGCTTGAAATAATGAAGTCAATGGGTTGCAATTCCATCCGTACCAGTCACAATGTACCTGCTCCCGAATTGCTTGATCTCTGTGATAAAATGGGACTGCTGGTATTTAATGAAGCATTCGATAAGTACGACAATAAAGCTGATATTTTCCCTGAAACAGATTTTGAGGATTATGCACACCGCAATATCAAAAATTTTGTTGTCCGCGACCGCAATCATCCTTCTGTCTTTATCTGGAGTGTTGGAAACGAAATGGGTGATATTCAAAGTAATAGGAATAACGGATTTCACCGTCTGAACACAATGGTTAACTATGTTCGTAAATATGATCCTACACGGCCGGTAACGATGGCCTGTGATAATCAGAATGCTGCTGCGAATCGCCATTTCGATTATTACGATGTTCTCAGCTATAATTATGGTCAGCGCTGGAGCCTGGCGCGTCAGCTGGAACCCAACAAAGCTGTCATCATAAGTGAGTCTGCCTCTACTGTAAGTACGCGTGGGTTTTACGAATTACCACTTCCTGAAGAAAAAACTGCATTCACCAATTCCCTACAGGTAAGCTCATACGATCTGCATGCTCCCGCCTGGGCTGAAGTAGCTGATGATGATTTTATGTGGCAGCAGGAGGAAGAGTATATTGCCGGCGAATTCGTCTGGACAGGATTCGACTATATCGGTGAGCCAACACCTTATGGCGACCGCATGGTGACAAGAATGGGCGGAGAAGGCAACCATGGTTCACGAAGTAGCTACTTTGGGATAGTTGACTTGTGCGGAATTCCGAAAGACAGGTACTACCTGTACAAGAGCTACTGGAATCCTGATGAGACTACGGTCCATATTCTTCCCCACTGGAACTGGGATGTGAAAGAGGGCGAAAATGTTCCTGTTTTTGTTTATACCAATGGCGACTGCGCTGAACTGTTTCTTAACGGGAAATCGATGGGAATGAAATGTAAAAATCCTACATCCCGCAATTCAATTGAAAGGTACAGATTGATGTGGCACGAAATTGGCTATCAGCCCGGAGAACTTACGGTGGTTGCCTATAAAGAAGGTAAGGTAATAGGTGAAAAAGTTATGGAGACTGCAGGAGAACCTTATGAAATAAGGTTAACTCCTGACCGTAAAACCATCACTGCCGGTGGAATGGATCTTTCTTATATTCTTATTGAAGCCTTTGACAGAAATGGCAATCCCTGTCCGCTGGCAGATAACCAGATTGAAATCTCAATAAAAGGACCCGGTAAGATTGCAGGGGTGGGAAATGGTAATCCCCAATCACTTGATCCCTTTCAGGCCGATTATGTTAGGCTTTTCTTCGGTAAAGCTCTGTTGATCATTAGATCTGATTATAAAAAAGGAGATGTGGAAGTTACTGCCACTTCAAAGGGATTGAAGAAAAGTACGGTAACTGTGGAAATTGAATAACGTTTGCGAATGAAATATTAGAGATAAGACTATAATTAACAATTACTTTCAAGTATGACCTGTATCTACTGACTTTAAATCTGATCAGGCCAATAGAGTATAAGGTATATAATGGACCCAATTACAACTGAAGTAGTCAGTAATGCTTTTCATTCCATTGTAGAAGAGATGGGCGTTGCCCTGGTCCGTTCGGCCTATTCAACAAATATAAAAGAGCGCCGGGATTGTTCATGCGCTGTATTTGACTCTGATGGAGCTCTGATATCTCTAGCTGAACACATTCCAATACACCTTGGCTCCATGCAGGGCTTGATGACGCAAATTGCCAAAAATCAGGATAGCAGGAGTCTTAGCACAGGAGATGTCATTATTGCCAATGATCCTTACCGGGGCGGTGGTTCTCACCTGCCGGACATTTCTATCCTGAAACCAGTCTTCCATCAAAACACAATGGTTGCTTTTGTAAGCAATATAGCTCACTGGTCAGATGTTGGCGGGCGCTCACCCGGTGTTGGAACAGCCGGCGATTCCACTGAAATTCTGCAGGAGGGTGTCCGGATTCCTCCGATGCGCATTGTTACCAAAGATCAATTGAATACTGACCTCCTGGAATTCCTCCTGCTGAACATGCGGGATCGCCATGAGCGTTTGGGTGACTTTCGGGCGCAAATAGCATCGCTGCAGCTGGGAGAGACACGCCTGCATGAACTGTTTGACCGCTATGGAGTTGATACAATTATGGACTGTGTTGCAGATATGCACACTTATAGCGAACACTGTCTTCAAACCGAATTGAGGAAGATTCCGGAAGGTACGTATCGTTTTAAAGATCAGATGGATGATGACGGAGTCTCAGATAAACCTCTGGATATTCAGGTAGCTATCACTCTATCACACGATCCACAACCTGCCATCACCTTTGATTTTGCCGGCACATCTGAACAGGCTGCCGGAGGCATCAATATGGTCTGGCCGGCATTACTGGCAACAGTTTTTTATTCGGTCAAGGCAGTCTTCGCACCTGGCATCCCTCTTAATGAAGGTTTCCAGCGACCTATACTCATCAGGGCTCCAGAAGGCAGCCTGGTCAACTCCAGTGAGCCGGCAGCTGTGGGTGGCAGGACAGATACCTGTCAGCGGGTAGTGGATTCAATACTTGGGGCTTTAAGCCAGATTATTCCCGAACGTATCGTTGCAGCTTCGAACGGAGCTACCACAGCTATCATTTTTGGCGGGACAAAAACTCTATCTGGTCGTGACTTTGTATTAGTTGAAGCACTGGGAGGAGGAATGGGTGCACGCTCCTCTAAGGACGGAATGGATGGTGTCCAGGTACATATCACAAATACATCCAATTTACCCATAGAAGCCATGGAGATGGAATATCCGCTTCGAGTGTTGTACTACGGTTTGGTGCCTGACTCAGGTGGGCACGGTAAATTCCGGGGTGGTTTATCTATCCGCAAAGACATCAAGGCCCTGAAGCCGGTGCTTTTTTCCGCTCATTCCGACAGGCACCGTATACCCCCGTGGGGCTTGAATGGCGGATTACCTGGTGGTCGCGGACGATTCCTCTTAAATCCTGATACACCGGGGAAAAAAGTTGTCGCTTCCAAAGTCTCTGATGTAATATTACACGAAGGAGACGTAATAAGTATTCAAACGGCCGGAGGCGGAGGTTTTGGCTCTCCTTTAGAGCGGGATCAGAAGCTGGTGGAGTATGATTACCTTCAGGGTAAGGTAAGTCATCAGGAGGCCCGTAACTATTACGGAGTAGTGTTGACTGAAGAAGGAAAAGCGGATCAAAAAAACAGATCTGCTCTTCGAAGAGAGTTGAAATCAAAAGGGGATAAATAGCCTATGCGCGCAGCAATTGACATAGGTGGCACGTTTACTGATGTCATTCTCTACAGTGAGGAAACAGGCGCTGTGTGGACTGTCAAGGTGCCATCCAGCACTGAGCAACCTGCACAAGCATTCATATCGGGCCTGAAATTAGTCCTGGCTATTGCAAAAACTGATTTCTCTAAGCTTAATGCATTGATCCATGGTACAACCATTGTCACAAATACACTATTGGAACACAAGACAGCTTCTGTCGGTTTGCTGGTCACGGAAGGATTTCGCGATCTGTTGGAGATAGGCCGGCAACAACGCCCTCTGTTATATGATTTAATGGCCGATCGCCGGTCACCTTTGGTTCCCCGATACCTCGTACGAGAAGTTCAGGAACGAGTTGGTGCTGATGGACAAGAGTTGGTTCCGTTAAATTTAGAGACTGCCAGATATCAAATACAATCCCTTCATACTTCGGGTGTTGAATCTCTTGCTATTGTTCTGCTTTTTTCTTTTTTACACCCTGAAAACGAAACTAAACTTGCACAACTGGCCCTGGAATTTTTTCCTGAGCGTTCCATTTTTCTCTCCAGCTATATATCTGCTGAATTCCGTGAATTCGAACGCGCCAGCACAACGGTAGTTGCAGCAGCTGTAGCTCCTAAAGTACTCTCATACTTACAGGGGATCCGTGGAAAGCTGGATACACAGGGCTGGCAACAGGATAACCTGTATATTATGCACTCCGGCGGAGGCACACTCCCGCCTCAGGAGGCGATGAAGAAGCCCCACACCATGGTAGAGTCAGGGCCTGCGGCAGGCATCATAGCCACCGCACAATTGGCCCAAACCCTGGGAATAGAACGAGCTATTGCCTTTGATATGGGCGGTACAACAGCAAAGGCTGGGCTGGTCCTGGATGGACAGCCTTTATATACAACCGAATACGAGGTAGGAGAAAAAGTACATCTTGGAGGATGGACACGGGGCAGTGGCTATCCCATTCGATTCCCTATGATTGACGTGGCCGAATGTGGTGCAGGAGCAGGAAGTATTGCCTGGATTGACTCTGGCGGACACCTGAAAGTGGGACCAAAAAGTGCCGGGGCGGATCCCGGCCCGGCGTGTTACGGTAAAGGCGGGTATCAACCAACTGTTACAGACGCTTATCTGGCATTAGGATACCTGGATGGTGACTCTTTCCTGGGGGGAGATATGTCACTCGATCCACAGCTGGCCACGCAGGCACTCGATGAATATATTTGTAATCCCTTATCTATGAGTACAAAAGAAGCTGCCTTCGGGATCGTGACCATCGCAAATGTCAACATGCTGCACATCTTACGACTGGTTTCTATTATGCGTGGACACGATCCCCGGGATTTTACTCTGGTGGCCTACGGAGGAGCAGGACCGCTTCATGCGACAATGCTGGCTGAGAAATTATCCATCCGTAATGTAATTATTCCGCGTTTCCCGGGTCTATTTTCAGCGCTCGGACTACTTTATGCAGATGTAACAACCGATTTTGTCGAAACAATAATGATCACGCTAACACCGGAGAACCTGGATCCCCTCAATAACACCCTTGATCGATTGCATACCAAAGCTGATGCTTGGTTCCAGCGAGTGAATATCCCGGGAGACAAATATGAGATAAAGGCATCTATTGACCTGCGGTACCTGCGTCAAAATTATGAACTGAACATTCCTCTGCCCGGGGTACACATCTCACCGGAAAACATCACTTCCATCCAGACACAGTTTAACGAAGCACATACAGCCGAATATGGACATAGTACACCAGGTGAGACCATCCAGGCAGTATATATACGTCTGCGAGCCATAAAGCCATTGACAAAACCAGACCTTAAACCTTTGAATGACGACAGGAGTGAGACAATTAACAAAGCTTCCTCTGCAAGCCGATGGGTCTGGTTCCCCGGCGAGCAGATGCTTTGCCAGGTCTATCAACGTGATACCCTGAAACCGGAACAGACCCTCGAGGGACCTGCTATCATCCAGGAAAAAGAAGCCACCACACTTGTTGAAAAACACTGGTGCTTACGAGTGGATCTGTCCGGCAATCTGTTGATAGTAAGAAAGTGAATCGCTAACCGAAAGATTTATCAGGTCCTCTGCCAGAATCCGGGTAACTATCCCTGTCTTTCCGATATGTATCCTCGCTATCGATTTCAACTCATTAACCGGGGTTCGTACTTGTTGTCTGGGAATCTCGCTATTGCCCTTCCTTAATACTGGCTATAAGGTTCTCTCCAACCAGCTTGAATTTCCACGATTCTTCGGGAGTAACTGTATAAATGGAAGCACCTGGTTCAAGACCCTTCTTAATAATTATGCTTTTATCATTCAGCTCACCAAGCACCACTATCTGTCTGGTTTTATTTTTATTATATACATAAGGAATACTGTCCGATCCCGTATGGACACATTCAAGAGAAATATAAATAGCATCATCAATGGTTTTAATGATTATCTTATTCCAGGTTGTCATTGCAGGTCTGAGCTCCGGATCAGAACCATCAAGTTTAATTTGAACTTCAAACATTTTTGCATCAGAATTTGGCAACTTTTCACCGATGTTGGCAACACTGATCACACTGCCTGTAAATGCTTTTTCAGGAAAAGCATCAACAGTAATGTTGACCTTCTGGTCGATCTTGACTTTACTTACTTCGATCTCACTAACATATATCTTGGATATCATCGACGATAGATCAGGAAGGGTTGCAATAACACGGTCAAAAGCATTTACCTTTGAACCTACTTTCCTCTTAACTCCAAGCCGGTCCTTTTTATAGATAACCATGCCGGGTGCAGGAGCTGTTATTCTAAATCTTGCCAGAAACTCCTGAAGGTCATTTACCATGTCGGTTTTGTTGGCAAGCTCCAGTTTTTCTCTCTCTATTTGATGACGAGCTTGCCTTGCTCTCAAAGTATAGCTCTTAATTTTCTGTTCAAGCGCACGTTGTGCTTTATCAAGATTTGATTGTGCCTTTCGTATTGTTGCCGGAGGTTCAAATTGTGATTGCTCAAGATTGATCTCAGCCTCTTCAACCTGATATGTCTGGTTCTTGATCTCATCCCTCAGTGCAGTAAGTGTTACTGCAGTATCAAGTATTTTCATAGCCACATCTGACTTGAGCGTTTCAATATTTTCCAGCTCATCTTTTAATAAGTTATCGTACTCCGTTTTATCAAGCTGTGCAATATAATCACCTTCGTTAACGACTGTTCCTTCAGGTACAATGTCAAGAATCTCAAAATCCATCCTATGTATATCGATACCCCTCCGACTCCCTCCACCCTGTCTGCCAGAACCTCCCCGGCGATCAGCTCCACGGTTACGATCGTCATCTTCGTTCTGCCCAATCTCAGGTGCTGTTATATCCAGTGAATTCTCAGCTAATAGTTCACCGGAGTTTACTACAGTTATTTCAAAAGTACCTTTCTTAACCTCTGCATAATCACTCAAAACACCCTTCCTTGAGGTTATTTTGTTGAAGACAATTAATGCTATAATTGCAACAAGAATACTGGCAATAACAATTACTTTTTTCATTTCCAATAGACTCCTTAATAATAAGTTTGATCCGACTCTTCTAAAAAATAAGCCAGAAAATTAATAAAAAAATTCTTTAAAATCTACTATTTATCACAAAACTTATGGAGACAATTTATATAATAAATAATTAAGACAGAATCAAAGTAAGAAGCAATAAACCGAGGACTAAAACAAGTATGAATATTACGAAAACTCTTAACCTCTGCTTATTCAGTTTTTTTAACGTAAGTTCATTTATAGTATTCTCATCAATTTCGGTTAAACAAACTTCTAACTGCCTGATCTGGAAGTTATATTGTTTGATCTGTACAAAGGCACCAAAAGCGAAACCAATTATACAGGCAGCGCTAAACACCAGGTAATCATCAATTTGCAATGGTCTTATTTCACCGTATTTAAAATAGAAATAATACAACATGCCACTGATGAAGATTAATGGATTTGAAAATGCTACTATATAGACTGATTTAAAATATCTTAACCTGTAGAAATTTATTTTACTTTCCAACAGGTTTCTTAAGCTTTCGGGATGTCCTTTCTCCTGAGGAATTTTCTTGTATGTCTTAATTTGAAAAATCAACAGAGATACAATCATAACAATTGATACAATTCCCAGAACTATAACTCCGGGATCATTAAAAAATAACCAGATTATACCAATGAAAGAGATTCCAAGGATAAGTTTGAGTGCAATATCGATAGTAAGTCCCAATCTGAATAAGCTTGTTATGCTTTTAGATTTTTTATTCAGTACCTTTTTAATCTCTGTTTCCGACAAAACTCTATGATCGAAACCCCGTTCGTCTTTCCATGCTGATTTATATGTTTCTAGATCTATGTCTTTCATTGTTCATTGAAGCTTTTTTATGGTGTCAGCTAATTTAGCCTTAATGCGGACTAATCTTACACTTACATTCTTTACGGTAATCCCAATGGTTTCTGCTATCTCTTCATAACTTTTTTCTTCAAGCCACAGAAGAATTATTGCTTTTTCCACCTTTTCCAGTTGCGAAATAGCCTTAAACAATATTCTGATTTCTTCTGACAATTCCATCATGTTTTCATTTTCGGCTGAAATATCTGGTAACTTATCTGTTTCTGTAAAAAGCCAGTTCTTTTTTGTCATTGTAATTGCCGTATTCAATGCCACCCGGTACATCCATGTAGAAAAAGCAGACCTGTTATTAAAAGAAGGATAAGACTTCCAGAGTTGCAAAATAATTTCCTGGTACAGATCTTCCTTGTCGGATTTCCTTCTGCAATACACAAAACATATCTTATGTATAATATTCTGATGTGCCTTAATACTGTCCAGAAATTCTTTTTCTCTCTGACTTTTATCCATTAATGAAGATCTGATTTATAATTACTAATTATATTATTTTACGAGGAAATAACAAATGAAAAATAAAATTAATCCAACACCGATTAACCACAAATATATTCTTCGTTCCTTGGCTTTTTGTTCCTTTTGTTTTCCCTGAAATTTAGTTTCAAAATATATCCCTGCCGGGACAGCAACTGATGCTGAAACAGCACCAATCAATCCCATTATCCCTGTTATAACAACTGTTACGATACCTGCGACCAGACCAACTGCCAGACCTATCAATATACCAGCACCCTTAAAAATCCTTGTCTTGTAAATTTCCTGTCTTTCCATGATTTTATTTTTTAATATTAAATATTTACCATGTTAGTCCGCCGGAAATCAAAAAAACTACATTATCTGTAAATTTTCTATCTCATATTATGAAATTTCTTATTTGAACCACAATGATTCCCGGTATTTTCCCTGATCATTAAACTTCAAAAGGGATGTTCCCTGAAACAGAAAAAGTCTTTGATTTTATGGACTTTCATAAAAAAAACATAACTTTAAAACTGATTAACTCTTATATTGAAATTTATTAATTGAAATATATCTGATTTAATAATATTTTACTTAAAAATCATGAAAATTTTCAACCTGTCATTACTAGTATTAGCAGTTGTGCTGTTCAGCAGTTGTGAAAGGTCGCCTTCACCGGCTGATAAAAAAGCAACCAAAGAAACTGTAACCCTTTTCCGTTCGTTATATAAGCTTCAGAACCAGGGTGTAATGTACGGCCATCAGGATGATCTGATGTATGGCAGGACATGGTGGTATGAAAAAGACCGGTCAGACACAAAGGATTTCACCGGTGATTATCCTGCTGTTGCAGGTTTTGAGCTCGGTCATCTTGAGCTGGGCAATGAACGCAGTCTTGATTCTGTAAGCTTTGCGCAGATTGCTGAGCAGATTAAAGTACATTATCAGCGGGGGGGGGTTATTACCCTCAGCTGGCATGCAAATAATCCTCTGACCATGCAAATTCCCGACACCCTCCGCCAACGTCAGCACGGGACAGCCTGGGATGTTAGCTCGAAAGAGGTGGTTGCATCTATTCTTCCGGAAGGGAAGAATCATGATCTTTTCAATACATGGCTGGAAAGGCTTGCCACTTTCTTTATCAGCCTGAAGGATGACGACGGCACACCAATCCCGTTTATTTTCAGACCTTATCATGAACATTCCGGTTCATTCTTCTGGTGGGGTACTAATATCTGCACCGATGAGGAATATGCTGCCCTATGGCGTTATACCGTTGATTTTTTCCGGTATAAAAAAGATATTCACAATATACTTTATGCTTATAATACTGACAGGGTAACCAGTCTTGAACAATATATGAGAGGATATCCGGGCGATGATATTATTGATATGCTTTCGCTGGATATGTATGACCGTGGTGAACAGTTTGGAGGAGAACTCGACATTGCTCTGGAATTTGTAACCATGGAGGCAATAGCCAGAAATAAACTAACAGCATTAAGTGAAACCGGAGGAAGAAGAGGAATGCAGGACTGGTGGTCATCGGTGCTATTACCGGTTGTCAGCAAATATCCGGTAGGCTATGTTCTGACCTGGAGGCACACGTACAGACCCTGGTTTTCAAAGATGGATGCCCCGGCTCAACCCTTCCCTGATGATTTCATTAATCTCTACAATTCGCCTACGACACTCTTTTTAAAAGAGATCCAGGAAGCGAATATTTATAACCGCTAATAACAATATTTATTATTGACAAAGACAGGTCCAGACAGGAGAAAACCTGTTTATTCCAGACCAATCAGGTATTTGTATAATTCACTGTCCGTTGAAAGGATAATAGTTGTAGTTGAATCAAATGTCATTTCAAATGTTTCCATCGATTTTACAAAACTATATAAATTCCTTGAGGCAGCTGATTTGTCATACGCACCGGCATAAATAGCTGTAGCCCGTGCATCTGCCTGTCCCATTATTTCTTCAGCTCTGCGGAAAGCCTCAGACTGAATGGTTTTGAGATCACGTTCTTTCTCACCATTTATCTTCGAAGCCTCACCCTGCCCTTCAGACCTGAATCGTTCTGCAATACGGAAGCGTTCGCTTTGCATTCTCTGGTAAACCTGCTCACGAACTTCCTCAACATAATTGAGTCGTTTCAACCGAAAATCCAGTATGACAATTCCCAGATCGCTGGCTCTCTGATTAGCGGATTTAAGGATCATTTCCTGAATTCTTTGCCGTCCAACCTGTATTTCTACAAGTGTATCTCCCACTTCTTCAACAGTCTCACTTGATGGAATGGGTTCACGATTGCTCGTTCGAACTGCTTCCTCGATATTGTGGTTTGCAATATAATCCCGGGTTTCTCCGTCGATGATATCATCCAGACGTGAATGTGCCCCTCTTTCATCAGTGAGACGTATAAAAAACTGAAGAGGATCAGTGATTTGCCAGCGGGCATATGTATCCACAAAGATGAATTTTTTATCCCTTGTGGGCAACTGGTTTGGATCTCCATCCCATTCCATATACCTTTTTTCAAAATAATTGGTCTTTTGTATAAAAGGTGCTTTAAACTTTAATCCTGGCGTTGTTACTGCGTCCCCAACAGGTTTTCCAAATTGTGTAATGACAACCTGATCATACTCCTTTACGGTATAAGCACTTTCTGCCAGAATGATAATAACCACTATTAAAATACTCAGTTGAATTATTATTTTGTTATTCTTCATGATCTTACGTTTTTATTATTTGTTGTTAAGCTGCATTTGAAGAAGTGGCAATATGTTACTCCCTTTCTCATCCGTGATGATTTTATGTCCCAGTTTGGGTATCACATCTTGCAGCGTTTCCAGGTAAAGCCTTCGCTTTGTAACATCCGGAGCTTTAATGTATTCACTGTATAAAGCATCAAATCTGGTAGCTTCACCGAGTGCATTATTCACACGTTCAGCAGCATAACCCTCAGCTTTCTGTATTGTTTCCTGTGCCTGGCCTCTCGCCCTTGGAATGATCCTGTTGTATTCCGATTTAGCCTGGTTGATCAGTGTTTCCTTTTCCTGCTGTGCCTCATTCACAGCATTAAAAGCATCCTTAACAGGATCGGGAGGATTAACATCCTGTAGCACAACTTGTTCTATTGTAAACCCAAGAGAGTATTCGTTACAAGATATCTGGATAGCCTCATGCACACTGGAGGCTATTTCAGTTCTTCCTACGGTTAACACTTCATTCACGGTCCGGTCTCCGACAATCTGCCTCATAGTAGCTTCTGATATATCACGCAGGGTTCCTTCAGGGTCCCTGACCTTGAATAAATAATTGTATGGATTATCAACCCTGTATTGCACCACCCATTCAACGTTAGCAAGATTCAGATCTCCGGTGAGCATAAGTGACTCATCCTCATATCCCGCTTGGGAATATTGGGTCTGAATACCGGCTCTGAGAGTCCGGAAACCAAATTCCTGTTTTTGCTGCCTTTCAACAGGGACTTTATAGACTCTTTCTATAATCGGAACTTTAACATTCAATCCGGGATCTACTGCCCGGACATATTTCCCGAAGCGTGTGATAACTCCGACTTCTTCCGGTCCTACCTGGAATAATGCTGTCCACAGGACTATTATAGCTAAAATAACAAGAAGAATCACCCTGAAATTTGACAGGTATTTCTTCCATTGCGGTGGTAACCTGTACCCGTTAAATGGATTATTAGTCATATATAATAAATTTTGTGATTCAATACAAAGATAGGACTATTATCCGAGGATAACCAGCTTCTTTTTAACAAATCAAGGGCAGAATGATTTCCGAAACCTCGCTTGTATACAATTTATCTACATATGCAAACCCGGCAGTCTTATTTATTCTCCTATAATTTTTATCATTTTACCGACCTGTACTTTATCTGTAAGTTCCATGTTGTTAAGCAATGCAAGTTCATTCATCTGATCCTGCTTAACTCCATAATAACTGAATGCACTGGCAAGTGTTCCTGATCGCTGTACTTTTCTGACCAGGATTTTTTTCGGCTTTACATTTAATTTTGATGGATCGGTTAATCTGCTAAAATTTTGCATTGTAGATTCCAACAGCGGCAAGAAAGCGTTGAAATCAGCTTCAACCGAAAGGCCGTGAAAGACATAGAAGGTGTTGTTGTAATTAATATAATAGGAAAGGATCATGATAACCTGTTGCTGGCCGGTTGTCTGATCCTGATTGACCTGTTTGCAGATAGTGGCCAGAGCCGGCATGCCGTTAACAGTCGTATTTTTACTCTCCTGCAGAGTGAGTCCCATCTCCTTAATGGTGTTTTGTGCAGCTTCTTCAAGTGTTTTTTGAGATGCAAAAGTAAAAATCATTAAAGCTTTACCATCCTGAGGTCCCATCATGACCTGGATAGGTGAGTTTTCCAGCTGCCATCCCTGGGGAAATGTGAATTTAAACTTGAGTTCAGGATGGTAGAATGTATTTCCCTCCACATAGCCCTGCCTTGGATCTTCCCCATACACAATGCCATCAATCATTTGAAGATAATTGTCACTATTAACCTTCCACACAGGATAATTGAGACTGTCCTGCCATTCTGTTGCTTTCTGATTAACTGAATTATAGCGGTCGCCGGGATCGGGATGTGTTGATAGGAATGTCGGAACTCCTCCCTCACTGCTAGCCAGACTCATTTTATTCAGTACCTGAAAGAAATCTGCCATCCTGTGAGCATCATAGCTGATTTTTGATGAGTATTCAACCCCCAGGCGATCAGCTTCGCGTTCATTATCACGGCTGAATTTCAGAAACAGTAACTGCATTCCCTGCAATGCGTATTCAGCATATTGTGCAAAATCTTCCGAAGCGATCATCCCTCCTATCAGAAGAATCTGCCCCAATTGTTGTTTGCTTTGCTGGCTTGCGGTATGCCGAGCATTAATATGACCCATCTCGTGTCCCATTATCCCGATAAGCTCAGCCTCATTGTTCAACTGAGTCAGAATACCGCGGGTCAGATAAATATATCCTCCCGGAACTGCAAATGCATTAATTACCGGTGAATCTAAAATTTTAAAGTGGTACTCAAGATGTGGACGGTGGGAAATCTTTCCCATCTCTGTGCCTTTTTCCTCGATAAAAGCTTTCAGGTTATCTTTTTTATATTCACCAAAGGTAGCAATAACCTGAGGATCATATTGCCTGCCCATTTCAATTTCCTGGGCTTCAGACATCAACATCAGCTGCCTTTTACCGGTTACCGGATTAACTGCACATGCTGTGATCAACAAAAATGTTACAAATATTACTAAAACCTTCACTGTGGAGTATAGTCTTTTCATTTATATGATTTTTTGTAAATAACAATATCAGTAATCCTACACTATCTGATTCCAAGAACAAATATCGTGGAAAGATACGGCTTTTCTAAATTTTCGTCTCTTAATTCTGATATGCCAGTTGAATTTCCTGTTAATTAACTTTATTTGCCTGTTGCGGATTGCAGGTTGCAACCTGGATTCTGTGTAATCGTATCCCTGTTTGTGCTGATTTTTATTTATGGAAATCAGAAGGTTTCAGCCGAAAAAATCCAGCGGACTCTTTATGGTTTATTGCCAGTTTCATTTAAACTGAGTGGTCTGAAATTCACTATCGGTGCTTCTTCCAGATTATAGCCACTGAATCTCTTCAGATAATCATAAATTGAAGTTCCAAGAATGTCCTTTCTGTTAATCTTCCCCTTTGTATCAAGGTATCTCTTCAACGTGCCTGCTCCACCCAGGTGTGCAGCGGCAATCATGCCTGATTTGGTAATTACCACACCTTTAATAGTATCCCCGATATAGTGCTGGTGATTTCTAAGATGAGCAAGATTTACCCTCATCAAACCTTTCAGTGCCTGAACCTGAAGCTCCCTGGGGAAGATTTCAGGATTTGCCCTGAATTTTTTCAGAGTAATATTCTTGTATCCCAGATAACGCAAAGTAGATTCAGAAAACTGCCACTCTCCGAAACAGCCAATCCTGTTTATACTCATCCAGTTATTTTCCGATTCCCGATACCCAAGGTCATTAATAAATCTTGAAAACTCCCATTCAAGACGTATCCTGTTAGCGTATTCAATAAGGTACCTTAGCCTGGCCATCTTGAGTCTGAAATCCATTGTTGGAGCAGTAACCAGATGAGATATAAGTATGAATAAAAGAGATGTCAGAATTAGTCTCCTCATAGTCAAAAAATTTAAAAAAATCCTGTTATTACTTTATTTTATGACCTGAGTAAAAGTAGAGTTAATATAAATGCCCGTCAAGAGCCGACAGCTCTCCAGTATACTAAATAGCAACAGATTAGAGAATCTTTATCAAATAAATACGAAAGCATATTTACATGATTCAACATTTAATAACTGAACTGCTGTTATTCGTCAAAAAGTATGGAAAATTTACCGTTAAATTGTAGAAAGTTAATCTGATCAGTAATTATATAATCCGTTAAATCAATGATAATCAGAAGGAATAAATATTTTTTTCGAATAATATCGATAATTATTCGATGATTCAAGATTTTGACCAATGATTACCAGATAAAGATAAAAATTAACAAGATTTGCGAAAACAGAGACAGGTTGATCGTACAAAGTTCTCAACCGGTCTGGTTTAAATGATTCTAAGAATATAAATTACGTTAAGATCCGGCTAATCATGAAGAAGGGCTCTGTTTCTAATCTTAGCCAAGTAAATTGAAGTTTTCCCTTCGTGACTGGAATAATATGAAATCCAAAGCTTTTTTCTCCAGATAAGCATTCCCGGATAGCTTGTATCGCCACCGCTAGGCAATTCAACTGCTTTGTCAATCCTGCCCTGTCTGTCAGTTATATAAATCACTGTCCTGATAATGCCTGGTTTATAAAGACGCGTTCCTAAACATAACCTGCCATTTTTTATAAGAATAAAATTGGGTCCACCCAGTCGAAAGCCCAGATTTATCCATTTCCATTCCCTGTAGGGAGGGCTGCTTATACCAAGCATCCCGTTCGCATTAGCCTCGCGCCGCATCAAGATCAGCATATTGTCATCCCCGTCAAACCGTATTGAAGATTCATTAGGCAGAGTATCAACTTCAAGATCAGCCAAATGGGCATAAGACAATCCATCATCAGTCGTTAACAACCTGACTCTGTTTCTGTTTCCGGGCAATCCCGACTGATAAACAACTGCATACCCTGAATTGTCTTCCCATGTTAATCTCCATATCCAGTCAAACCGGCTCCGTATATTTTTTTCAACCGAGACTGGGGCAGGAGGTGTAAAATTAAGACCATCAGCCGAAAACGATACATGAGAAAGCATTTCTGTTCGTTTTCCGCTTACATAAAGAGAACCACCCATAAGAACCATCAGTCTTTTATCTGGTGTTACTGACAACTTCGGATCCCTCAGATCATACTTCTCATTGCTTAACAAGGTAACTGATTCCCATCTGTCTCCATCTTTTGACCTGATTATCCGAATTTTACCATTACCCGCGGAATCCATAGGAACGTGATTCTTTCCTTCTCTGAATGTGCAATAAAAATATGATTTATAACGGACCAGGTCAGTAAAAGCGTTGTGTGGTGCCTTGTCCCATATTTTTTTAACTTTAACACTTTGGGGATAAGTAAGAAAAGGACTTGCTAATAATAAATAAAAAATAAGAAAGCCAGAAATTCGGCTCCTGTCACACATAGTATTTACTTTTGTTCAAATTTACAAATTCTTAATTAACTCAGGCGGCAGGCGACAGGCGATAAGCAACAGGTGACTGGCAGCAGGCAGCAGGCAACAGGCGACAGGTGACAGGTGACAGACCACAGGATAGCTGCCATTCCAGATACTATCGGATATCTAAACTGATTACTCTATCAGCACATACGGAATTGTGAAGTTGAACTTTGTTCCCTTTCCGGGATTTGAGTTTACCCATATCTTTCCTCCCAAAAGTTCAACATATGCTTTAACTATAGATAAACCTAATCCGGTACCGCCGAATTTTTTTGCAGCGCTACTATCGACCTGGTAAAATCTTTCGAATATTTTTTCATGATATTCTAAAGGGATTCCAATACCTGTATCCTTCACAAAAAACTCGAGGAATTTGTTCTTCCTGAAATACCCAAAAGCAATTTGTCCTTTACTGGTATACTTGGTGGCATTATTGATCAGATTTGAAAGAATCTGAATAAGTTTGGTGCTGTCTGTTTCAATAATAGCATCTTTATCAGGTAGTCCTGTCTTCAGGTTTATATTAACTATTCCGGGTTCAGCCTTATATCTGAACTGGTCCTTAAGATTTCTGAGAGATTTGTTAAGATTCATTTCACTGAAGTTGAGTTTTACCTGGCCGCTCTCTACATTAGCTATATCAACAATATCATTAATAATTGAAAGCAATTGATCTCCACTCTGAAAAATTATATCGATATACTGACTCCTCTCCTCCTCTGTTGTGTCATGTTCGTTGAGAAGTGCAGAAAATCCTATTATTGCATTCATTGGTGTCCGTATCTCATGCGATACATTATGCAAGAAGGCTGTCTTTAACCGGTCGCTCTCTTCCGCTTTTTCTTTTGCCGCGATAAGATCGGCCTCAGCGCGTTTTTTTTCAGTGATATCACGGAAACTCCACACTCGCCCTACACTTTTACCGGAGATTTTCTGAGGCTGGGAGTAACGTTCAAAGATGCGACCATCCCTGAACTCAACAAGATCAAAATTGGATATATCCCGGTCTTTGTAAAGTTGTGTAACCTGCCGGATAAAATCTTCAGGATTTATCAGTTGATCCAATACGTACTGAATGGCTTTATTGTCATCTCCTGATTCCATTATTTTTGCAGGAATTCTCCACATTTCACCAAATTTCTTATTATACTGCATTATTCTTCCATCTGCGTCAACAACAAGAATTCCATCAGCAGTTGATTCAAGGGTAGCTTTAAGCAGTGAAAATGATCTTTCAAGCTCTTTTTCAGTCTTTTTTCGTAAAGTAATATCCTCAACCATTGCAAGAAAATAAAGTACCTCATCATTGTTACTGCGGACAATACTGACTGTTGTTGAGCCCCATATAGTTGTACCACCTTTTCTCATATACCTTTTCTCGGTATGATAAATAGGTATCTCTCCGGCGATCAGCTTTAGCATAAAAATCTCATCACCACTAATATAATCAGTATGAATAAAATCGTTGAATGTTAACGACTTAATTTCTTCTTCAGTATAATCCAGCATCTCGCATAACGATGCATTTGCCCGTATTATACCAAAATCTTTACCCATCATTGCGATGCCAAAAGGACTCTCTTCAAATATTTTCCTGAATCTTTCCTCGCTCTCTTTAAGGGTCTCTTCGGCCAATTTGCGTTCTGTAATATCGCGGCATATCGACTGATAATATTTAACACCTTCAATTTCTACTTTGCGCGCACTTATTTCCACAGGCAATGTTGTGGTATCTTTTCGTATATGAATGGTTTCAAAAGTACCGAAACCTTTATTATCAAGTGTCTTTTGGCTCTTAATAATAACATCAGGATTATCATTAGAAACAATCTTCGCCAGGTTCATGCCAATAAGCTCATTGCGATCATACTGATAGGTTTCAAATGCTTTGTCGTTAGCTTCGATGATATCCAGTTTTTTGTCAGTCAGGAATATGATGTCGTTGGCATATTTAAGTATGTAGTCGAAATGTTTGACCAGGGCCAGACGATCAAGTTCAGCCTCATATTTACCGCGATAAAATCTTACATTCTCATTCCATTCGATTATCCCCAGAAATAAACCTGTTGTGAGAATAAACAGGATAATAATTATTGTAACCATTGTCATCTGGTTATCAAGGGCTGTTAATATTTCATTGTGATCAATCTTGGCAACCAGATACCATGGAGACCCCGGCACTTTCTTCATGACTGCCACGACAGATGCCCCCCTGTAATCAACTCCGTCAATAGTGCTTTCAATACCCTGTACTGCCATGGCTGCGGGAAGCTTTTCCTCATAAACCGATTTTCTTAAATCGAGTTTTGCATCCTTCATATACTTGAGCTCATTAAGAAAAACAATCTCATCACCTTCCTGCCTTATCAACAATGATTCACTCGTGATACTCGGTACCGGCCATGTCTGGATTAACGGGTATAATACTTCCTGAGGATCTATTCTCAGTGCAAGAATACCAGCAAGCAAAGAGTCGTTTCCATCACTATTTATAACAGGAACAATAAGTTCGAGATTGATAGAACTTTCCTGGTCTGCCCAGTGCAGGTCCGTTAAAACCACTTCCCGGTTACGTTTAGCATCTGCCAGCATCGGCTTAAGATGATCACCGATTAATGTATCCCTATCCGGTAATGAGAATCTTACATTCCCCAGAGTATCCAGCAGAATAATGTTCTTGTAATCAAAACTCTCAGTAAGAGAATGCAGACTTTGCATAATATCAGTTACTAACTGATCCTGATCCTGGTTATTAAGGTATTGTGATAAAGATCTTATGAGAGGGATATTAGAACTTATGAAATTACCATCACCTGTCCTTTCAAGCCGCCACTGGGAAATCTGCCGCACTTTAAGATCAGCAATTCCGGATAACTCCATTTGCTTGTTATTCAAAAGGTTATGCCTCTGGTAACGATAATATAAAATACCAAGAATTATACTGGTTGTTGAAATGATGAGGAAGAGAACAATCAGTGGCCAGGGGAAAGCCGGTTTTTGCCTGTGCGAATTCATTACTGTTCTCTGTTAGAATTGCATTGAAAAAAACTTTCACTGTTTAACATGGCAAAAGTAATACTTTCCTTTTAATTGTGCTTTCAATTCAAATACCGCTTGAATAGAATGATGTTATTTCTTTTTTATAAAAACAGAAGCAAGTATTGAAATAAGAAGTATAAATACGATTATCACAAGTGACAGGATTATAGGAATCTCCATATTAAAGTATGATCCAAGCATTTTAAGGCCAACAAATGTAAGGAGTACAGCCAGGCCAACTTTAAGGTAACGGAACAATTCCATTATTCCTGCTATTGCAAAATAAAGAGAACGCAAGCCCATAATTGCAAAAATGTTGGATGTGAACACAATGAATGTATCCTTGCTTATTGCCAGAATTGCAGGAATACTGTCCACAGCAAATATAAGATCTGATGACTCAATAACCAGTAGAACAAGGAACAGGGGGGTGGCATATAATTTCCCTCTCTGTTTTATGAAAAATCTGTCTGCATGGAGCGTATCACTGATACGCAAAAATTTTCTGGAAAATCGTACAACTATATTTTTCTCCGGATCAACATGTGTTTCTTTATGAATCAGCATCCTGAAACCTGTAATTACCAGAAATCCACCAAAAACAATAACAATCCAGTGGAACCTGTTTATCAGGGCAACTCCGGCGAAAATAAATATCGCCCGCATTATAAGAGCTCCGATAATTCCCAGGAATAATATTTTATGCTTGTACTCATCCCTGACTGAGAAAAAAGAAAAAATAAGTATGAAAACAAATATATTGTCAACACTTAGTGAATATTCTATCACATAACCTGTGAGAAACTCCAGTGCCTTTGTTTTGCCAAAATTCAGCAACACAAACAGATTAAAAAGTAGAGCCAGGGATATCCATACCATACTCCAGACGGCTGCCTCCCTTACCAGAATTTTATGTGATTCTTTATTGAAAACACCCAGGTCGAGTGCCAGCATCAGGATTATAAAAGCAATAAATCCAATCCAGAAAAAGATACCGGTTCCCATAAATATCGGTTAAGTAGCAAACTTATAAAAAACTCCTAATAAAATATAAACTATGCCAGCAGTTTCTGTATGTTTCTGTTCTGTCAGGCATATATATTAATTAGACATAACTTTTAATTATTGATTTCTTTTCTACCTTTATCCGCCTTAATGATAAAATCTACTTAATAACCTGTTATGAAAAAAACACCTGTTATTCTGTTATTGGCTTTATTAATATCTATTTTGCCTTATCCGCTTTTATCACAGAAAGGTAATACAGGTGTCAACTTTATTAATTCAAAGGATCTGGAAAGTCATATTTCCTTTCTTGCTTCACCACTGCTTAAGGGTAGGATGAATGGAGAGGAAGGACTTGAAATAGCTTCGCAATATATTGTTTCACAGGCAAAACTCATTGGTCTTAAACCAGCCAATAATGGTAGCTATTTTCAGCCATACACCATCATCAAAAAATCATTGGATCCTATCAAAACATCAATAGAAATAATCCATGATAGTAAGGAACCTGTTGAAATAAAAGAACCTGTTTTTCAACTACTTCCCACCGGTGCTGATGATAATGCATCCGGTTGTGGTGCACTTCTTGAACTAGCTGAGGCTTTTCAGAATCTGAATAAAAAACCACTCCGGTCACTTCTTTTTCTATGGGTTTCCGGTGAAGAAATAGGGCTGTTCGGATCACAAAGCTATGTGAATAATCCGTTGTTCCCCATCGAAAATACACTGGCAGACTTTAATATGGATATGATAGGAAGGATCAGGGGAGTAGCAGATACATCGGCCAATAATCCGATGTCAGGACCTTCCACGGTGTTTGTAATAACAGGTAATCAGAGTACAGAACTGAAGAGGATTGCTGATGAGGCTGACAGTAAAAGCCCGCTCGATTTTGACTACACCCTTAGCGGAAGAGATAATCCGCTGCAGTTGTTTGCCAGAAGCGATCATTACAATTTTGTCAGGAAGAATATACCGGTTCTTTTCTTTACAACAGGTTTACATACCGATTATCACACACCAGGGGATGTTGTTGAAAAGATTGATTTTAATAAAATGGAACTGATAACCAGAACAATATTCGAAATTGGATATAAAGTAGCAAACAGCAAAAAAAGACTGGTTGTCGATAATCCCTTTAGCAAATGGTAAAAAAACTGATAACCCGAAAGAAATTCATTGCAACAACTATTGCCGGAATTGCCGGCATGAGATTATTTGCAAGTCAAGCCAAAGATATAACCATTAGTAAAATCGAATTAAGAAGTGCCGGGAATACCGGCATAATGGTCAGCCCATTATGTTTTGGAGCACCCAGAACAAATGAGGAATCATTAATCAGGTATGCTGTAGATAAGGGGATGAACTTTATAGATACTGGTCGGGCATACGGAAACGGGAACAACGAAAGGCTTGTAGGAAGAGCAATATCAGGAAAAAGGGAAAATGTCGTGATCCAGTCAAAGATCAGACTTGAATATGATGAGTTGCCATCAAAAGGCAAAGGGAAAAAAGGTGCTGAAGAGATAAGAATGGCCCTCTCTTCAAAACTTGAAGCGAGCCTCAAAGCCCTCAATACAAATTATATAGATATACTTTTATACCACGATGCACTTGATGAGGATCTGCTTTTTCATACAGAAGTGTTGAAGTTCTTTTCCGATATGAAAAGTAAAGGAATAATAAGGGCTCATGGCTTTTCAACTCATAACGACTGTATGAACCTTCCGGTTCGTAACAATTCTGAAGGTTTTTATGATATGATCATGGTCCCGTTTAACCATAAAGGATCGTTTGTCCATTCAGTGTCGGGCAGATACTCAGAGTGGGACCAGAAGAAACTTGTTTCTATTCTAGAAGAAGCGGGAAGGAAAGGTATTGGCATCGTTGCCATGAAAACCTGCTCCGCAGGAAAATATTCACCGGCCCCAGATACTCCACCAAGCTTTAAAGAAGCTGTCAGATGGGTGCTTCAACACGAATTTATCAGTTCGGCAGCAGTGGCAATGGCCAGTTTTGAACAGCTTGATGAACACGTATCATTGTTTAAGAAATAAATTCTGCATTTCAATAAAGCAAAAATTATTATTAAGGCTGAATAAAGGTTGGTACCGGAGACAAGTATTTTTTATCAATATCAGGAATCCCGTTCCCGTTGATATCTGGCATCGATCTGAGATATTCCATCAGGGCAAGCCACTCTTTACCTTCCTGTATCCCGTCAAGTTTTTCATTCATGTCAATAATTGTGGTTCTCATATCAGTTACAGGATTATTATCAGCATCTTTAGGTACGACATTAATGAGACCAAAACTCATCTTCCTTATAATACCAATGAATTCAAGCATGTAGGAATTAGCTGTTATTGAATAAATTGATTTATTCTTTTTTGAAAAAGAAACGTCCTCGACTGTTCCGTCAGCCCTGACTATCTCAATTTTCTTTATCTTCCTTAACAATCCTTTCTCAGGATCGTAACTGACCCTGATCCCGGAAAAAAAACAATAGTTGCCGGGAGTTGATTTGTAGGCTACCTGCAGAATCTCCAGAATACTTTTCAGCTCTTTACCTGTAACATACAGCTGCGAAAGAGGATACCCGGGGACCTGATCATTACCTGAGCCAAGAGACATCACCCTGAATATATCCGGAGCAGTCTGGATACCAGGCAGAATCCTGTCGCGGATTACACCGGCTGCAACCATACTTACATCTGTGCCTGAACTGCTGTGTTTGTTAACATAGAAATGGATAGCATCTGCAACCAGGGGGCCCAGGTTGCTTGCAGTGACTCCTCCATATTCGTTACATTCAAGAATAAAATCAGTTTCTGCAACGGGAGAGGAATAATCAAATCCGAGAGGATCGAGAATTTCATCTGTAATCTTGTTTCTCTGATTTTCTATATACTTGTGAATCAGTTTATCTCCGGTAATTTCATCATTGACAGGTATAAGCTTGTAATCATCAAGATCGAGTTTGTTACCTGATAATGTAAGTTCCATGCGACCTATAAACTGGCCGTATGCACCTGTCTGAACAATCATTACATCATTAACGATCAGTGGTTGTTCAAGTTTGGTATGTGTATGCCCGCTTATGATAATATCAATGTCACCTGCAGCTCTAGCAATTTTAACATCTTCTCCCTCCCATTCACCTTTCCTGTTTTTTTCAATACCTGAATGTGAAACACAAATAATAATATCACAATCCTTATCTTTCAGTTCCCTGACAGTTTTTTTTGCAAAGGCTGACTGTCTGGAAAAAGTAACAGGTTTGGCATACGGTGCATCATGATCGGCAACTTTGCCAAGGATAGAGAAAAATCCGATTCTGAGTCCGTCTCTTTCCAATAATAATTTCCTCCTGATGATGTTTTCCGAGTAGAGTTTTTCGAAAGAATCATCTTGTGTGTCATTCTTATCGAACACGGCATTTCCAAGCAAGAGTGATGGTATTTCACCTGCACGCACTGAAGAATTGATGATTTCAGCCAGTTTTTCCAGACCAAAATCAAACTCATGGTTGCCCAGACATGCAACATCGTAATCCATTTCTTTCATTAACCGGAGCTGAAAACCTGTCGCCGGTTCCAGATAGTGAAAGAGTGTTCCCATCAGAAAATCTCCGGCATCAATCACAAGAGTTGTACCTGTGTTTTGTTCTTTTTCATTCTTGATAATGGTAGCAATCCTGGCAAAACCACCTGTTGTGTTGTCATCCTTAATGGTCAGGGGAGAATATTCTGATTCCGGAGCATATCCGGTCAGGCGTGAATGAAGATCATTGGTATGAAGAATAACAATCTTTTTACCCGACTGGGAGTATGATGGCACTGACAATAGAAAAAACAGAAGTAACAATACATATTTTTGCATGATGGTCAAGGTATCAAATAACAAGGTGTAAAATAATCAATAGAGCAATTTACTGGTTACTCGTCGCTGGTTGCTGGTCGCTGGTTAATTATTGATTAATAACACGATATGTTATTTTATGTCTAATTTATCCAACTGTATAAGAATATTAACGATACCAATTAACCTGTAACCTGCAACCTATAATATGCAACTTAGGTTAAATATACAAATATTAAACTACCTCCGCAACAACAAAAGTGCTGCCTCCTATAAAAATCATATCAGTCTCTGATACAAGTGACCGCGCGGCTTTAAAGGCACTTCTAACCTCCGGATAGCAATTTCCTTCAAGACCGTACTTCGATGCTGCCAGTTTAAGAATCTTCTCATCAAGAGCTCTTGGCACCGAAGCTTTTGTGAAATAATAAACAGCATCATGTGGGAAAAGAGGTAATATCGCGGTAAGATCTTTATCATCCACAAATCCAATAACCATATGCAAACCTGACTTCCGTATTTTTTCTACCTGACGTAAAACATACCGTAGTCCTTCCAAATTGTGAGCAGTATCACAAACTACAAGTGGATTATGCCCGAGTATCTGCCACCGGCCCTTTAGTCCCGTATTGGCAACTACTGCGGAAATACTTTTAATAATATTATCTTCAGAAAAAGTGAAGGTATTCTGAAGAATTTTAATAACCTGAAAGAGGGTTACAAGGTTCTTTGACTGATAATCGCCACCCAGAGTGGTCTCCCCTGTGTATTTTCTGAAAGACAGTTTATCGGTCACCTGGTATTTTCGTTCACCGGCCTGTGGATCGTAATCTTCAAGAATGCAGGTAAAATTCTGGTCTGCAAATGATATTTCCGAACCGGTTTTTAAGGCTTTATTTAAAAAGATTCCATTTGTTTCCTGTCCTGTTTCACCTATCACAACCGGGATGCCACTTTTAATTATTCCTGCCTTTTCTGCTGCTATCTTTTCAATAGTATTTCCAAGCAGATCCATGTGATCGTGACCAATATTTGTAATTACTGAGAGTACAGGTATAATAATATTTGTGGAATCGAGTCTTCCGCCAAGTCCAACCTCAATAACAGCTACATCAACCTCATTTCGTGCAAAATAATCGAAAGCCATGGCCACTGTCATTTCAAAGAATGAGGAACTCAATGAATTAATTATCCCGTGGTACTTTTTCACAAAACCGGTTACATCGCGTTTTGAAATCATTTCACCATTAATTTTTATTCTTTCCCTGAAATCCTTCAGGTGAGGTGAAGTATAGAGCCCTGTCTTGTATCCTGCTTCCTGAAGAACAGATGCAATCATATGAGAAACAGATCCCTTACCATTGGTACCTGTAACATGAACAGTCGGGTATTTCTTATGTGGATTACCAAGATAATTGTCAAGTGTAAGAACATTCTGCAGATTACTCTTATATGCAGCTTTACCAATCCTGTGAAAAGCCGGAAGCTGGTTGTAAAGAAATTCTATAGTTTGCTGGTAGGTCATTTTAATCTTTAAACACTCATGCCAATTTATACTTTATTTTCATTATTTTTGCATCTTCAGCGACTGGCAACAGTGTCTGTTATAATTAATTGATTATAAATTACCTGATAATGACAAAGAAACACAATAAGAAACTTTTTATTATTGACACCAACGTATTGCTTCATGATTATAAATGTATTTACAATTTTGAAGAGAACGATGTAATCATACCAATTGTGGTTCTTGAAGAGCTCGATAAGTTCAAAAGAGGTAATGACCTTATTAATTTTCATGCACGAGAATTTACCCGTGAGCTGGATAAACTTTCGGGCGATATGTTATTGACAGCCAATATTCCTCTTGGAGAAAATCTGGGTAACCTTCATATAGAAACCGGAAAGGATTTTTCAGAAAAGGTAAATCAGTCATTCCCTGAACGAACTGCTGATCACAGGATCCTGGCTATTGCAGATTATGTATGCAATTCCACTAAAGAGAAGGCAGTTGTACTTATTACAAAGGATATTAATCTGCGGATGAAGGCTAAATCGCTGGGAATCACAGCTCAGGATTATCAGAACGATAAGGTAACAAATATTAATGATCTTTATAAAGGGATTAAGGTACTTGAAGGAGTTAATCATGAACTTATTAACAAACTGTATGAGCTGCCTGAAGGTATAAATTCTACGGAGTTCAAGCTCGATTCGGACCTATCAGGACATCAGTTTTTTATTATGAAAAACGACGGAGCCAGCGCTCTTGCCCACTTTAATCCCGTAAACAGAATGCTGACAAGGGTAATAAAACAGAACACTTACGGTATTGATCCTCGTAATGCTGAGCAGACTTTTGCCCTTGAAGCACTTATAAATCCGGATATACAGCTTGTTTCACTGACAGGAAAGGCCGGTACAGGTAAAACCCTTCTGGCGCTGGCTGCTGCACTTCACCAGCATAAAAGATACAAACAGATCTTTCTTGCCCGACCAATAGTACCTCTGGCTAATCGTGATCTCGGATTTCTTCCGGGTGATATAAAAGAAAAGATGGATCCCTATGTGCAACCCCTGTATGATAACCTTACAGTGATAAGGCATAAGTTCAGCCACCAGAGCCCTGAATTTCTTCGCATCAATGATATGATGAAAGAAGAAAAACTGGTTATCACACCTCTTGCCTATATAAGGGGCCGCAGCCTCTCAAGTATTTTCTTCATAGTAGATGAAGCTCAGAATCTTACACCCCACGAGATTAAAACGATCATTACAAGAGCCGGAGAAGGTACTAAAATGATTTTTACAGGTGATATAGAACAAATTGACTCACCTTACCTGGACACAGCATCAAACGGACTTAGCTACCTCTCAGACAAAATGAAAAGTCAGGATATCTTTGCCCATGTAAACCTCGTGAAAGGTGAAAGAAGCTTTCTTGCAGAACTTGCAAGTAAATTGCTGTAATCATACAACTAATAAGTAGTTAGTAATTAATATATTAAACTTAGAATCATGAGAAAGATTTATTTTCCTTTTGTGCCATTTTTGTTAATTGTTCTGGCAATAACTGCAACCAGTGCCTGCATGCAAAGCAGGCAGAAAAAGAACAGCCTGAACGGTACAGAAACCGTACAGCTGTTTAACGGAGAAAACCTTAATAACTGGGTATTTCGCTTAAGGGATCAGACAGTTGATCCTTCAACGGTTTTCACTGTACAGAATAATATTATTAATATTTCAGGTAATCCTTTCGGTTATATGCGTACAAAAGATTCATATTCAGATTATACATTGCATTTAGAATGGCGCTGGCCAGTAGAGGCGACCAATAGTGGGGTTTTTGTACATGCCCAGCTACCTGATACAATCTGGCTGAAATGCATCGAATGCCAGCTACAGAATGGCAATGCCGGAGATTTTGTATGTATGAGTGGCGCAGATATGACCGAAAGAAGTGATAAATCAACCCGGGTTGTCAGAAAAATGGCTGTCTCTTCAGAAAAACCTGCAGGTGAATGGAATACAATGGAGTTGGTTTGCGAGGGAAATACCATTGAAGTAACAGTTAACGGAGTGCTTCAAAATAAGGGCACGGGTGTTTCAGAATCAGAAGGACATATATGTCTGCAAAGTGAGGGCAAGGATATTGAGTTCAGGAATATTTATCTGACAAAACTCATGAAATAGGCCTGAAGCTGAAACAGCTGGTTATAAGAACGGTTACCTGGTAAACCTTTACGCCTCTGTTCCCGTTGTCTGTCGGGATTTATGGCATTAAAAATGAACATCCATAGAAAAAAAGTAGTTTTTCATACTCTTGGCTGTAAGCTAAATTTTGCCGAGACTTCAACAATATCAAGGTTATTCCCGGAAGATCAGTTTGAAAGGGTTCCTGTTGACACAAAAGCTGACATTTATATTATTAATACATGTTCGGTCACAGAAGCTGCCGACAGAAAATGCCGACAGGCTATAAAAAAATTCATTAACCGTTCACCTGAATCATTTATTGCTGTGGTCGGCTGTTATGCACAGCTCAAACCTCATGAGATTTCAGCTATTTCTGGTGTTGATCTGGTACTTGGCACAAATGAAAAATTCAGCATCTGTGATTACCTGTCAGGCTTTGAAAAAAAACTGACAGCTGAAATTCACTCCCGCCCGCTTGCTCCTGATGACGAATTTTACCCGTCATATTCAGCAGGCGATCGTACACGCTCATTTCTTAAAGTCCAGGACGGATGTGATTACTGTTGTTCATATTGCACTGTTCCGCTGGCCAGAGGTCGTAGCAGGAATCCGGAAATCAGGACTCTTGTAGCTGAAGCTGAAAGGATTGCAGAAACAGGTATAAAAGAAATTGTACTGACAGGAGTCAACACGGGTGATTTCGGTAAATCGACAGGAGAATCTTTTACAACCCTGCTGAAGGAACTGGTTAAAGTGCAAGGAATAGAAAGGTTCAGAATATCATCAGTTGAGCCAAATCTGCTTACTGATGATCTGGTCGAACTAATAGCCGCCAGTGAAAAAATCGTTCCGCATTTCCATATCCCGTTGCAAAGTGGTTGTGATAAAATACTGGATTTGATGGGCAGAAGGTATACAAGAAATACCTTTGCAGAAAGAATAAAAGCAATAAAGAATAAAATGCCTCTGGCAGGAATTGGTGCAGATATAATTACAGGATTCCCGGGTGAATCGTATTCTGATTTTGAAGATACATATAACTTTCTGAACGACATGCCAGTGTCTTATTTACATGTATTTACTTTTTCGGCAAGACCAGGTACTCAGGCCGAAAAAATGCCAGATAATATCAGCAGTACAGAAAAAGAGAAACGAAGCAAGCAGATGATCGCAATGTCAGAAGCCAAACAGCTTTTGTTTAATAAAATGAATAAAGGGAAGATATCAAATGTCCTTTTTGAACATAAAAAAAATGAGGGATTTATAACCGGATTTACTCCTAATTATATCAGAGTCGGGTATCCATGGAATCCCGGCCTTGCAGGCAGGATACTAAAAGTAAGGCTTAAAGAAAGTATGCCGGACGGAAAAATGAGTGTTGAACTAATTGACTAAATCAGAATGAACTTGCGGGAAATATGTTTTGAAATTGAGAAGGTAGTGCGTGAGACAGGTGCTTTTATCCTTAATGAATCTGGAAAATTTGATATCAGCCGGACGGAAAGTAAAGGATTAAATGATTTCGTCAGTTATGTTGACAGGGGATCCGAACAAATGCTGGTCAACCGGCTGAGCCGGATATTACCGGAAGCCGGATTTATTACTGAGGAAGGAACTTCCGCAAAAAAGGGACTAAGATATTGCTGGGTTATTGATCCCCTCGACGGTACTACCAATTTTCTCCATGGTCTCCATCCGTATGCAATCAGTATCGGACTTATGGATCGGGAGGAAGTAGTTGCCGGTGTTGTTTATGAGGCTGCCGGAAACGAATTATTTACAGCCTGGAAAAACGGAGGAGCCTATCTCAACGGAAATCCAATCCATACATCCAAAACTGCAAAGCTCGCCGAATCACTTGTAGCCACAGGTTTCCCATACAGCGACTTTGATCGTCTGTCACCATATATGGATTGCCTGATATCCTTTCTAAAGTGCTCTCATGGTGTAAGAAGATTAGGCTCCGCCGCAATCGATCTTGCATATGTAGCATGTGGCAAATTCGATGTCTTTTATGAATATAGCCTTCACATCTGGGATATTGCAGCTGGTATGCTACTGGTAAGAGAAGCAGGAGGATCTGTTAGCGATTTTGCAGGTAATACCGTAAATGTTACTGGTGAAGAGATAATAGCGGCAAACAGCCTAGTTTATTCTGAAGTTCTGGAAATTGTAAGTAAATTTATGCGAGACAAGATAAATTAATTGAATGGGAGTTATTGGATTCTATTTATTCTATGCAGTTAACTGGATAGTAACTCTGCTGCCCCTCAGGGTTTTATACATCTTTTCTGATTTGCTTTTTGTGATTCTCTATTACATTCCCTCATATAGAAGAAAAGTAGTCTCTTCAAATCTTAAAAATTCCTTCCCGGAGAAATCCGCCGAGGAGCTTGCAACAACAGAAAAGAAATTCTACAGGCATCTTGCTGATTTGTTTATTGAAACACTTAAACTTACCCATCTGAGCAATAAACAGTTATTACGACGATTTATATTCATTAATCCTGAACTGCTGGAAAGGCTGTACAAAGAGAGACGCGATCTGGTTATCGTACATAGCCATTACAACAACTGGGAATGGCTGGCTCCATGCCTTCCGCTTTACACTAATTATAATAATGTCAGTATTTATAAACCACTTCGCAACAAACTATTCGACAGGTTTCTTAATAACCTGAGGTCAAAAAATAATATGGAGCTTGCCCCGATGTCCGGTATCGTAAGAGAGATAATAAAGAACAGAAAGAATAATATAATATCACTGTATGGGATTATTGCAGACCAGACACCGGCCAAACCAGATATAAAATATTGGACAAATTTTTTAAACCACGAAACCCCGGTATATATGGGTCCCGAAAGAATCGCAGTTAAATATGACATGGCAATAGTATTTTTAAATGTCCAGAAAGTCAATCGCGGGCATTACAGCCTCACTGCAGAGTTGATGTTCGAACATACCTCCGGACTGCCCGAATACCTTATTACCGAGATGCACGTTAAAAGACTTGAAGAATTAATAAGGGAAAAGCCGGAATTCTGGATGTGGAGCCACAGGAGATGGAAACATAAAAAACCTGCCCCGGATGTTTAAGACAGCAATTGTAATATTGAACTGGAATGGTTCAGCTTATCTTAAAAAGTACCTGGGTGATGTTGTGAGGTACTCGGCTGACAAAGAAACAGTTGTGTGCGTCGCAGACAATGGTTCTACAGACGGATCTGCAGACTGGGTCGCTGAGAACTTCATGGATGTTAAATTGATCCGGTTAGAAAAAAATCATGGATTTGCCGGTGGCTATAATCTTGCTTTAAAAGAGCTTAATACCGACTATTTTGTGTTAATTAACTCTGATATTCAGGTGACTAAAGGCTGGCTCGATCCATTGATAAATCAAATGGATAAAAATCCGGAGGTTGCTGCATGCCAGCCAAAGATCCTCTCCTGTCACCAGCGAGATTACTTTGAATATGCCGGAGCAGCAGGTGGTTTTATCGATAAATACGGGTATGCTTTCTGCAGAGGCCGCATCTTTAATAAGGTTGAAAAAGATAACGGTCAGTACGACAACGAAAGGGAGATATTCTGGTCGAGTGGCGCCTGCATGATGGTACGTGCTGAGGCATGGAAAAAATGTAAGGGGTTTGACAGTGACTTCTTCGCCCACATGGAGGAAATAGACCTTTGCTGGAGATTTCATGATTCAGGATACAGAGTGATATTCATTCCGCAATCAGTTGTTTATCATGTTGGCGGAGGCACCCTTCCGTATGTTTCTCCTTATAAAACTTATCTCAACTTCCGAAACAATCTGTTCCTCCTTTATAAAAACCTCCCTGATAGTAATTTGCATTCAGTTTTATTTATACGAAAACTACTGGATGGTATGGCTGCCTTAGCGTTCCTGTTTAAAGGAAATATAAAAAGTACAGTTTCTGTTTTGAAAGCCCACAAAGATTATTACAGGAACATCAGAAATTTAAAACAAAAGAGAAAAATGGTCAGAGAACTGCAGATCAGACAAACCAGGAATCTTATTTTGAACAAGAGTATCATTTTCGAGTTTTATATTAAAAAACATAAAACTTTCAGCAGCCTGAATTTCGCAAACTGATATGAAATGAAAAACCACCAGATGCTAATATTCCTGACTATAGTGCTGTTATTATACTCGCTTACAAATATTTATGTTTTCTTTAAGGGATACCATACATTACCAGATACCAGGAATATAAGATCTCTCTATATAATTATTTTCATCATTCTTTCCAGCACATTTATTGCAGGGAAGATACTGGAAAGCCGCCATTCTTCTGTTATCTCTGACATCCTGAATATAATAGGGGGCTTCTGGCTTGCTTTTATGCTTTATGCATTCATGTTCCTTGTTCTCTCCGATATCCTTTCGCTGATCCTGCGCCTGCCTGGTTTAATTCATGGCCAGAATATCATCCTGTTCAGAAAGTGGTCAGTTATTATTACACTTATTCTTTCTGCAGCCTTGATAACCGGTGGATTTATCAATGCAGTTATTCCGGTTGTAAGGAATTATGATATAACTATTAACAAATCAGCCGGAGAGGTAAAATCTTTGAGGATAGCTGCAGTTGCGGATATTCATCTCGGCAGTGTAATAAGAAAAAGAAGTATGAAACAACTATCCGGCATTCTGGAAAAGATTCAGCCCGATGTAGTTTTTCTTCTGGGAGATATTGTAGACGGAGAGATCGGTCCGGTTCTGAGAGGTGACCTTCTGAAATATTTCAAATGTCCCGAGTGCAGAATTGGCCTTTATGCAATTACAGGTAACCACGAATATATTGGAGGTGCGGAGCGCACTATTCCTTATATCGAAAGCAAAGGTATCAGGTTGCTGAAGGATGAGGTAGCCATACTTCAGGGGGGTATACAGCTTATCGGAAGGCTTGACAGGGATTCTCGCCGTTTTAGTGGTCATGAACGATTACCACTTTCAGAACTGATGAAACAGGTTGATCCCTCAAAGCCTGTTATTCTTCTTGATCATCAGCCCTTTAATCTTGACGAATCTGAAAAACATGGTATTGACCTGCAACTTTCAGGACATACTCACAATGGGCAGATGTGGCCATTAAACCATCTTACGCGCATGATTTATGAACTTAGTTACGGGTATAAGAAGAAAGGTAGCTCCCAGTTTATAGTATCTTCCGGTTTTGGTCTGTGGGGTCCCAGGATCAGATCAGGAAGCCGGTCAGAAGTGCTCCTGATCAATGTGAAATTCACCGGAAAGGCAATGCAACAGGACTGATCTTCCTAAAGGAAATCATATATTTTCTCGAGTGCAATGCCTCTGGATCCTTTTACAAGTATAGTGTATCCTTTAACAGGTTCAGCTTTAAGATGATCAATAAGAGAATCCGTATCCTTAAAGGCTTTAAATCCGAATTCAGAAGCATATTTCTGAAATACTTTACCAGTAAGTAATACTTCAATGTTCTTTTGTTTCGTAAGTCCCTTCAGTACTTTTATGTGTTCACCTCTGGTTTTGTCTCCAAGTTCGAGCATATCTCCAAGGATTAATAATTTCCTGTCTGCCTCAATCTCAGCAAACGAATCAATGGCAAGTTTCATACTTACCGGATTTGCATTATATGAATCGCAAATCAGGGTGTTGTCAGAAGTTTTTTTTATCTGTGATCTGTTATTTTCAGGCTGGTATTTTTCAACAACATCAGAAATATCGTCCATGTCCACACCAAGGAATAAACCAGTTGCAATGGCAGCTTTTATATTCTCCAGGTTATAGTTGCCGAAAAGGTTAGTGGAAATATTATAAGTCTTGTGATGATAAGATACAGTTGCTTTAAGGTTTAGACCGGATGATAGTGGTTCAACAATAAGTTCAATACCAGTAGGATCTGAAAATGGTACTGCCCTGTTAATGAGCTTAAAGATCTTTTCGGTTAGAATCGGATTCTTATCATCGTATAAAGCTATACCGTTTACTTTCCTCAGGTATTCATAAAGCTCAGTTTTAGCCTTTAGCACTCCTTCAATTGATCCAAATCCCTCGATATGGGATGTTCCTATGTTTGTAATTATCCCATAATCAGGTCTGGCAATCATACACAGTGTACGTATTTCACCAAGGTGGTTTGCTCCCAGTTCCAATATCATCATTTCAGTATCCTGAGGTGCAGAAAGGATTGAAAGAGGAACGCCAATCATATTATTAAGGTTGCCCTTTGTGGAGTGTACTCTGAACTTTTTTGCAACAATCGCAGCTATGAGGTCTTTTGTTGTAGTCTTTCCGTTAGTGCCTGTTATTGCCAGCACTGATGCCATTAGTTCTTTACGGTGGTGTGTTGCCAGAGCCTGAAGTTCAATCAGGCAATCGTCAACAAGAATTGTTTTTTCGTTCTCATAGGCAGGTTCGTCAATAACTGCCCAGGTTGCTCCTTTTTCGATAGCTTCGGCTGCGAACTGATTCCCGTTAAATTTCTCACCCCATAAAGCAAAAAAGATCTGCCCTTTCTTTACAGTACGGGAATCTGTTGAGATACCATTTGTTTCCCTGTAGATCTGGTATAGTTGTTCTGTCTTCATAGTATTAGAAAAAGGGGCTGCTTAAAAAGTAAAAAAGACTTTTTAAATAGCCCCTGTTATTATGATCATTTCTCTAATCAGAATCCTGACGGACTTCCCACCCTGATCATTGCACACCTGAAGCCGATATCATCACGACAACTTTCCTGATCGAGGAATCTTCGTGTTGAAGGATTCAGCCAGTAAGCTCTGTCTTTCCATGATCCGCCTTTAAAAACCCTGGCATTGTCATTAATTAGTGTTACATAGTCGGATCCTTCCTGAACATACATCCTGAGAGAGCCTGGTTTGTTGTCTTCTATGTTCCAGTCTGCTCCTTCGGGTATAGCTGACTGAAGATCACCATCCCTGTAGTTCCTGTAATCTCCTTTCTGGTAGTTATATCTGTCGGCGACATCACTGTCTTTTACAGTATCAATATATAATCGGCCAAGTCTGTCTTTGGGAACCACAACACCATTGGCATCTCTTCGGAGATCGGTAAAGACGTTCCCTCTGAAAGGATTAAATGCATCAACATCCATTGAACTAAGCGGACGGTAAACATCCTGAACCCATTCATTTACATTACCTGCCATACAATAAAGTCCGTAATCGTTAGGCCAGTATGATTTCACATCAGTTGTAATACTCCCGTTATCGTTAAGGCTTCCTGCCACACCCATCATATCGCCCCTGCCCCTAACAAAGTTGGCCATAAATTGGCCACGATTCTTCTTAGCCGAGTTCCTGACATTGTGCCCGTCCCACGGATAGACTCTTCTTTCATATACTCTCTCTTCGAAAGTGTTTCCTCTGAGAGCATATGCAGCAAACTCCCATTCAGCTTCAGTAGGAAGTCTGTAGGACGGAAGCAGCAATCCATCCTCAAAATTAGTACGTCTCTCTGTCTGGTTGGGATTAAGACTTTCACGTAACTGGTTAACCACACCTTCGTACTGGCCGGCAAGATAAGCCTCAGTGTTAAAGTTTTTTTCGTTTAACTGGTTAGGATCAGGATTCAGTTCACCCTCGTCAATAAGAAGCTGTTCATTCACCCTGTCTGTTCTCCATAGGCAGTAGTCATTAGCTTTAACCCAGCTGACGCCAACCACGGGGTAGTTATTGTATGCAGGGTGACGGAAATAATATTGTACATAAGGATCATTGTAACCCATAGGACTTCGCCATACAAGTGTATCCGGCAAAGCTCTCCGGTAAACCTCAGGATAATCCTGGTATACTCTTCTTTGCCAAAACAGATATTCACGGTAATCTATATTCCGGACCTCTGTTTCATCCATATAGAATGATGAGACAGTAACAGTTCTGGGTTCATTATTCCAGTCAAACATTACATCCTGCTGCACTCTGCCCATGGTAAAACGACCTCCTTCTATAAGTACCAGACCGGGACCAGTCTGCTGTTCGGCATCTAGCGTAACTTCGAATCCGCCGTTGTCAGGATCGTTATATCTCCATCCTGTTGCTGCTGAAACATTCGGGTCGCTTCTTCTTCCTCCTATGCAGGATAAAAGAAAAAGAAATAATGCAGCAAAGAAAACAACCGGTAAGGCTCTTAATCTATACATAATTCCTTTGTTTTTATGACTTTAATAAGATTTCAAATATAATAATTTTTACTAAAACAATAATTTTTAATCACCAAATATAACTACAAATCAGGAAATTTTATTGTTCTAATGTCATATCTTTTTTCAAAATTGTGTAAACTGAAAGCTAAACCAGTCTGGTGAAGAAGTGAAAAAGGAAGCAGATTGTTACCTGATACAGCATTAAAACGATAGTTGTAATAGACTGACAGATTTCCTGCTTTTGCGGAAAATCCGGTTTGAATATCCATGTTCCCGTTGTTGTTTGCAAGAAATACTGCGCTGATTGTCAGATAATTATTACCTACTACTACTCCTGCTCCCCCTGCTATGAATTTTCCCTGAAATTCAGCAAGTGCCAATGGCTGTAAATTCAGGCTTTTTCTTTTATCCAGTTCAATATCTGCGGATAAATGTACCATTAGCTTCCTTTTCAGTTTTTCATCCGCTAATCCTGTATGTGACAGGTCTGGTTCTGCCAAATGACTCACAGAAAAACCACCAAACACTCTCCCGGAAATGAAAAGGAAGCCTGTTCCTATATCAAACAGGGTCCTGCCTGAATTTACAAGCACTTCTCCCGATGGATATGAAATAATTCCCATAGGATCGATCTGATCGGGTAATACAGCCTTCCCGAATGAGAATGTTCTGTGGTAAAATGAAGCTGATAGCCCTCCATTTATATAAAGATCCTTACCTGCATGTAAAAAGTAAGAATATGAAAATCCACCCCTTATGTCATTAACAATTCCTCCCAGATAATCGTTTGAAAGATAGATACCTGCTCCTCCATGTATGGCCGGGAAAAATGAATCGTACGAAAAATAAACAGTATGCAGATTGTAATTATTACCCGGGTAAAAATTCATATATGACAGTCTTAGTTTTCCATCACCTTCACTTCCTGTAACTGCCGGGTTACTCATCATTAAAGTCTGATAACCAGGACCGTAATAGGTATCCTGCCCAAAAAAATAGCGGGATAAGGGTAAAAGAACCACTATAATCAGAAATACTCTCATTTTCACACAAACCGGAGCTGCAATATCAACGTGTTGGAACCGTTATTATTTTGACCGGAAACAACTACAATTCACAAATTAAAGTAAAAACAGGAAGTTCATTCATATCTTTGGCGGATATAATGATCAGAATATTACAAATATTACAGATAATCCTGCTACTTATTAATGTTGACCTGCTTGCCCAGGACACTAAGGAAGAGTATTCTGAGTCTTCAGTTCTCTCATCCGGCAGATGGTTCAAAATATCTGTCACAGAGGATGGTGTTTACAGGATTGATTATAGCCTGTTAGTTCAGCTTGGCCTGGAATATCCTTCAACTCCGAGGATATACTGTAACAATTATGGTCAGCTTTCGTACAATAATAATGATCCGAGACCTGATGATCTGCGGGAGTCAGCAATATTGACAGTGACAGGTAGTGATGGTATTTTTAATGAAGGTGATTACCTTTTATTCTACGGTAAAGGTACAAACAGGTGGATTTATGATGAATCAACCGGTAATTATGACTTTTTAAGGCATAACTATTCTGACACAGCTTTTTATTTCATCACCTCAGATGCAGGACAGGGTAAACGAATTACATTCGATGAAGAGCCTGCCGGGCCTGTAAATTACACTTCTTCCGAATCTGATGCTTTATATATCCATGAACTTGAATCTGAAAATCTTATCAAATCGGGAAGAGAATGGTACCAGCCTGTTACTGCGGCTAGTACTATTCAGGTTAATCCGGGATTTACAGGTATTGTCATATCTGAAGGGATCAGATACAGCTTAAGGGTCCTTACAAGGGCATCTGTTCAGACGATGCTCAGTTTATACGAAGGGGAAATAATCCACGAAGCTGTTATGATGCCTGAGGTTGACCTGTCTTCGACTACAGGTACTTATGCCCGGATTGATACAGCATCGGGTACTTTTATACCATCTTCGTCATCACCGGTTTTTGAGATTAAGTATTTTAATAATGGTGAATCCGGAGCTAAAGCCTGGATTGACTATATAAAACTACAGGGACGAAAAACAAGTTCATATGATGGCAATACTCTGCATATTTCTGATTCAAAATCAATTGGATCAGGCAGTATTACAGAGTTCAACATAATGAGTACAGAACAGGATGTTACTGTATGGGATATTACCGATCCTTTCAATATTAAAATAATACCATTCACCTTTACAGCAGGGAAAATTAAGTTTAAGGCTGCAACAGATCTCCTGAAAACCTTTATTGTATTCACATCCGAAAAAGCAATTCTTCCCGGCATTAATAGCAGGTTGCTTGAAAACCAGGATTTGCATGCTTCAGAGCCGGCTGAAATGATAATTGTTACCCACCCGCTTTTTAATTATCATGCCGGCAAACTGGCAGATATACATTTTAGTAATAGTGGCCTTACTTCCCTGATCGTTACACCTGAACAGATCTATAACGAATTTTCAGGTGGCATACCTGATATTTCCGCTATAAGAAATTTTATCAGAATGAAATACCTCAAACAAAAGGGAACTGTCAGTCCACTCAAATATCTTCTATTATTCGGTGATGGTTCGTTTGAGAACAGGACTCCTCCTCCTTATAATCCCAATTTTATTCCTACTTATCAGTCGAAAAACTCAAATGTTGTTATTTCATCCTTTACGTCTGATGATTTTTACGGTTTGCTTGAAGATGGTGAAGGGGAAGACTATGGGACTGAAGATATCGGCATTGGCAGATTACCGGTTTCCGATACTACCCAGGCAGGTGTTTTAGTATCAAAAATAGCCCGTTACCTTGATCCCTCAAATGAAGGTGACTGGAAAAACGTGATATGTCTTGTTGCAGACGACGAAGATGGAAACACTCATATGTCAGATGCTGAAGGTCTTGCAGCACTCATTGGAAACAAGTACCCTTCCTTTAATGTCGATAAAATATATCTTGATGCCTACCAACAGGTTACTTCGGCAACCGGACAGTCATATCCTGATGTAAATAAAGCAATAAATGACCGTATGAATTCAGGCTGCTTGATATTCAACTTTGTTGGTCATGGCAATGAATTGGGCCTTGCGCATGAAAGGGTGTTAAAACCTGAAGATATCAGATCATGGAAAAATAAAAACAAACTGCCTCTGTTCATAACAGCAACATGTGAATTCAGTCGTTTCGATGATACTGAATACAACATTGTAACAGGTATCCGGTCAGGCATAAATTCCTCAGGCGAATCAGTGCTTCTCAGAGAAAACGGAGGAGGTATCGCTCTTTTATCAACCACCCGTGTGGTTTATTCTGCTCCGAACTACTTTCTGAACAGGAATATTTACGATATTGCTTTTGAATATGATTCATCCGGTAATGCACTGAGACTTGGTGATGTTATCAGGATAGCTAAAAACAATTCTGGTGATGGCCCGAACAAAAGAAACTTTCTGTTACTGGGTGATCCTGCTCTAAGAATCGCATTCCCGTGGCACGGAAAGGTAATTACTGATTCAATAAACAATATTCCTTCCTCAGGTACAATCGACAGCCTTAAAGCTCTTTCCCTGGTGACTGTATCGGGTCATATAGAAGACTCACAGGGGAATACAGCTGATTCTTTTAACGGTATGATTAATTCTGTCATATTTGACAAGGAAACACTAAAAAGAACTCTTGCAAACGATGGTGGTTCACCTATGGAATTCGGCATCAGGAACAATATCCTGTTCAGCGGCAAAACAATAGTTAATGAAGGCAGGTTCAGGTTTAATTTTATAGTCCCAAGAGACATTGACTATTCTTATGGAACAGGGAAAATCAGTTATTATGCCTCCAACAATAATATTGATATGCATGGAAGTTTTACTGATATCATCATAGGCGGATTCAGCGATCCCTCTAACACTGATACTTCAGGTCCTGCAATAAGACTTTTTCTCAATGACACACTTTTCAGGAATGGAGGTATAACAGATTCTGATCCAAGGTTGCTGGCAATAATTGAGGATAGCTCCGGCATTAATACGACAGGATCAGGTATTGGTCATGATCTTGCATGCTATCTGGATGGTGAACGGAACAATCCATTTGCACTTAACAGTTATTTTGAAAATGATTTTGGAAGTTATACGAGGGGATCGGTTATTTATCCGCTCAGCGGTCTGGATCAGGGTCCTCACTCGATTACCGTTAAGGCCTGGGATAACTTTAACAACTCCTCCGAAGAATCAATTATGTTCATGGTCGAAAACAGCGAAGGTTTTGTATTGAAAGACCTCCTGAATTATCCTAATCCTTTCTTCCATGAAACAAAGATTACAGCAGAGCATAACCGCCCTGATGAAAAGCTTGTTGTCACCATCAGTATCTATAATTCCGCAGGCAAGCTTATCAGGATATTAAACAAAACGGTTATTTCTACAGGTTATCAGCTCCCTCCGTTTATCTGGGACGGGAATGATGCAGGAGGAAAAAGAGCCGGGAGAGGCATTTATTTTTACAGGGTAGCTGCAGCTACCATAAGCGGGGATAAGGCAGTTATTTCCGGCAGAATGATCATTTTATAACAGATACACAATAACTACAGCGAAAAACTGTTTTATATTTGCAGAATCCTAAAAAGATCATAGTCAGAATGAAGAACAAGGTAATAACAGTCATATTTTTCGCATTATTACTATCAGGATCTCAAATCCTCTATTCGCAGGATGACGAAGGAGAGCTTAACGCTATACAAACAGTTGTCCCATTTCTTACCATAGCTCCTGATTCAAGAGCCGGAGGGATGGGCGATGTTGGTGTTGCTACTTCCCCTGATGTTTTCAGTATGCACTGGAATCCTTCAAAATTAGCATTTATAGATGGTAAGGGTGGAGTTGGTATTTCATATTCCCCGTGGCTCAGAAATCTGGTACCGGATATTAATATTGCCTATCTTTCAGGTTACACCAGAATCGACCGGAAGCAGGTTATAAGCGGAAGCCTTTTATATTCATCGCTGGGTGATGTGCCATTCACGGATGATTTCGGAAATCTTGAACGGACTTTCAAACCAAATGAATTTGCAGTTGATATCGGTTATTCACGACTGTTCACTGAAAAATTATCCGGGGGTACGGCCTTTAGGTTCATCTATTCAAACCTAACAGGAGGTTCATATGCCGGAGGTGAGGCAACAAAACCCGGAATATCTTTTGCCGCAGATATTTCAGGTTATTATCAGACTGACATAATACTTTTTCATAAGGATGTTTTGCTGGGCTTCGGGCTTAATTTCTCGAACATAGGTTCAAAAATGAGTTATTCCGACTCACAGACATCCGATTTTATTCCAATAAATATGCGGATTGGTTCAGCCGGAACAATTGATCTCGATAATTTCAACAAGCTTACTCTTGCTATCGATATCAATAAACTTCTTGTTCCTACCCCTCCGATCTATAATGTTGATATGGAGATTATCGACGGAAAGGATCCTGACGTTTCTGTCCCGGTCGCTTTGTTCCAATCGTTTTATGATGCTCCTGGCGGATTAAAGGAAGAGCTCCACGAACTGACCTACTCATTTGGGGCAGAATACTGGTACAATAAACAGTTTGCAGTGAGAGGTGGTTATTTTCATGAAAATGAAACAAAAGGTAACCGGAAATATTTTACTACCGGAGCAGGATTCAAACTCAAAGGATTCACCCTTGATTTTTCATACCTGATGCCGCTGGCTCATAATCATCCTCTTGCACGTACACTCCGCTTCTCTCTCTCATTTGATCTGTATGCTCTGAGGAGCGTCACCCAAACCGAATGATGAAAGTAAGGATAGGCCAGGGTATTGATTTTCACCGTCTGGAAAAAGGTCTTGCTTTGTGGCTTGGTGGCGTAAGAATACCCTCTGAACGCGGTTGCGTTGCCTGGTCCGACGGTGATGTACTGTTACATGCAATATGTGATGCAATGCTGGGTGCAGCAGGATTAAGAGATATTGGATACTATTTTCCCGATACAAACCCGGAATACAAAAATATCAGCAGCATGATTCTGCTGAAAAAAACCTTCGGCCTTATTAGAGAGACCGGTTTCAGTGTTGTAAACATTGATAGTACTGTTTGCCTCGAGAAGCCTAAGATATCTTCTTTCATAACAGAAATGATAGCCGCTATTTCCGGAATTGTTGAAACAGATCCGGAAAATATCTCAATAAAAGCCACCACAACGGAAAAACTGGGTTTTACTGGCAGGGAAGAAGGTATTGTGGCAATGGCTGTGGTTCTGTTGAAAGGTATCCCAGTTTAAAAATAGGATATTGTACCAATAATAATTGTAGGGACGTTGCATGCAATGTCCCTGCAATTCAAATATGTAACATTCAATCTCCTTATCCCGGTATAACATCATCAACTACCTCATCATCTGCTATAAATGGGATTGTGACCTTCAGTCCGGGAGTCCGTTCCATCTCCTGTTTGAGTGTGAAAAGGGCACCACTGTTACGGGCCCAGCTCCGGCGAGCTATACCATTGTTAACATCCCAGTGAAGCATCATCCTGCATTTGTTCTCAGTCTCTCCTGATCCGTCCAGTACCATCCCGAAACCACCGTTAATAACCTCTCCCCATCCCACGCCTCCTCCGTTATGCAATGACACCCATGTGGCGCCACGGAAAGCATCACCAATAACATTCTGGACTGCCATATCAGCAGTAAATTTGGATCCGTCACGGATGTTTGAGGTTTCCCTGAAAGGTGAATCAGTACCGGAAACATCATGATGGTCCCGTCCGATAACAACAGGAGCTGATACTATATTATTGTCTACAGCATCGTTAAAGGCTTTTGCAATGGCTATCCTGCCTTCCGCATTGGCATATAATATTCTGGCCTGGGAGCCTACAACGAGGTTGTTTTTTGCCGCTTCTTTTATCCAGTGGATATTATCTGCCATCTGTTGCTTTATTTCATCCGGAGAATGTTTCATTATCTCCTCAAGAGTCTCTGCAGCAATTCTGTCAGTCACTTCCAGATCGTGCGGATCGTTGGAACAGCAAATCCATCTGAAGGGACCAAATCCGTAATCGAAACTCATCGGTCCCATAATATCTTCAACGTATGACGGGTATCTGAATTCTCCGTCAGGCTTCATAATATCAGCCCCGGCTTTTGATGCTTCCAGTAGAAATGCATTACCGTAATCGAAGAAATAGGTTCCTCGTTCAGTATGCCTGTTGATTGCCCTTACCTGGCGTCTGAGGGACTCCTGTACACACTCTTTGAATTTCTGTGGATTTGCAGAAATCATCCTGTTTGCTCCCTCAAAACTCAATCCTGCTGGATAATAACCTCCAGCCCAGGGATTATGAAGCGATGTCTGGTCTGAACCCAGATCAACCATAATATTTTCATCAGCAAATTTCTCCCATACATCAACTATATTGCCATGAAATGCCAGGGAAACAATTTTATTGCTTTCTCTTGTTTCCTTAACTCTTCTGACAAGTGTTCCAAGATCAGATATCACCTCATCAACCCACCCCTGTGAGAGGCGCACTTGTATAGCTTTAGGATTGACCTCGGCAACAACTGAAATGATCCCTGCAATTGTGGCAGCTTTGGGCTGTGCTCCGGACATACCTCCGAGTCCTGATGATACAAATAATCTGCCACGTAATTTCCCCCGGTCATTCGTCAGCATTCTTTCGGCATTGAGAATAGTTAAGGTTGTTCCATGTACTATTCCCTGAGGTCCTATATACATATATGATCCTGCTGTCATCTGTCCATATTGTGTAACTCCCAGGGCATTAAATTTTTCCCAGTGGTCGTGTGAGGAATAGTTGGGGATTACCATCCCATTGGTCACCACTGCCCTTGGTGCATCTTTATGTGAAGGAAAGAGTCCCAGCGGGTGTCCTGAATAGATCACAAGTGTTTGCTCATCTGTCATTTCAGACAGATATTTCATTGTAAGCCTGTACTGAGCCCAGTTCTGGAAAACTGCACCATTACCACCATAAGTTATCAGTTCATGAGGATGCTGTGCAACTGAAATATCCAGATTATTTGAAATCATCATCATAATCGCTGCTGCATGCTGCGACCTGTGAGGAAATTCATTGATATGACGGGCTTTTATTTCATAATCAGGTCTGAACCTGTACATATAGATCCGACCGTAATCCCTGAGTTCCTGCGCAAACTCAGGTGCAAGAATCCTGTGAAATTTTTCAGGGAAATACCTCAAGGCATTTTTTACGGCAAGTTTTTTTTCGGTGATAGAAAGTATATCTTTCCGTTTAGGTGCATGATTCAGATTTGGATCGTACTGTGCAGGTTCAGGCAGATTATCCGGAATACCTTCTCTGATCATCTTCTTAAATTCATCTGCAATCATATTTCATGGCAATAGGTTATAACTGTAAAGTTACAGAATAATCTGAAAAAAGACCACCTTGTTCCGGGTGGTCTTGCAAACCTTAATTGCCTGTTTTACAATTGACTATCCTTAATAATTTCATCATCAACAAGGATACGTCCACAATACTCGCAAACAATTATTTTCTTTCTTGATTTGATATCGAGTTGTCTCTGTGGAGGGATCTGATTGAAACAACCCCCGCATGCATCACGCTGCACAGTAACCACTGCAAGGCCGTTCCTTGCATTGGAACGTATTCTTTTGTAAGCTATAAGTAATCTTTCTTCAATAACTTCCTGTATTTTTTCTGACTTGTTGCATAATCCTTCTTCTTCCTTCTGGGTATCTGAAATGATCTCCTCCAGTTCAGCCTTTTTATTTTCGAGATCTGAATTCCTTTCACTCAAAGTAGTCTCAGATTCAATAATAATAGCTCTTTTCTCTTCAATCTGACTATTGAACTCTTTTATTTTTTTATTGAAGAGTTCAATTTCAAGGTTCTGGTATTCGATCTCTTTAGAAAGGGAATCAAACTCCCTATTATTTCTTACATTTTTCTGTTGTTCTTCATATTTTTTAATCAGAGTCTCCGCTTCAATTATCTCGTTATCCTTTTTTTGTACCGATTTTTCAAGGTTAATTACCTCTTCTTTTAAATTATTGAGTCTTGTTTCGAGTCCTGCAACTTCATCTTCCAGGTCCTGAACTTCAAGGGGAAGCTCACCTCTTAGTGTTTTTATCTTATCTATCTCCGAATCAACCAACTGTAACCTGTATAATGCTCTGAGCCTTTCTTCCACGGAAATCTCAGTTTCATACGATTTTGCTTTTTCCATATTTTAAAGATAATTTATCGGATTGGTGTTTATGCTTGAAAACCGGAGTGCAAATGTAGGGAATTTTTTATTAATAAGATCGTATAAAATCTCTGAAGCGAATTTTTCACTTTCGAAATGCCCGGTATCAATAAGAAGAATTCTGTTCTCAGCATCAAAATAGCTATGGTATTTAATATCTCCTGTTATAAAAGCATCAGCCTGAGATTTTATAGCATCTTCAAGAAGTGAAGAACCTGAACCTCCACAGAGTGCAATCTTTCTGATTCTTTTGCCGGTAAGCTTCGAATACCGGACCCCCTTTGACTGGAACACGGACGATACTAATCTCAGAA
>Ga0307430_1000256_pt1 | contig 51397 bp, 44 predicted proteins | sample SalMarWE160130MG_FD_202159 | JGI IMG/M metagenome (GOLD analysis project Ga0307430, IMG submission 202159) | Salt marsh sediment microbial communities from the Plum Island Ecosystem LTER, Massachusetts, United States - WE1603-130 | ecosystem: Environmental > Aquatic > Marine > Intertidal zone >... | reverse complement strand
ATCGGCACGATGGTGTTCATCACGGAGTCGGTGATCAACATCACTCCCGGGCTGAACATCAGGTTCAACGCACGCACATCGTTGGTGGTGCGCGCCATGATGTCGCCGATCCGTTGCCGCCCATGGAAGGTTTGGCTCTTACCCAGCAAACTGACATACAGTTCGTGGCGCGAATCACGTTCCACGCGCTGCGCCAGGAATTCCGCAGAATAATTCCGCATCAAACCTGTAAGGCCCTGACTCATCGCCGCCACCATCACCGTGAGGGAGACACCGATCAACTCTTCACGTTGGAATCCAGTGCTGGTGATGATGTCAAAGGCGCGGCCGATGAAGAGCTGAATATTGCTGTATGCCATGTTGTTGATAAGAGCGGCCAGGATCATGGCAAGTGGAAAGATGGGATAACGCAGCGTATGCGATAGGATCCAACGCACAGGACCGCTGCGGTTGAAAGCATATTCAGAATCGAGTGAAAATTCGCGCTTTTCGATTGTCATTTCTGTCATGGTTTAGGAAATAGATTATACACGTCCAAATCACCATTTGTTGTAATAAACAACACTCTCTCTTTCTTTTAGGGGACGTGCTGGAGGGAAGATCATATGTAATGCTTTTCTCGAATATCAAATACTCTTCAGGGGATTTCGGGAAGACTGATAAACAACCAGAATTATTACTGCTAGAATCCTGTAGAAACCCTAATAATTCTGTTCCTTATAAATTCATTAGGGCTTTGACGCTATTTACAGCACTGGTCTACTTGTCCAATATTGAAGTGGAATTTAAGGAAATCGGATTCTTGCTGGGCGAAACCACTAACTCAATTCGATACCTGTATCTTGGATATTCCATTTCCAGTTTAGAGTACCTATTCCTTACTGCGCGATTATAGCTGGCCTCGGATGAATAGGCATTCCTCTCGATTATTTCACGATGCGCCGTTCGCCCATCCTTGTTAGTCACAATTAGATGTACTACCCCATTTGGGTTAGAATTCCTATCACGACTCATTTCTTCATTCCCACCTTTTGTCTCCATCGATCAAACTCATCAAGGACCTGACTCCCTAGTATATCCGCCGCGTGTAAGTTAAACCCAAGTTCACTTATCTTCCCTTCGATCACTGGAGGCAACCTGCGATTCTTTTTATAACTGCGAACTACTTTATAAATAGGATGTGCCCACTTCGTCCAGGAATTCTGCAAGGATGTTAGGATTTGAACTTCTGCCTGTATTTTACCATGTCGAGGTAAGTCTAAGATCACATCCAGATGGCAATAGGCGTGATACCCACTCTCTCTTGCTACGTTATATTCTGGAGGATTTTTGTGAATCCAATCAGGAAAGTCAATCAATCGCTTGGTTATGATATCTGCATGGCCAAGATGATCTACCACCATCCGAACACCGACAAGATCGTTAATATACTTCTCAATATCTTCCAATGTATTGACACGTCTTATTTTCCTTCTATTCAACTTATCAATGATACTATCTCTCTCTTTTACCCGGCTTGTCAAACGGCTTCCAAGATCTTTTTCCTTGCTATACAAAACCGAGGATTCAAGCTCGCATAGAAGAATCAGCAAACATTGCTTCTGACATTTCCAATACTTTGAAGGAGGAAGTTGAAGAACTGACAATTCTTTTCTTAGAGCCCTAGGAATACTTACACCCATATTTCCCCCATCGGTAAATTGAAATTGTACGTACTAAGTATATGTTTAAAGGCCTGATTCTACAATCGCGACAGGATTGCGAACAAATCTAGCACGATACATCAGGTTATAAGACCGCAATCTAATAAAACTGTTAAATATCTACCTGCCGATTGGATTTAAACAGCATCCAGTAGAAAGTCATCCGATTCTCAAGGTCGAATTTCTACGATAACCCCGTTCTCCGCCCAGTTATACAACTCCTCTGCGTCGTCCAAATCGAGAATGATGCATCCGAATGAAGCCGGCCGCCCCAAAACATCCGCCCACAATCTTCGCCCACTGGATAGCAGCGGCAGGCCGTGAATTCCATTCAGGAGATCCGGCGTGGCATAGTAAATTCCCATAAAATGCGGCATGTAGAGATCCCAAATCGAAGCGTAGGCATTGAGTTCGTGCGTCATCACCTGGAAGATGCCAGGCATCGTCGGAGACGAATCGATCCCCGTGCTGACAACATATTCGCGGAACAATTCGCCATCCTGGTAGATCCACATATGCTGTTCGCTGATGCTGATCTCGATCCGTTTGCCCATAACAACGGGTAATTCCAACAACGAGTCTTTGGGTGGTACGGTCAAGGTCTCACCGACCCGCAAACCCCGCCGTGAAAGCATCGGATTCTCCTCCAGTAATTTCCAGAACGGCATCGAGACTTTAAAACCAATTGAGACCAGATTGTCTCCGGAGACGATAACGTAACTCGTCGGCAGATAGTGGACCAAAATGGGATCGGAAGATTGTCCCTCGAGCGCCTCCTCCAAAACCTTTTGCGCCGCTTCAAAGTCGATACTGCGTTCTTCACCCAAGGATTCATCCAACCCCTGGAGGTAGGCAGCGATTTCCTGCGCATCGATATCCACCGCTATACTCGAGGCTCCACGCTCCAAAGCAAGCCAGGAATCGATCGTCTCGCGATCGGACGTCCACTGGAAATGCTCATCCGTCACAGGATCATAAGCACTCAGATTGACTTCTGCCTCCAACATCATTTCAAGTGAGGTCGCTGTTTCTGAAGCATCGACGATCTCAGGATCATTGGGAACCGTGACGAGCTGTATCAAGCGATACTCCATTAAGATCGAAGATGGATCATCTTTGAGCAATGCGAGGCTGGCATCCACATCCAACACCCAACCGGAACGCCCCGCTTGATAGGTGACCTCTCCACCCTGGACTGACAACTGCGCTTCAGCCGAGGGTATTTCGACGATTTCCGCCCAGGCTGCAAGCCCGGTACGTGCCGTTTCATCGTCCAGGAGCACCCAGGGCAGTAGATCCATCGGTTTCTGAAAGCCGCGCAGCCAGGTACCGATCCCCTTGAACAACCCCTCTCCCCGGCCTACAGTGAAAGCTCGCATCGCCGTTGCTTGTGCATCGACTCCCAAGCCGAATTCGGCCGGTGTAACAAGCCATGCTCGATCGGCATTCGAACTATCAATAGCCGTTAATCGCAACTCTTGATTCCACACCCGATCCAATTCCCGCGCCGCTCTCTCCAGGCTCATACCTTCCAGCGGCATCCCTCCTACCGAAACACCCGGCATGATTTGCGCCGACATCTGGCAGGTAAAATACCCCACGAGTACAATCGTGAAGAAGACAAGCAGTAGAACCGCCAAGATCAATATGAGCCAACGTGCCGTCTTCGACACCCTCGGTGGGAGGTTGCGGATGGAAAACCGCCTGGACATCTGTTTCGTCGCTGACTTCCTCGTCGTTTCCATAAAACCCATTTCTCACCCGTTACAACCCTGCCGCAGCAGCATTGGTATGGGCACTTTCAACTGTGGAATCAAATCCTTATCCATAGCGGATGCAAAATCGCTGCCAAGCGAGGGACAATTTAATAAGCTGTAATTTATGGACGATCAATCGGATTCATTGGCTGACAGAGGATTGGTTTTCCGGCGAGGTTTACCGCCCTTACCGAGCTTCTCCTGATACATTTGTTGATCGGCGACTTTTAACGCACCGGTGAGTGAACCACCAGGCATGATCGTGGCGGAACCAAAAGAAAGCGAAAGGGGATTGTCTTGGTTTTCGGAATTATGAAGCTTGACTTCCGCACGCAATCGTTCAAGCGCCAAGTTGACGACGTTTTCATCTGCGTTGGTAAGCAAAACAGCAAACTCGTCGCCCCCAATTCTGGCGACAATATCATCGGCGCGAAATATTTTTTTAAGGACTGCAGCTGAGCGGCGCACCACTTCATCCCCCGCTTCATGACCATGTGTGTCGTTGATCACTTTGAGATCATCAATATCGACCATCACCACACTGATGGGAAAATGCTCATCGCGTTCCAGACGAGCCAATTCTTCTTCAAAACACCCCCTATTATACAAGCCGGTGAGTGCATCGTGCATGCTCATGTAACGTAGTCGTTCTTCTGTCTTTTTTCGGGAGGTAATATCCGTCATGACCGCCATGGATCCGATGTGCTTATTTCTATTAAAAAGTACCGATCCGCTGACCAGGACGGGAACCCGTGTGCCATCTTTGCGTAGGAGTTCAACTTCATAGCGATCCGAGTCCACCCCTTGGCGCCGACGTTCGTTTGCCGCATCTACGATGCACTGTTGGTCGACGGGCAGAAACTCTGACCAGTGTTTCCCCAGCATTTCCTCCTTTGAGTACCCGATGAGTTTCTCCATGGCCGGATTGACGTAGGTTATCCTTTCGTTTTCATCGTCGACGACGATCCCCTCCATCATACGTTGGACGATGGTTTCGTGGAACTCCTTGAGTTGTCGCAACTCGACTTCTGCCGTTCGCTTCTCCACTGCGCGTCGAAGTGTGAGCAGCAGCTGTTCAACATCGTAAGGTTTTTCGAGATAGCTAAAAGCTCCCAAGTTGATCGCTTCGATGGCCGTTTCGCTTGATGTATGACCAGTGATCATGATGCATTCCGTCGTAGGAAATTGCTTTCGAATTTTGGCCATTAAATCCAAACCAGACATGTCCTCCATCTTTAAATCAATGAGTGCCACCGCTGGGACGTCGCTTTCCAGGGAGACCAGCGCCGATGTCCCGCAGGATACGGAAATCGGCCGATAGCCTTTCGTTCGCAGGATATCCTCGAGTGTTCGACGCAAATTCTGATCGTCGTCTACGATAAGAATGGTTTCTTCCATTTTTTCCTGCACCACAGATTCGATGGCCTCGGAGTGCTCCTGATGAAATATCTAACTAATACGTCTAACAACTGCCGTCGATTCTTCAACTGTATGAGTGATGAAAGAACGTGGTTGCGTTCAGTGAAGGAGTTATATGGAAGTTGTGTCGAATCGAGTTAAATATTACGTAACTGACTATATCATGTTTCGTTTCGAAAACGCAGTGCCTTAGCAAAAACTTCAATGGGATGAAGCGCTAGTCGTCCTGTCGTGTGTTCGATTTGTTCCCGACATGATGTCCCCGCTGCACAAATTATCGTTTCCCCATCAGCACTACGGATCGCAGGCGCAAGGTACATCTCCGCCACTTGGATCGAGAGATCGTAGTGCTCCTTTTCATACCCAAAGCTTCCGGCCATTCCACAGCAACCGGATTCGATCTCTTCCACCGAGCAATTGGGAATCAGCCCAAGCATTCGATGCGTCCCCTCGGTCCCGAAACTCGCTTTTTGCTGGCAGTGACCGTGAAACAACACATGCCGCGGTGTTGCATCGAAATCGAAATCGAGATCACCATTTTCTGCAAGCTGTGCAATATACTCATCCAAAAGCATGGTTACATCGGCGACAGCCTCCGCCTCTTCCCCAGGAACCAGATCCGGATACTCATCGACCAGCATGGCCATACAGCTCGGCTCGCAGCCTACGATGGGAATGCCGCGCGCGGCATATGGAGCGAGCAAGCGTATGTTGTGTTGCGCCAATTTCCTGGCTTCACCCAAAAAACCTTTTGATACCGCCGGCCGCCCGCAGCAGACGCGATCGGCGAGGATGATCGGCTCGCAACCCGCGGCTTCGAGTACCCGAATGGCCGCCTCCCCAATTCGCGGTGAGTTGTGTTCCATGAAGGTGTCATGGAAGAACACGACCTGCTTCAAAGTTGCCGCTGTCGGATCGTCGTATTGCGTTTTACGCCGTTGATACCAGCGGCTGAAAGATTGATGGGCATAACGAGGCAAGGAGCGTGCTTTATGTACGCCCAAGATGGTCAAAAACCACTTTCCCGGTCCGCGCATGACGAGGTTGACGAGCGGCGCAAAAGGCTGCGCCAGTTTACTCAAGGTGGCGAAATGGGCGAACAACCGCGAGCGCAGCGGAGGCCGGTGCTTCTGAAAATACTGGTAGAGGAACTCGGCTTTGAGTTTCGCCATGTCGACTGCGGAGGGGCACTCTGAAGTGCAGGCGTGGCATGAGAGACAAAGATCGAGGACATCGTACACTTCTTTAGAAGTCATGCCCTCCGGTCCAAGCAAACCCATCATAGCCGCTCGAAGCGCATTTGCCCGGCCGCGCGTACTGTGGGCTTCATCTCGTGTGGCTTGGAAAGTTGGGCACATGCCGCCCTCTTCCAACTGGCGGCAGACACCGGCGCCGTTGCACATCTCCACAGCCCCCGCGAATCCACCGTCCTTCCGGAAGTGAAAAATCGTAGATTGCGGTTCGTAAGGCGTGGCGTAATCGCTTCCGTAACGCAGCATGCTTTCATCGTCCATCTTGGGGACATCGACGATTTTCCCCGGGTTCATTAAACCGTGTGGATCGAAGGTCTGTTTAAGTTCGCGAAATGCCTGGGTCAGTTCGGATCCGAAGAGCTTCTCGGAAAACTCTCCGCGCGAGAAACCCTCCCCATGCTCCCCACTTGTCGTGCCCGAGTACGAAATCACCAACTCACAGGATTTTTCTGCTATCTGCCGCATTTGGGAAATACCTGTTTTTGTTTTTAGATCGATCATGGGTCGTAAGTGCATGCATCCGGCGCTGGCATGTGCGTAGATCGCCATCTGGCCGACACCAAGGCTGTGAGCAAAATCATCGATTTGTAGCACATAATCAGCCAGATGCTCCACAGGTACAGCAGCATCTTCGATGAAAGGGATGGGTTTGGCATCGCCACGCATACTCATCAAGATTCCCAGACCGGCCTTACGCGTTTGCCAAACGAGATCCTGTTGCGCAGGATCGGAAATGATCACCAGCGAACCCGTATGGTTCAATTGACTCAATTTCACTCGCAAACGTTCGACGCCCGCATCCAGCTCTACCTCGTTTTCACCGGCGTATTCGACGACCAACACCATCTGCGGATCGCCCTCGATAAAGGGGAGCATTTTGCGATATTCGCTTCGTGTTCGAGTCAGATCAATCAACATCTTATCGATCGCCTCGATGGCTGCTGGCTGTGTTTCGAGCAAGAGCGGCACAGCTTCAAGTGCAGCACGGACGTCGGAAAAATGGACCAGAGTCAATCGCTTTACTTTTGGCAGGGGCACAAGATTGAGGGTCAACTCCGTCATCACACCCAACGTTCCTTCAGCCCCGACGATTAACTTCGCCAGGTTGGGTCTGTTCTCATCTACCAGGTGATTCAAGTTGTACCCGGCGACGCTGCGAAACGTGCCGGGAAAACGCGCTTTGATCTCGGCTGCATATCGATCGAGAATCGCGGGGACTTCACGGTAAACGGAGCCCTCGATCCCGACTCTTCGGGAATAAATCTCCCAATTCTCTAAACTCGATTGGCCAAAGCATACTTGCTTTGCATCAGCGAGAACGACATCCATCTCAGCGATATGATCCACAGCCAAACCGTAGAGTATGGAGTGTGCCCCTGAAGCGTTGTTCCCGAGAACACCACCCATCGTCGCCCGTTCGTCGCTGGCCGGATCGGGACCATACATCAAACCATACGACTCGAGATACTTGTTGAGTTTTCCCAAGGTGATACCGGGTTGGATACACACCGTGCGAACTGCCGGATCGACGTGGAGAACGCCGTCCATGTGATACGAGAAATCCAGGATCAAGGCCCGTCCCACGGTCTGTCCTGCGAGGCTGCTGCCGCCTCCCCGCGGCAAAATCGGAATCCCGTGCTTCCCCGCCACCTCGACTGCAGCGATGACTTCATCCGCATCCTGGGGCATCACCACACCGTAGGGCATTATTTGATAAATGCTGGAATCGGTGCTGTAGAGCAGACGCGTCATACGGTCGAAGGAGGCATCCTTCACGACACCTTTTAATTCCTGAATGAACTCCTGGCTTGCTTCAAAATCGTGGTCTCGAATCATGTCCTCTCTACTCATAAAGCCGGAGGCAGTCATCTGCCTCCCTTTTAATTTCGTATTTTGCTTTAAAATAAGATACTGCTATTCTAACCGATGTATAGCTCATGCAGGGATATACCGGTGACTCTCTCCTGGCCTGAAAACACCACATTCCTGCCACAGATACGTGTTTACAATCGATCGTAGCGAGGTGAATCTCTTCCATGCCGCAAACGATTCTGGTTGTGGATGACGAACCAGCGATTCTCGAGTTGTTAAGTTACAACCTCGAGAAAGCGCACTATCACGTACTCGTGGCGCGTGACGGAATAGAAGCGCTGCAGATCGCTCGCCAGCAAAGCCCTGATCTGATCGTCCTCGATTTGATGCTGCCCGGAATGGATGGCCTCGAAGTGTGCCGCGAAATCCGCAAGGCAGCTGATGTGCCCATCATCATGCTTACAGCGCGCGGCGAAGAGGTGGATCGCGTCGTCGGCCTTGAATTGGGGGCCGATGATTATGTCGTCAAGCCTTTCAGCGTTCGGGAACTCATGGCGCGCATCAAGACTGTGCTGCGTCGTGTCCAAACTCCCACACCGTTGACAGACGATACGTTAAAAGTAGGCGAATTGACTCTTCATCCCCAGCAGCACGAAGTCTTATGGGGGCAAACCCCCATCGAACTTACCCCACTGGAGTTCGATCTGCTGGAGACGTTTTTACGCCATGCAGGCCAGGTGCTGACACGCGAACAACTTCTCAGCCAGGTGTGGGGCTATGATTACCATGGTGATGCGCGCGTCGTGGACAGCGCCATCAAACGCCTGCGCGCCCGTTTGCGTCAAGCTGGCGCCGGCACCACACTGATCAACACCATACGAGGCGTTGGATATCGATTAGAACGAAAATGAGTACCCATCATCCCATTCGTCCGATACGCATATGACCTCGTTCTCGACAAGGAAGCCCAGTATAAAATCATGCCAAAATCATCTGACACAAATCTGACACACGCCGTAGCTACACTATAGGTCCAATGCTGCGATCGATTCGCTCCCGACTGATTGCTTCTTACCTGCTGGTGGTCCTCCTGGCTATGGGAATCGCCGCCGGTCTGGCCTGGGCGGCACTTGACCGCGCCTTCCTCGGTATGCTGCGCGAGAATCTGCAGGTTGAAGCCTGTCGTCTCGCAGAGGCTATCGAACTGGTGAGAACGGGTGAGCTGACCACACTTAACAACCCCACACAACAAGCCATCCCGGGCGCTTATTCCCCCAGCGCCAATGTGCAGCCCGGCTATCATGAATGCATCATCGATAACGAGGGAACGGTCATATCCCTCGGACAATCTGTCGGTGAAACAGACACGGCACAAATGCAAATCGAGCAGGGTTGCCAGAGCCCGGCGATACTCAGCCGCGCCGAGATACAGAGTGTATTGAGTGGTGAACCGGCGACAGCAGTCCGCACCTACGACTGGGCGCCGGACCAGCGCGTGCTCTACGCTGCCTGCCCTGTACGCCTGGAGAACGGGACGATCGGCGGTGTTTACTACATCGCCAGCCCGGTGCCCCGATTAACGATGAGCCTATTCCCGACGTATTTCGGCGCGCAAGCATTGGGCAGTATTTTCATCGCCGTTATCCTTACCGGGATTGCAGGCGTGTTACTGGCACGCACGCTTACCCAACCGCTGCAACGTCTCACCCAGGCCGCTTCCAATATCACGCGAGGCGAGATCGCTGCGCCCATTCCACCCGCTTCAACCACGGAATTGAATCGTCTGGGTGAGGCATTCAACACTATGAACACCGAGCTTTCCCATGCGCTCGACGCCCTGGCGACACAAGCCCGTCAACGCGAAGTGATCCTAGACGGAATCGCAGACGCGGTCGTTGCCGCCGACGCATCCGGCGAGATCGTGCTGGCCAATCCAGCCGCTTCCGTACTGCAGGAGTCTGCACCAGAGCCTCTGCAGCAAGTTATACATAAGACGCTGGAATCCGGAGAGGTACAAGCCAGAGAAATTACCCTGCGCGACCAGGTCTTCGAAATACTCACCGCCCCACTTCACGCTGAGGACGGTCGTATCTCCGGCGCCGTCGCTGTCGGGCACAACATCACCACCTATCGACAGCTGGTTCGTCTGCGCACCAACTTCGTCTCCGACGTGTCCCACGAACTGCGAACCCCCCTGACCGCTATTAAAGGACTCATCGAAACGCTGCAGGACAACGCCGCTGATGATCCGGCGGTTCACGATCGTTTTTTGAACACCATCGCGTCGGAAACTGAACGCCTGATTCGACTTACCAACGATCTCCTCTTACTGACTCGAGCGGATACCGGGCGGCTCGTTCTGGATCTGTCGCCCACTGATCTGGTCGCTGCGGCCCGACGCGCGGTAACACAATTGGAAGAGAGAGCTCGAGAGAAACGCATCGAAGTCAGCATTGAACCATCGAAACCGTCCGCGCAAGCCTCCGCCGATCCCGACCGCATTCACCAGGTTCTGGTCAATCTGCTTGATAACGCCATCAAGTTCACGCCCACAGAAGGAGATATCCGTATCACCTTTGGTGGAGATGACACCCAAATATCCTGCACGATCCAAGACAGCGGACCCGGTATTCCCAGCGAAGAGACGCCCATGCTCTTTGAACGTTTTTACCGCGGCGACCGTGCCCGTGCCCGTAGTGAAAATGAGAGTGGGACGGGCTTGGGATTGGCGATCGTAAAAACGATCGTGGATGCCCATGACGGTCGCATTTGGGTCGATAGCGAACCCGGATCGGGTGCGGCCTTCACCTTTACACTGCCTCGCGAATTAGATCCTGCTTCGTAACCATCTCCTTTCGTATTGTCCTCAATCTGCCTTAGTTCTGTCTACGAACTGCCTTGTTACTTCGATAGTATAGGAGTATTCGAATCGGCCATGGAAATAAACTCAATTTGAATTTATCGATTCGTGAAAGGAGTTATGAAAATGAAACCAACTTCCATCCTCCTCGTAGGCTGTGCTGCATTGGGCGCACTTCTACTGCCCACCAATGCACTACAAAGCAGTAACTCCGACAATCCCCGCACGATTACCGTCAGCGGGGAAGCGGAGGTCCGGGTCGTGCCTGATGAAGTTGAAATCACACTGGGTGTTGAAACCTGGAACGCAAAATTAGACAGCGCCAAACACGAGAACGACGCTCGTGTCGAGGCCATAATCGACACCGTGCAGGATTTTGGAGTCAAGCCACAACATATCAAAACCGATCACCTCAGTCTCGATATGACGTACAATTCCTACAACTACAATGAAATGAGGAAAATCACCGGCTACTTCGTACGTCGCACGATCGTCGTCACCCTGCGAGATATCAGTAAATTCGACGAGTTACTCTCGGAGGTTGTCGAATCCGGAGCGAATACCATACATGGGATTCAATTCCGCACCACCGAGTTACGCAAACATCGCGACGATGCACGGGAGTTGGCCATCAACGCTGCTCGAGAAAAAGCGGTCGCACTCGCTGGTGAATTAGATCAATCCATCGGTCTGCCGTATAACATATACGAAAACCAGGTGGGTTGGTGGTCCTGGTATTCTTCCGGCTGGTGGGGTGCACGCTACGGCGGCACGATGAGCCAAAACGTTATCCAGGAATCGACCTCGGTCTCCACGCTGAGCGACAGCGGCATGGCTCCCGGCCAAATTTCCGTCACAGCTCAAGTAACCGTTGTGTTCGAATTAAATTAATCCCTCAACCTGGAGGGAAACCGTCTCCAGCCTGCGCTCGCGAAGCGAAAGCGTTATCACCCCTTCGAGGGGAAATACGGACGCAGCTTCGCAGCCAGGTTGGAGATCGGCATCGTTTGCAGCCAAAGCCGGCCCGGGCCTTTCAATGAAGCCAGGAACAAACCCTCGCCACCAAAGAGGATATTCTTGACACCCTTCACTCGCGTGATGTCGAATTCGATCGTCGGTTCGTAGGCCGCGATGTGGCCGGGATCCACTTTATATTCCTCGCCAGGAGCAAGGGTATACTGGCGGACCTCACCGGGGATTTCCAAAAACGCGACCCCCGGTCCGGTCACCTTTTGCAAGATAAATCCTTCTCCACCGAAAAGCCCAGCTCCCAAGCGTTTGCGGAAGTGCATTTCCAGTTGGACAGATCCTTCCGCGCACATGAATGCATCCTTTTGGCAGATCAAGGTCTGCCCGCTGGCAAGTTGGATATCCAGCACTTTTCCCGGCGCTTCGGGCGTGAAAACCACCAGCGCTTCACCACTTCGGCAGGTATACGTGGCCATGAAGAGCGACTCACCCGCCAGTGCGCGTCCGAGTCCTTTCATCAAGCCGCCGCGGGTGTCTGTCTTCATCTCAACGTCACCGCGCATCCAAGCCATTCCGCCGGATTCAGTAAAGACGGATTCACCCTGTCCGAGATAGATATCTACACTCTGCATAACTTCCCCGATCACTTCGTAACGCATTTTTTCACCTCCTATGTCTTCTATGCAATAATGGTTTCATTCGGAAATATCAATGTATCGATCCAACGCACGTGCACCTACAAACGGCACGAAATCGTAGGACTGTGCGGTTTCCACGATCCAGGCGATGTTCTCCGCATCAAGCGCATAGTCCACGGTTAATACTACCAATCCCTGGTCTTGAGCGAGCAAAAGATCTGACAGGTAAACATCACTGCTACTGTGCAGCGTGCCATCCGGATAGTCATCGAACTGCCGACGACAGGCAGGCGACAAGCTCTCCCGATAAGCCTCCGTATCGATATCCGCTTCCGTGCGGGGCAATGGACAGTCACCCTGCGGTCGATTTTCGACACCGCCATCGAACCAAACATGTTCCTGCGCGATGGCATCGACACTGCGGAGAAATTCCGGCGCTTCGACCAATTCCGCAGCATTTTGGGCCACAATCACACAAGTATCACAGCTATCTCGTACCATAGCGCTGATCGAACCCACCCAGGCGATCATTTCGAATTTCTCATCCACCCCATCTCGGCGTGCGGCTTCTATAACGAGTTCATCCTCGTATGCCGCCACCCAATCCAGATACACCCCATCGTAACCCATATCGAGAATCTGATGCAATAGTCCGTCATCCCCCAACCAAATCGCGCGCCAATCATCTTCCCAGAATGCCACCGGGTAGTTATCCTCCCAGCCATCCGGGTCATCCCCAAGAATCCAGGCAGGATTTCCGATCTGCCAATCTTGCTCCCAATAGGTGCGATAAGCTTCCGTTTCTCCAATATCAATATAGGCCAGAACCAGCTTCGGATTCGACGACCGATGCATGCGTTCGATCGCCGCTGCCATCGGGAAATCCCTCCTGCCGACTTCGGAAGGGATGAAGTCGAGGATCACCACGTCGTAGGATGACTCGACGATCTGCTGCAGGATCTCTTCGTCGAGGCCGGTGTCGAGTAAAATAAGCCAATCCTTCACATCCGCTAAGGGGGAGGTCGCTTCTTCAGGCGAAGCGCTCACCTGCGAAGGGCGGATCGAATTACGGCCCCAATATTTTTCAAGCACGGATTGAAGTTCATTTTCGACTACGGCCGTGTTCTGCGGACCAGGTCCGAGGCGTGTGTTGAAACTGGTGATTTCTTCTGCAAACGGTCCCCAGGAGGTTTCCCAAAGCCAGATCGCATAGTTCATACCGCGCGCCTCGAAAAGCGCCAACTGATCGTCCATGAATCCGGCAGCATTGGGTGCCCAGCGGACGACTCCGAATTCGTTGATCGCCAGCGGTACCGCGTACTGCCGTATATATCCATCCAATACCTCAAAGCGCTCTTCCAGCCACGCACGGTCGAAGCGCTCCTCTTCCCCGTCCCAATTGGTGTCGAATGTGTCTGGGTAACCTAATGCATCATCGCGCCATGATTGATGTGTATATTGAAACGGTTCATATTGATGGGCTGTAACAACAACCCGCTCTGCATCACCAATTTCGACATACGGCATCCAATCGAGTGAACTGTAGCCCATACCACCGATGAGGATCGGTGTGAGCGGATCGGATTCCCGAATGGCCGCCGAGATACGCGCATGAAGCTGATTCCAATCGTAGAGACTTCCGGCGTAGTCCTGGTAGAACACTTCCGGATCCCATTCGTCGAGCCATACCTCGTTGGCGTTTGGCTCGACCATCAAGTCATAGCCCACAACGATCAGGTTATCCCGATAGCGCTCCGCTGTGTACTGCCACATTGCCACCCAGGCATTCTGTGCTTCTGCGTTCTGCCAGACAGAATCGTTGAGATACGAGGCATTGAACCAATCTCCCACATCCTCCAGCAAAAAGGTGAACTCTGCACGCCCTGGTCCCGTTCGAAAAGAGATCACGGCAAACATATCCGCCTGGGCGATCATGGTTAGCAAATCATCCAGGTTCTTCTGAATCACGGGATCGAGTTCATAGGGCGGATTCTCTGAGAAAAGCCCGGGATGCGAGATGTTAACATAGTTCGCGCCTGCGGCCGCCAGCGTATCGAAATCGTCCTGCTTGTACGGCGGGCCAACGGGTCCGCTGCCCAAAAAATACGTGCCATCCAGTTCGGGATAAACCCGGCGTTGATAGATATTCGCGCCGCGCAATTGGGTGCCCTGCGTCCAAAGCGTCCAGGGATCGAAGGAAGTGACAACGTTGCTTCCTGGTTCAATCCCTTCGGTGGGAATTATCGTTGAAATGCTTTGCGGTGTTTCCAAGCCCTGAGAACACCCGCATATTACGGTGGCCAGAACAACCACCATCAGGAATGAATATCGGTATCGATTTCGATTCTTGTTCACAATCACGATCCTTTGATACACAATCCAGGAAGATCATGCAAGTCGAGGAGATCATCATTTTTGATTGGTATAATCTTATACCTTGGGCAAGTCCATAGCCCGAGTTCTCCTGACGGAAACCATAATCGGGAACCCGATCATTGATTTCGACCGAGGAGGCATAACCCATCATGCGGCAATATCGTCGTCTGACCGTCATTTATCGCGAGTACCCCAGAAATTTCTGGACTCTGATTGGCGCCTCCTTTATCGATCATGTCGGCGGTGCCCTACTCTTCCCCTTTTTCACCCTCTACCTCACTAATAAATTTGACCTCGAGATGACAAACGCAGGCGTGATCATCATGATCTTTACGCTTTCCGGTATAGTCGGCAGCACCATTGGCGGTGCGCTCTCCGATCAGATCGGCCGCAAATCGTTACTGCTCTTTAGCCTGATCTTCAGCGCCGGCTCTACGCTGTGGATGGGAACCATCGAGGATTTCAATCTATTCTACCCGGGCGCAATCATCATCGGGCTGCTTTCCGATGTGGGCGGACCTGCGCGCCAAGCCATGGTGGCCGATCTGCTTCCTGAAGAACAGCGGGCGGATGGATTCGGAATCCTGCGCGTGGTGATAAACCTGGCGGTTACAATCGGACCGGCCATCGGCGGATTGCTGGCCGCGCAATCCTACATGCTGCTGTTCATCTCCGATGCCGTAACGAGCGTGATCACCGCTGCAATCATCTTCATGATTCTCCCTGAAACACGTCCAGCTGACCCAGTAGATGAACCAAAAGAGAGTATGATCAAGACCTTTGCTGGATATGGCAACGTGATACGCGATCGCTTCTTCATGGCGTTTATCGGTGCATCGATCTTGATAGTGATCGTCTATTCCCAAATGAACACCACACTCGGACCCTATCTACGCGACACGCACGGCGTACCCGAACAGGGTTTTGGCTATATCCTCAGTCTCAATGCAGCGATGGTAGTAGTCTTCCAATTCGCCATCACGCGCCGGATTACGAAGTACCCCCCGATGGTCATTTTAGCAGTAGGCAGCCTGCTCTATGCCATCGGTTTCGCCATGTACGGTTGGGTTTCAGAGTATGTTTTCTTTATGCTCGCCATGGTGATCATCACCATCGGCGAAATGCTGCAAGTGCCGGTATCGCAAGCGCTTGCTGCGCGTCTCGCCCCGGAAGACATGCGCGGCCGCTACATGGCCGTGTTCGGCTTGAGTTGGGCTATACCCTTCGCTTTCGGACCTCTCCTGGCGGGAATAATCATGGATCACGGCGATCCGCGTTGGGTCTGGTTCAGCGCCGGGATCGTCGGGTTGATTACCACCTTCATCTTCATCTTGCTGCGTCGGGGAGAAGAAGCGCTGCCTGAAACCAAACCTGCACCAGCCTGATCGATCAACATGCTCAACCCCCAAATCTCACGCCATTCTCATTTTTAGCGCGCCAAGTGAGGATGATGATTTTCCCCAGACAACATGAGACAATGCACTACCATTCATCGAACAGCTCACATATTCTGGGGCTGCATGAAGGCGAAAAATCGATCCTTGAAGTAAGATAAGGTTGTCTGCGTGCGTTTTACCCATATCCAAGGAGGGGTAATGGCACAGAAACGACACCTCATTGTTGTCGGGATCATTCTTCTCGTAGGGATTGTCGCCATCGCCGTGATCCTGGCTCCGAAAAAAGTAGCCGCCGCGCCGTTACACCAAACCGCTGAAATCTCAACCCCGTCGAACGCCGAACGGACCTTCCTGCACGAAACCGTGCTACCTGCTCCCATACAAGACACCTGCCAACACTGCCATTTATTCGGATCGATCGAAAATATGTGGACTCCTGCGTGGCGTTGGTTGGTGTTCTCCGTAATGGGTGCTGCCTTCGTTTATGGATCCTACCGCATGGGCAGCGCCTGGCGCACACGCAGACCCTGGAAACCCCTTTCGGCCAGAGCTGTCGATTGGATCGATGAACGCTTCCAGATTGTCGAACCAATCCGCAAGATGCTCAAGAAACCCGTTCCCAATTTCGCCACGCGCTGGATATATTGTCTGGGCGGGATAACCTTTATGCTGCTCGTCATTCAAGGGATCACCGGCGTGCTGCTTGCCTTCTACTACAAACCCTCCCCGGAGGAAGCCTACGCCAGTATTCAATTCATCGAAAACGAGGTCCGTTTTGGTGCTGCGATCCGCGCCATCCATCATTGGTCCGCCAACGGAACCATCATCATGGTTGTCGCTCATCTGCTGCGAGTGTTTATTACCGGCGCCTTCAAAGCGCCGCGCGAGTTGAATTGGGTCACCGGTGTTATCCTCTTCGTACTCACACTCGCATTTGGCTTCACCGGATATCTACTTCCCTGGGACCAGCGAGCCTACTGGGCGACGACTGTGGGCACGGGAATCGCCGGAGGCATACCGCAAATTGGCGAGCTCGCCTTGGTCTTCCTGCGCGGGGGTTGGGACGTGACGGCCGTCACATTGAGCCGCTTCTATGCCCTCCACATCCTCGTTTTGCCCGCCATCATTATCATCTTGTTAGCCGGCCATTTCTGGATGATCCGGCGGCAAGGCATCGCCCGACCGCTCTAGTGAAGGTTTTCTTTGCATGAAATGGGAGCTCCTATGACAGAAAGCGAAGTCCCCCAAGAAGAAAAGACGATCCCGTTTTTCCCGGACCATCTACTCACCGAAGCCCGGGTTGCGGTTGTAATCCTGCTTATTATCGTGGGCATTGGAATTGTTGCGCTGCGTTCCCCCGTCGGCCTGGGTGAACCAGCTGACCCAATGAACACCCCCGCACACACGAAATCGGAATGGTACTTCTTGTTTCTGTATGAAGTCTTGAAAATTGATTGGCTTCCAAAGAGCGCAGGTGCACTCCTGCCTTTCCTGGCGGTACTCATTCTGGTGCTGTGGCCATTCCTGGATCGCAAAGCGGACAGCAAACCCGCTCGCCGTTTCCGCATTATCCTGGTGACCCTAATAATGCTGGCGGTGATCGGTCTCACAGTGCAGGGCGTATTTAGCTGATTCGTAACACATAGATAACAATCGATGAAGCAGGGTTATTCTTGGAGAAAAAAATGACCGTTGAAAAGCCATCGCTGAGTCGACGAAGTTTTCTCAATCTCATCAACCGGATATTCATCGCCACAGGCTTCACTGCACTTATGGCACCCATCGTGGCCTATTTCTGGCCGTCAGAATTGGAAGAAGTTCCCTCCGAACCAAAAGCCGTTGGAGGGGTTGATTCGATCCCGCCAGGGGAATCGGTAACTCTCCAATTCGGCCGCTATCCGGCATTGGTGATCCACGTCCCCGGTCAGGGCATCGTGGCGTATTCGGCAGTGTGCACGCATTTCGCCTGCCTGGTCAAATGGAATCCAGAAAGCGGTATGATCGAATGTCCCTGTCACGAAGGCTACTTCGATCCCAGCGACGGCTCTGTGATCTCCGGGCCTCCACCGGAGGCGTTGAAAGCATTTCAAATATTCACACAGGACGATACCCTTTTCATCGGGGGTGAGGCGTGACCACTGCCACTCCTACCCAGGAATTGCCCCTACCCGAAAAGCGTCGCTGGCAAACCAGCTTCAAGAATCTCACCCTGCGCGCACTCGTGCAGGACCGCATACTTAAGAAGATCTACCCCGGCATCATGCACCTGCTGATTTTCTGGGGCATGACCATTCAGATCCTCGGAACGATCGTCAACATCCTGCAGTACCCGCTGTTCACGCCGTTCATCATTAATTGGCCGAGAGAGGGCTATTATCTTGGATTCGAATTGATCATGGACATCGGCGGCATCATGATCGTCATCGGCGTACTTATGGCGGTTCTCCGGCGCAGCGTTCGCCGTCCGTCCTATCTGGTCAACCGCTGGGATGACTGGTTCTCGCTGGGCTTACTGCTACTCATCTCCCTGCTTGGATTCGCTTCCGAAGCCATTCGTTTGCAAAGCGTAGACCCGGATTGGCAAGCCTGGTCACCGATGGGAAATCTACTGGCAGGATGGCTTTCCGCAGCTGGTTTCTCCGGCGATACTGCCGTGGCAATCCACCCCTACCTATTCTGGTCGCATGCAGCAACCGGCATGCTCTTCCTCGTCAGCCTGCCTTTCACCAAGCTGCGGCACATGATCCTCGGACCGCTCAACATCATCCTTCGCCCGCAACGATCCAGCGGTGCGCTCGAAGCAATCGCGGACATCGAGAACGCTGAAAAGCTGGGCGCCGGAGGGATCGATGAATTCCAAAGCCAAGCGTTACTTATGTTCGATGCCTGTGTGCAGTGCGGACGCTGTGAGGATGTCTGTCCAGCGACGATCAGCGGCATGCCCTACTCCCCACGGGCCTTGCTCGAGGATTTGCACCTTACCCTCAAAACGACCCTGACCGCACCGGGAAACGGAAAAGCACCCGCGTTACTAGGAGAAACGATTGATAAAGAAACCCCCTGGCTGTGTACCACCTGCGGCGCTTGTCTCGAGGCTTGCCCGCTGATGATCGACCCCGTCAGCGCGGCAGTCGAACTGCGCCGTTACCTCACCCTGACCACCGGCGAAGTGCCCAACTCCGTAGGTGAAGCCCTGACTCAGATGGAACGGCGCGGTAATCCCTGGGGATTGCCCAAGGAAAATCATGCCCCCTGGGTGAAAGAACTCAACGTGCGCGTGCTCCAGCCCGGCGAGGAAACCGACGTGCTGCTCTTCATCGGCTGCGCCTACGGCTACGACAACCGCGGCCAGCAGTCCGGCGCCGATCTGGTGCGCTTGCTGCAAAGCGCCGGAGTCGATTTCGCCGTACTTGGTGCAGCCGAGGGCTGCTGCGGTGAGACCGCCCGCCGTCTGGGTCACGAGTATCTCTTCCAGGTGATGGTGAAGGATAATATCGAGACTTTCGAATCGGTCAGATTCAAACGCATCGTCTCGGCCTGCGCGCATTGTTTTAATACCTTGAAGAATGAATACCCGCAGTTCGGCGGCGATTACCGCGTGCAGCATCACTCCGAGCTGCTGGCCGAACTGCTCGAAGCCGGCAAACTGCAGCCTCATCCTACGAAAGACACCCGAACCTTCAGCTACCACGATTCCTGCTACGTCGGCCGGATCAATCAACTATACGCCGAACCACGTAAGGCCCTCGATCACATCAGCGGGCTGCGGCAAGTGGAATTCGAACGACGGAACGAGGATGGTTTTTGCTGCGGCGGCGGCGGTGGCCACATGTGGATGGAGATCGATCCCAACACACGTATCAACCACAGACGGCTGGCCGAAGCGATGGACATCGAAGCGGATGTGATCGTAACGGCCTGTCCTTACTGCACGATCATGCTTGACGACGCCATCCGTTCGAAGGGCTTGGGGGATGAAATGGAAGTAAAGGATATTTCCGAAGTGCTCGCAGCACACAGCGAGCTTTAGCCAAACGGCCACCCACACAGATGATGCATCCGATCATCACGATGAGCTGTAATACGCTCATCACGCAAACACTATCATGTTTCAGACCGGATCCAATTTCGATACGCAGGGAGTCAGTTGGACATTCGTGAAGAGACCAGAAACGCTATCTACCCTCACTCAGAGCTTGAATTTTCTTCCCGACATTCTTCGCAAATGCAGGCTTATATTTCTCAAAAAGCGGTAAAGCTTTTAATACCATCCGAGTGCTTGGAGAGTATTTCCTTGCATTTCAAACAAGCATCCCATATTTTCATATTCAATTCCGATCGATTTGATATCGAATCTCTTTCTTAACGATATCGCATCTTCAAGCAACTCTTTAGCTTCTCCGAAATCGCCCAATTGAAGATGGGCTCTTGCCTTTCCACTCAACGAACTCGCGGCTTCAGGATAGTTTTCAATTCGAAGGTTGATTTCCACGCTTTCGTCAAAGCATTTCATTGCATTCGTCGGTTGCCTCATATGATTATAGATATTTCCCTGCGTTAAGAGTGTTTTTGCTAAATTCACTTCGTCTTCAGAGATCCGCCAATATGTCTCTGCAGCTTTACTGTACCGAAACGACAACCGATAGAGCTTCAGCGTTCGATATAAAATCGAAAGTTGGTTATTGCAGATTGCCTTACCCTTGTCATCCTTGATGATTCTCCGAATCAGGCCCGAAGTATGTTGATAGAATATCGCTCTACAAATATGGCCAAAATCACGGTGAACATTGCTAACCTCGGATAACAAACCAGCCAGTTGAGGCAAGGCTCTCCGAAATAGTAGAGGAAACAACGCACGTCGATAGAATTGGAGTGCGAGCTTGTGCTGCTTATCATCTCGAAGAATTGTGCCTAGATTGACCAAAGCCACAGACTGCTCTAATCCTCTTGTAGCCAGAGCATTCCGAAGCAGTATTTTTTTTGCGATATTTTTATGCCCTTTTCTAGCCAATGCAAAGCAAATGGAATTTGTGAGATGAGCTGCATCGTCCAATTGACCCGAAGCAAAAAGATGTTCCTGCCAATAGTATGCGCGCATAATACTCCAATTATGAAATTCTGGAACCTGAGGACAATGAGCACCTAAATCAATAAAACCACCGGGCTGAATAATTAAATTGGAAATACCCTCGTCGCTATCAAGCATTTGAAGCACAGGTTCGGAGTCTTTATATATCAACTTAATAGCATCTATAAATTGATTTCGATAGAAGTCTACTGCCCGTAAATGTCTTTGTATCTGTTCTTCCGTAGTAAGCCTGTTCCAAAGATGCTTTCTTAACTGATCTGTAACTCTAAAAAATGGGATAAGTCCTCCATTGGATAATTGGGGTTCGATCAGATTATCTATAATCCCAACCTCAAGTAATTTCAATATCTCTTCATTGGTGATTTTAAAACCACATATTTCGAGGAATTTATAGATGTCTTCAGGATTGAGATGCTCGAGAATCACAACGAGGTGGGACAAGAAAGCTGCATGTCTTGGATCAAGTTGCTCTAACCGTTCTTCAATCAAGACGCCTTTTCGGGGAATTGATGCCTTTATCAATTTCTCAAGATATGTACTGTCCATCTTTCTCACAATCTATGCGTAGATGAAAATCTCAATAATTTCTAGACAAGAAGAAAAATATCTACAGCATTCGATCGAGCTTGCTCGTGGTTTTTGATTATATACTCTCTTTATCACGTTCCCCTCAAATCTCCCTAATCTTGATTCGAGTTCCTTCATCAATTCTGAGACTCCATTATGAATCTGAAACCATGAAGCATATACGTTGAAGTAAAACGGTACAAGCATCTCTGCTTTGCCTTTAATATTATCTTAAGTATTCGGTGTCCGATCGAGTTCTATTCAACCAGAAGCTATAATTAGTGAGTTGTACAACACAACCCGCAATCACAAGGACCCCTCAACACACAACTCCTTTTCTGATACTTCAGTCCCCGATTTCCGACATGTATTTCGCCCCACAGCGATAACACACCGCCAGTGGTTTTTCCCGCCTGCAATCACTGAAGCGCTGTGCCCGTTCGCCGTTCCAGAGTTCCTCGATCGTCGCTTCTTTCACGTTGCCGATAACGTAATCCGGAAAATCGACGCAGAAATTTGCATCGCCGTTGGGTTGGATGTCGATCAACTTTTCGACGTTCATACACCTATTCGAACCAACTGGAGTCGTTGCATCCTCGAACCAGGTCCTATATTCCTCGATCGATAAAACCATGTAGGGAAAATTCTCAAGATCTCCGAGGTTCACCAAGTAGCTCTCATATTGCTTCTGGAATTCGTCCCCATCTACTCCCGAAGTCTCGTGATGAAAGCCGCGCCAGGAATATGCAGCACAATCGAAATGTGTTTCCATCTCGTATTCATATGCCTCCCCGACATGCTCGGGGAAATAGTAGAACGGCACGATGTTGATGCTCTCGATCGACAGGCTGCGGGCGACATGCGGTAACTCCCCCAAACCGCGGTAGGAATAAGGGCTTATGGTGAAACAAATCGATTTACTGATCTTTTTTGCGGCGTCTTGTTCAAGTGCATAGAGCGATTCGATCCCCTCGCGCAAGCGTCGAAAACAGCCTTCGACGCCGCGCACCTGTTCGTGAATCTCTTCCGGACCATCCACCGAGATAGTGAGATGCATGTCACCAATGCGGACAATGTCGGCCGCGTGCGACTTCAACATCGTTCCGTTTGTGTCAATCGAAATAAAAATCCCCTGGTTGTGGATGTATTCCAGCAAATCGATGATCCCAGGATAGAGAAACGGTTCCCCGCCGCGTAGAAGAACCCAGCCGACCTTGTGTGCGGCCAGTTCATCGACCAACCGCTTCCAATCCTCCAGCCCCATCTCTTCTCGCAAGCGCTCTTTGCTATCGTGCATGTAACCTTCCTCGCTCCACTGGCCGCACATCTTGCAGCGCAAGTTACAAGCATTGGTAATGGTGAAAGAAACGCTTTTTGGAAAATCCATGATCCCTTCTTCTAGGACGATTATCGTTCTCGAAAATACCTTGCGATTAAAACCATGGCGATCGGAAAGGTGAGCGACCACAACCCGAGGCCTGCAAAAATCAATAGCGGCTGATCGAACAGTGCCACGATGGTACCAAAGATGCCCAGTCCACTGCTGATGATGACAAAGACGCGAATCCAGCGTGCCAACTTCCCATTGCCAAATACCGGAAGGGTAAAGAGCATGGCCAGACTCAGGAACATGTAGCCAATCACCTCCAGCGCAAAGAACACCGAATGTAAATTGGGCATCGCCAGCAGTTGCAGTCCATCCAAATCGCCGCTCAGGATGTTGAGACGTACGACGAACAACTGGATGTAGTAATTGACGGAAATGATCGTGGCGTAGATCGCTGAAAGAGCCACAGCGGTCAGGCTGAACACCTTCTTAGATTCCGGGGCAAGCGAATGGATGCACGCCATTGCCACGATAACGGTGATTGGCACGACCAATACCGGTATCATGTTGAGCATTTGCAGGAAATCATAGCGCCGCGCATAGGCTTCGATCCCGTTCCACTCCGGCGGCGAAAAAGCAATTGCCAATACTGCGAAAAGAAGCGAGAAAATGGCGGCAAGAAGCGCAGATCCAAAACCCAAGGTTCTCGCTAGATCATTTCTGCTTTGTTTCGAGACGGAATGATTCGTCATAGAAATTCACCCTGCAAGATTTTCCAATGGAGGTTCGAATTTCAATTCGGTTTCCAATAACGCGCTTCTAAAACGGAACCAAAAGCAGCGCCGAGGTAGAGGATGGCCCCGGAGAAATAGGCCCAGAGCATCAAGATCACGACCGATGCCAGAGATCCATAGATCAAACCATAATTTGCCAGGTCGGAACTCAGAAACCAGGCGAAGAGCGAACGAGCGATGCGCCACAGCACCCCGGATAGTATCGCGCCAGCAAGTGCTGCACGCGGATGAATCGTCCGGTTGGGCAGAACACGAAAGATGAGCCACAAGAAAAGGATGATTAATCCGGGATCGAAAGCAACGCGAAGCCAATACCCGAACATGGAGTTTTGATCCGATATCGGCCAAACGGTGAATGCACTCATCCAAACGGAAGCGATGAAGAGGATGCATACCACCAACACCGCGACAATTCCTACCGCCCTGCGTCGTAAGAAATGGCGTTGTGAAGCCCCCCAGATCACATTCAATGTGCGGGAAATGGATATAAAAAGTGTCGAGGCACTCCAGACGAGTAACACACCACCGATCAACCCAAACGATCCTCTGGCATTCAGAGTCTCGTCGAGAATTTGCTCTACATCGGAAGCAATCGCCGGAATCGTCGCCACAAGATAGGTGCTCAACCTGTTACGGACTTCAGCTGTCTCCAACACTTCACTACTGAGAAAGATCAGGAATAAAAGAAGAGGGAATATCGATAGCAAAAGGTGGTAAGCGACCCCCGCTGCCCGGATCGCACAATCCTGAATGGTATATAATTCCACGGTTCCACGAATAATATACCAAGCGTCGTGGGTAAATACGCTTATCTTTTCTTTCAGGAATTCCCAGATATTCCTGGGATCATGATTGGACGAGATAGACATCAGACGCTGACCTGTGGCTATCAACTCATCGTTATTCGTTGAACATCTGACCTACAGAGCGGCCTTCGTGCGCTCGCAGGATCACCTCGCCCAAGAGCTCTGCGACAGACAACACTTTCATGTTCGGAAGGATTTTATCTTTAGGTAACGGCACCGTATTGGTGGTTACGATCTCCTTGATTGGCTTCTTCGCAAATTCCTCAAACGCCGGCGGCACGAAAAGCGCGTGTGTGAAAGAGAGGTAGACATCTTTGGCGCCATGTTCTTTTACGATCTGAACGGCTTCACACATCGATCCGCCGGTGAGAACCTCGTCGTCGACCAGAATCACATCCTTGTCCTCCACATTCCCAATTATGTTCGTTGCCCGGGCACGAGGATGATCCCCGGCGCGTCTTTTCTCTACAAAGGCAAGCGGCAATCCCAGTTTCTCGGCAAAGTTGCGCCCTTTCTTGGCAAAACCCAGGTCGGCCGTGGCCACGACCGCGTCTGTGAGATTCTTGGAGACAAAGTAATCGCTGAGGATGTGAAAAGCGGTAAGCACATCACCGGGAATAGAGAAAAATCCCTGGATCTGACCAGCATGGAGATCGATCGTCATGTAACGGTCTGTGCCAGCGATCTCGATCATATCGGCAATCATACGTGCGGTGATGGGCACTCTCGGCTGATCCTTTTTATCCGATCGAGCATACGCCATGTATGGGAAGACGGCTGTAATCCGGCCAGCCGAATCCCGATTGAGGCAATCGATCGTGATGAGTAATTCCATGATATTGCGATGAACCGGGGAACACATCGATTGAATGAGATACACATCTTGGCCGCGAATACTGCTGGTCAGGCGCACAAACAGATTCTCGTTGGGAAATTCGATTAAATCATATGTTTCCAAGGGCACTTTGAGGTACTCACTGATCTCATGTGCCAGTTCCTGACTTGCACTTCCCGCAAGCAGCTTGATGTCTCCGAAACCATATTGTTTTTTCATCTCAGCCTTGTGCCTCCTCATTTGCCGACCACTCTTCACGCAGCAAACCCATTATAAGCACATCCTCGTATTGTCCTGCATGATAATGAGCTTGACGCATCCTTCCTTCTTCCTGGAATCCGAGATTCCGATAAACGTGGATTGCGCGCAGATTGCTTTCGAATACACGCAGCTGCACGCGATGCAGATTCAAGGTATCAAAAGAATGCCGCAGCAGTACGCGTAATGAATCGCTGCCATATCCCTGATCCCAAAAGGATTTATCTCCAATCGTAATACCGATTTCAGCGCAGCGCACTCTCGAGTCGATCCCGATGAACCCACAGCTACCGATATGCCTCCATTCATCTTCAACCTTCGCATCCACCGCCAAGGATCTCTCTTCTGGATTGCGCTTCAGATTCTCCTGAAACCATTTTTCCTCATCCTGAGTACTTAATGGAGTGCACAGCGGCATACATCGTTGCACCTCCGGGTCGTTAAACCAAGAGACGTAGCGCGGCAGGTCATCCAATTCGACCGCACGCAGACGAACTCGATCTCCAACAATCATCTTTCATCTCCTGCGATAAGACTTTGTACAGCCTGCCAAGGCGAGATCTCCCGTGCGGTGACCTGGTCGATTAATGCATCGTATACGCCATCAGGCTGCGCGTTGAAAAAGCTCTTTACTAAATTTTCCCTTAAGAGTAAATCCAATTCAAATCGAATGCGTTCTCTTTCGCGGACCCCCCATTGCTCAGAGGCATACAGGTGTTGGCGGTGCTGGATAATGGCCTCAAGCAGGTTATCGAAGCCTTCCCCCAGAGTCGAAATGGTGGATAAAACAGGAACGGTCCATTGCATCTCGCCTTGCGTCACATCTTTCGAATTCAAAGACCGCCCCATTTCCAAAGTCGCTTGCAATGCACACACTGCGCTCTCCGCACCAGGCAGATCCGCCTTGTTGACCACGAGAATATCCGCAATCTCCATAATACCGGCTTTAATCGCTTGGACTTCGTCGCCCATGCCAGGTGCGCTGACAACGATCGTGGTGTGCGCCGTTCGGGCAATATCGACTTCTGCCTGACCGGCACCCACAGTCTCAATCAGGATCACATCGAAGCCAGCCGCATCAAGCGCTTGGGCGACCCCTGCCGTTGTACTTGCCAATCCGCCGAGCGTGCCACGACTGGCCATGCTGCGAACGAACACACCGGGGTCACCAGCGAGATCGCGCATGCGAATGCGATCCCCCAGGATCGCTCCACCACTAAAGGGACTGCTGGGATCGACTGCAATGACGCCCACGGTCGCTGAGGATTTATTCCCTTGATCATCCGATTGGCGAAAAGCTTTTGCGAGGCCATTTACCAGGGTTGATTTCCCCGTTCCCGGTGCCCCCGTAACACCAATAATGTGCGCTCGACCCGTGCGCGAATAGAGAGCGGCCAGCGCCTCGAACCCACTTTCTTCTTGATCCTCGATCAACGACAGCAGTCGGGCCAACGCCAGCCGATCACCGGCCAACACACTTTCTACTAATTCCATGAGAACGTCGGTTTTAAGCACGGACTCCAGTGGTTTGTACTGCGTTTTCAATAGCTTCGACAATATCCTGCGTTCGAGTGCCAGGACCGAAAATCGCGGCGACTCCCTGTGCCTGCAGGTTTTCTATATCTTCATCCGGGATAATTCCGCCAACGAACACAGTTACACGATCCTGTCCTTGTTCGTTTAGAAAATCCAGCACCCGCGGCACCAGGGCCATGTGTGCGCCAGAAAGAATCGATAAACCAACAACATCGACATCCTCCTGTAGCGCAGACTCAGCAATCATCTCCGGTGTTTGACGCAAACCGGTATAGATGACTTCCATGCCCGCATCGCGCAAAGCGCGCGCCACGATTTTAGCACCACGATCATGGCCATCCAGGCCAGGCTTGGCGATCAATACTCTTAATCTTTTCTCTGTCATATCATCATTCCGTGCTGTTAAGCTTGAGTTCGAGGCGATTATACACTACTCGATCACCGACGAACATAACATTCACCAAGCCAGCTCTCACTAATCAGAGGTAAATGATCTCCACACATAAGCCCCAAACGAAAGATAATACCTATAAATCTATGGATGTGAAGCACCCAATCAATCACAATACCATCGATTCTAGAATATCGATCGAAATCAATATCACGTCATCTATCCAACGGAATTGAAAAAATCCAGATTGCCTTCAAATTTTCATCAAGGAGGATACAAAACTAATCGTATTAATTCGCCAGGAAACCAATCAGGAGATTTTTGGTCGAGAGCATTGCGCCCATTCAATATCGACGGGCTCATCGGCTTTAACAATATGCCAAATCAATATGAAGCCGCCTCGTCGAATTGATCCCTTTCAGCGGGGAAGGTGTGCTTCAAGCTTGGAAAGGATTTTATTCTTCGGCATATATCCTGTGAGGCGGCCTACAGGTTCACCATTAACGAAAAGCAATAAAGTCGGAACACTCATGATGCCAAAACGCATCGTGGTATCGTTGTTCGCATCGATATCCAAATGCACAACCTTCACCTTGCCATCCCATTCCGCCGCCAATTCCTCTACAATGGGATCCAATTGTTTGCACGGACTACACCACTCCGCGCCAAAATCTACCAAAACAGGAATTTCTGATTCGAGTATTTCAGGGGTAAAATTTTCATCCGTTACTTCCGGTAGATTTACCATTTCTCCTCCATGGATTGGATACTCCAGAATCTCTGCCCCATCGTATATGCCCTTTGATACCATGGATGCGATTCTGACGTTTTTTTGACGCTGCCTTGAACATACCGGCGAGATCGTACTTGCCGAGCGCGAAATTGTCAATCCTTAGTTAAGTCTATCTTCTTTACGAGAACATCGCATCAGATTCTGCGCTATTTTAGCCATCACACAGACAGTGAATCGCTCGCCCTATTCGTGTCTGCTTGACGCTTCCATGGACGCATGGTATCATTCTCCTTGATTGTTTTAGCACTCTCAAATAGAGAGTGCTAAATTGTCGTGTGAGGAAAATATGAAGCCCCTGACGCAGCGTCAGGAGACAATTCTTGCGTTAATCGTGCACGATTACGTTGAAACCGCGAAACCGACGGGGTCAAAGACGCTGGTATCCAAATACAATCTCGGCGTAAGTTCGGCCACAGTCCGCAATGAGATGGCCCTTCTTACAGAACTCAGGCTGTTGCGTCAACCCCATACCTCAGCCGGACGTGTTCCCACGGAGAAAGGATACCGCTACTTCGTGCGGAAATTGTTGGGAGACGCCGATCTTCCTGCCACAGAAAAGCGGCAAATCAGCCATCAATTCCATCAAGCCAAACGCGGCAGCGATGAATGGATCCAGCTTGCAGCGACGATCCTGGCCCAGCAATCCAAAGCGGCCTCCGTCGTAACCGCGCCCAGCCCGGAGCGATCAATATTTAAGCAAGTGGAGCTAATTGCAACCCAGGAACACCAGGTGCTCCTGGTTCTCGTGCTGCAGGGCGGTGACGTGCGTCAGCAAATACTGGCATTGGCCGAGGTCATCCACCAGGAACAATTACGCGAGACATCCGCATTAATCACGCGAGTCTGCAGTGGAAAAAACGCCGATCAAGTCGCTCGAAAAGCAAGACAATTCGAAGGATTGGCGCAAGAAGTCACCGATCTGGTTTCGGAGATCATGGCTCGCGCGGACGCTGTCTGGTCGGGTGAAATCTACCGCGACGGAATCAGCAACATGCTCGCCCTACCCGAATTTGTTGATTCTCCGCAGATTCAACAGGTGTTGCGCTTGCTGGAAGAACGCAGTTACCTGGAGGAGATCCTCGCCAAAGTTCTCAATCCGAGGATTGGCGACGTTCAGGTTGTTATCGGTGGAGAAGGCGCATGGGAGGAATTAAAAGATTTTTCGATCGTCCTGGCGCGCTATGGCGCACCGGGACGGGCCACTGGCGCTTTAGGCGTGCTGGGTCCCACTCGTATGGCCTATGGTCGAACGATTTCGGCAGTGAGTTATGTCGCGGGCTTGTTGAGTGATTTGGTCGTTGGCACCTATTCAGATTCATGACTACGGTAACCACAAGGGAGTGGCATCCTGTAGCAATCAATATCCGAGAAGTCATCATCCCTCACATTGACAAGGCTGGAAAATATCCGTTGAACAATAAGAGGTAGCTGTGACAAAAAAGAAATCTTCACAACAATCATCCAAAGCCGAAGACGCCGAGCAGCTTTCGTTTGAAGAATCAACCCCGACGCCTGAGGAAGCCAATACGGATCAGGACGAGAGCTTACAGCAGGAGGACGTCTCCCGGCCCGGGAACGAAGCGCTTGAATCCTTCGAAACCGGCGCAGAACTTCCGGATTCGGAAGACACAACCGCCGAAGAGGAAGTCCGGTTAACGTACGAGGAACTTCAAAAACAAGCGGATGCACTGCAAGAGGAAGTCGAACGCTTGCAAAGCGAGTCTGCGGAATACCTCGACGGCTGGCAGAGAGCGCGAGCAGAATTCGCCAACCTGAAGAAACGCGTCGAGCGAGAAAAGAGTGAGATGCGGGAACGAATTACCAGTGACATCATCTCGCGTTATCTCGACCTTCTCGACGATTTTGAACGCGCCCTCAAGGATCGTCCTGCGCAGGAATTGGATGAAGCCTGGATCGCAGGGCTCGAGATGATCCGCCAGAAACTAAAAGCCATTCTTGATACCGAAGGGATCGAAGTCATCCCGGCAGAAGGAATGAAGTTCGATCCAAATTTCCACGATGCCATCAGCTACGAAGAGAGTGAAGACTACGAAGATGGCCAAGTTATTGAAGTCATTAAACAGGGATACAGTCTGGGGGATCGTGTCATTCGCCCGGCTGTAGTTCGTGTGGCGAAATAGGAGACATCATGAGCAAAATTATCGGCATCGATCTCGGCACAACGAATTCGGTGGCTGGGATCATGGAAGGCGGGGAGCCTACGGTTATCCCTTCTGCGGAAGGCAGTCGTCTCTTTCCTTCCGTTGTTGCCATCAACCCCAAAAACGACGAGCGCGTCGTCGGCCTGGTCGCACGGCGGCAGGCAATTGTAAATCCGCAGAACACGATTTTCTCCATCAAGCGATTTATGGGACGGAAATATTCCGATCCCGAAGTGCAGCGCGGTCTGGAATTCATTCCCTACAAGGTTACCGAAGCACCAAACGGGGATGTGCGCGTGATGATGGGTGGGAAAGAATATGCACCGCCAGAAATCTCCGCCATGATCCTGGGGAAAATCAAAACCGACGCAGAAGCCTATCTGGGCGAAGCGATCACCCAGGCAGTCATCACCGTGCCAGCGTATTTCAACGACGCCCAACGCAACGCCACAAAAGACGCCGGTAGAATCGCAGGTCTTGAAGTTCTGCGCATCATCAACGAACCCACGGCCTCATCCCTCGCCTATGGACTGGGAAAAAAGGCCGACGAAACCATTGCGGTTTACGATCTTGGCGGCGGCACTTTCGATATCTCGATCCTCGACGTGGGTGAAGGCGTCTTCGAAGTGCGCTCCACCAATGGGGACACATTTCTCGGCGGTGATGATTTTGACCAAAGAATTATCGATTGGATTGCAGATCAATTTATCGAACAAGAATCTATCGACTTACGATCCGATCGGCAAGCCCTTCAACGTCTCAAGGAAGCGGCCGAAAAGGCGAAAATCGAATTGTCTACCGTGATGGAAACGGAAATCAACCTTCCATTTCTCTCCGCGGATGCCTCCGGCCCGAAACACCTGAACATCAATCTCACCCGAGCCAAACTCGAACAACTCACGGAAGATCTAATCGCACGTTCGATTGCGCCGTGCCAACAGGCACTCAAAGACTCGAATCTGGAGATTAGCGACATCGATGAAATCATTTTGGTCGGCGGCATGACGCGTATGCCGGCTGTTCAGGAAACGGTAAGAACTATTTTCGGTAAAGAGCCACACAAGGGCGTGAACCCAGATGAGGTCGTCGGTCTGGGCGCAGCAATCCAGGCAGGCGTTCTTGCCGGAGAGGTGAAGGACGTCTTACTCCTGGATGTAACCCCATTAACGCTTTCAATCGAAACCCTTGGCGGTGTGGCGACTGGTTTGATCGAACGCAACACGACCATCCCGACACGCAAGACGCAAGTATTTTCGACGGCAACAGACAATCAACGCGAAGTGGAAATCCACGTCGTACAAGGCGAGCGCCCAATGGCAGACGCCAATAAATCACTTGGTAGATTCACACTCGACGGCATTCCCCCCGCGCCAAGAGGGGAACCACAAATCGAAGTGACCTTCGATATCGATGCAGACGGAATCATGAAAGTCAGCGCCACGGATAAGGCCACCGGAAACAGCCAGAACATCACCGTCACCGCATCATCGGGGCTTTCCGGAGAAGAAATCGAGCGCATGCGTTCGGATGCCGAAAGACACGCCGAGGAAGACCAGGAAAGGCGTTCCATCGTTCAGGCCAAGAATGCTGCGGATACCGCGATTTACTCAACCGATAAAATCCTCTCGGAAGCGACCTCGGAATTCCTGGAACAGATTCAAGATGACATTACCGAAAAGGTCGCCAAAGTAAGAGAATCACTCGCAACAGATAACCCCGCATCGATCAACGAAGCAACCAACGAGCTGCTTCAATACCTGCAAGAAATCGGGGCCACGATCCATGATCGACCCTCTCAACCACTTGGCGAGGAGTCTGCGGGCAACACCTCTGCCCCTGGCGAATAAATCAATGAGCTCGTAGAGGAGATAACATCACTGGCAGGTTGCTACAAAGCGCGCTGCCGGTTGATCACTATGGAACAGAAACGTGATTACTACGAAATATTAGAGCTAACTCGAAACGCTTCCGAAGAAGACATTCGGGCTGCCTATCGGCATCTGGCAAAGAAATATCATCCGGACGTAAACGACAGTCCCGATGCCGAAGATCGCTTCAAGGAGATCAACGAAGCGTACGCCATCTTGTCCGATTCCGAACGGAAAGCGACGTACGATCGCTACGGCCATTCCGGCTTGAAAGGCATGCCGTTCAGCTTCGATTTCAACTTCAACGATATCTTCGAGCAGTTTTTTGGCTTCGGCATGAGTCGAGGACGAAGTCGCGGGTCCCCCCGCCGCGGCTCATCGCTTCGACATAATCTGACACTCGAGTTTGAAGAAGCCGTTTTCGGTGTCGAAAAAGAAATCGAATTCTCCAGATACGAAACGTGTTCGAGCTGCAACGGTTCAGGTGCCGAACCCGGCACTACCCCCATTCGCTGTGAAACCTGTAACGGCAACGGCGAGATACGCCAAGTCCACCAGACATTTCTCGGCTCCATGGTCAACGTGACGACCTGCCCAACCTGCCGTGGCCAAGGGGAAACGATCAGCACTCCCTGCAAAACGTGTCGCGGCGAAGGTCGTGTACGCAACACAATTACACGGAAAATACCCATTCCCGCCGGTGTCGACAATGGCACACAGGTACGTGTATCCGGAGAGGGTGAGCCCGGCGTAAACGGCGGTCCACCCGGCGATCTGTTCATCGTCATCCAGGTCAAACCACATCGCTTCTTTCGACGACGGGGAAATGACATTCTGCTCGACATGTCGATCAACATCGCCCAGGCCACACTCGGCACCGATATCCAAATCCCCACTCTCGAGGGTGACCACACGCTCGAAATCCCCACCGGTACCCAACCCGGAAAAGTGTTCCGTCTTAAGAACAAAGGTGTCCCTCACGTCAATCGGAACGGCCGCGGCGACCAACTCGTTGTCGTTTCGGTCGAAATACCTCACTCCCTATCTCCAGAACAGAAACAGCTTATCGATGATCTGGCGAAATCGCTGGGTACAGAAGTGACATTTCGCGAACGCAGTTTTCTTGATTCACTTAAGGAATTCTTCGGAGGCTTTTCCGATTGAAATGGCTTGAGGTCTCTCTTACAGTGAATGGAGAGCTGGCCGAAGCCGTCGCCGATGTCTTCTCTCGTTACGCCCCCAATGGTGTTGCGCTTCAACCGGAAGTCGGCAAAGACGAGTCCGAACCACGCGCCGTATCAAATCAGATCAAAGTACTCGCCTACCTGCAGGTCGATGATTCGATCCATGCCAAACGAGAAGGAATCGACCATGGGTTATGGCATCTGGGTCAGATCCAATCGCTCCCTGCCCCAGCATTTCGCTTCATCGAAGAGAAGGATTGGAGCAATCTATGGAAGGAGAACTATAAACCCATTCCCATCGGCGAGAAATTACTTATCCTTCCTGCCTGGTACCCTCCACCGGAGGGGAAGCGGAAAGCGATCGTTCTCGATCCAGGGATGGCGTTCGGGACGGGTTTGCACCCCACAACACAGCTCTGCCTTGCAGCTATGGAAAACCACCTCACGGCCGGTGTTTCGGTTGTCGATCTCGGCTGCGGATCGGGAATTCTCAGCATCGCCGCCATCCTGTTCGGCGCACGTACGGTGTTGGCGATCGACACAGACCCCATCGCAGTGCAGAATGCACAAACGAACATCGAACGCAACGGAATAATCGAACAAATCCGCGTCGAAGAAGGTTCGCTTCAATATTTGTTAGACGACGCAAGACATCCGGACCAGACGGACATGCTGCTCGCAAACATCTATGCAACCATCCTTGACGAATTGATCGACTCCGGATTATTCCAAGCCGTTCGTCCAGGAGGGATCGTGATCCTCTCCGGAATCATGAAAAATCAGGCCGACGCAATTCAAGCAAAGTGTGAATCACTTGATGCGAAAATCCTGGAAAACCGTCAGCAGGGAGATTGGGTGGCACTAGTGTTACAGACCCACCCGGACGAGTCACGGAATTCTCACTGCACCACAAACGCTTAAGTACAACCGCTTTAAGTGAGGTTAAACACAGATACCCTCACTTGAGGGTATCTGGTGTGTTTACTTATCATCTGGATGAATGCTACATGCTTAGCTTTCCTGATCCGCCACGCGTTTTCTGTAGCGATAGACGATTCTACCTCGCGTGAGATCGTACGGCGAGACTTCTACACGAACTCGATCCCCAAGCAAAATGCGGATGTAATAACGCCGCATCTTACCTGAAAGATAAGCCAACACCTCGTGACCATTGTCTAGCTCCACCCGAAACTGGGTTCCCGGAAGCGCCTCGACAACGGTACCTTCTAGTTCAATCTTCTCCTCTTTACCCATGCATTCCTCCAGATACTCTTCCTAACCAGAAAGCCATCAACAACCCATACGTGTTGAAATTAATCCCGATAACGGGCTTCAATCTTTCGCTGGCGGCGTTTAAGCCGGCGAATGGCCTTCTTGCGCTGAATCCTGCGCAATTCACTCTTTGAAACGAACCATCGTTTACGGCGAACGGTGCTTAAAAGCCCACTCTTGGCGACTTTCTTGCGAAACCGCTTCAGCAGTTGTTCTTGTGATTCGTTCGGTCTAAGTACGACCGTCGGCACTTGTCCTCACCTCACTCTCGAAATAACTGATAACACCACGATTATTACATTGTTTCTTCTTTTTCCTCGGGCTCTTCTTCCAGCCCGTGGTCAAGTAACTCTAAGTCCAAGCGTTCGCGTTCCGGATCGAAATCGCATACCCGCACACGCACTTTCTGACCGACCGACAAGACAGGCATCTCCACATCCGCCTGTAGAAGACCTTCCGGTCCTGCATCAACATGAATATAAACACCCGATGCTCCGATATGGGATACGATCCCGTCATGCTCCTGTTGGGCTTTGATTTTTCCAATCGCTGCCTCCCAGGGACTGGGCTGCAAGCGCTTGAGACTCAAGCCAATACGATTTGCATCCCGATCCAGACGGATGACCTGGATTTCGACTTCTTCTCCGATGTTAACGATCTCGCTGGGATCGTCGACCCGATTCCAGGACAATTCGGAAATGTGGATCAAGCCATCGGCGCCGCCAATATCGACGAAAGCACCGAACTCCCGCAGACTTGTGACCCTTCCGTTTCGGATCTCACCTTCCTCAAGCTGGTCGATCATTTCCGTCTTGCGTTCCTGCCGCCACTGACGCACTGCTTTGCGTTCAGATAGTACGAGCCTGCGTCTGCGAGGGTCGACTTCAATGACCTTGAATGGCATTTTTCGACCAACCATCCGCTCCAGGTAGGACGTGCGATTTGCTTCGTCCAAACCTTTGGGCAGCTCACTGAGATGTGATGCCGGAACGAAGGCGCGCAAACGACCGAACGGAACGATCAAACCGCCTCGATTAAAGCCGCCGGGTTCCAGCTCTAAAATCTTTTGCTGTTCCATCAAGCGGTTGGCACGAAGCCAATCCGCGCTTTCCCGAGCTTGCGAGATCGAGACAATGAGATTGCCGTCACGGTCCAATGGATCGATGACCATTACCGCAACTTCATCGCCAACACCCGGGGCAGCATCATCCGATGAAAGCTTTTCCAAATCCGCGCAAGGGACAATGCCGTCTCGTTTTAGTCCAAGATCGACGATCAACCCTTCGGTGTCAATCGCGAGCACGTGACCATGCAACAAATCCCCTCTCTGGGGATTCGTCATCTCCTCGACATTATCGAGCAGTGCGGTGAAATCATCCAAGTTGTTGATCATCCCCTCTGCATTTTTGCAAAAAAATCTGGCCAGCGCGATCTCAAGCCAGCCAGACCAATTCACCCACCTCGACTCGATTCCTATCCAGCTACCCGCCCTCGCACACTCCTATTGATCTTTATGCAGCCCGAAGGGGGCTTGCGAACGCATGTTCATTATACTCACGCCAGGGGTGCTTGTCAAACTAGCTAGGCCCTGTTGCGTGATTTCACGATTTATAAATTAGGGCTCCGGTTGATCGCGGAGGATTTTTTCATCCCCTCGATACAATTCCCAGGGATAGAGAATGTAGGCATCGGTGCTGGCAGCGTAGTAATCGGGTTTTGCTTGCGTGAACAGACTTCGATAGGGGTTAAAGTGCAGCACACATGTGTATGGTCTTCCCCCTGCCGCAGCGACGCGGTTCTTGACTGCCGTAATCGTACGGCCCGATCCCCAAACATCATCCACGACGAGAATGCGGCGTCCCGTCAGTTGGGTATCTTTTGGAAATTGAATGAATTGGGGCCAGGCCAGCAGCTTGGCCGCCTTTCGTTCCGCCTCGAAAGGAAAATCAACAGAAGCGGTGAGAACGTCTTCGATATCCTTCCGTTCGGCGATCATCCCTCCCGGAATGATGCCACCACGCGTGACGATCACCATCGCTTCAAATTCGGTCTCGAATTGAGGCGTAAGGTGGTCGATCAGGCGTTCAACTTCCTCCCAGGTGAGTAACTCTCTCCGTTGTGTCATAACTATACCCGCAACGAAAGCCGATCCTTGTTATCTTAGCATCAGGCCATCGCAGTTTCAATCATTCTACGTCGATCAATGACCCATGATCGATATTCAGGGGCGATCCTTCACATATCAATGCGCGTACTATAAAACAAGAAGACACTTCCCAAATCCATCGTCCGAGAACGATATCAGTCAATGGAATGGACGAGTTCCATAAATTCCTCCCACTCCTCGGCAAAGAAGTGCACGGTAACCGTGCCCAGTTCCAAATGGAATGTCTCTTCTCCATCAGGCTCCACGGCTTTCCAAACGATAAAATTCGAAGTCTCACTCAAGGTGGATGTTTCCACATTCGCATCATCTGACATGACTCACTCCTCCTGATACATTTCCTTGGCGAAAGACGCCAATACTTTTTCCAGCGCGACCAGACTGGCGCCGGAATACTTAGTTTCATCGATCTCCATTATGGAATACCTGCGTTCAAACTCGTTGGCGATAAATTCCGGCCTGCTGATAATATCTTTGACACGCGCATGCATACGTCCTCTTCGATCCGCATTCCATTCCCGTGTTAACTTGGTCCAATGGACGGCATACGAAAATTCGACGTCGTGAATATCCACCGTAGATTCGACCTTGCGCTGTAATAATTGCCGCAGGGCTTCACGGAGTGAGGTCATGCTGTCGTTCCAGTGGACACAAACATCAACTTTCTTCGTCCTTGGATTTAATATGACGGATTCTCTCAAATAATTGAACGAGTCGAGCGGGAGGTGTTCTTGGCCCACTTAAAACATCAATCGGTGGATCCCAGGGCGAGAGATCGAACATCTTGCGGAACATATACCGTCCGAGAAGGATCAGGGACGCCATCATCGGCGCGGATAACAACAAGCCCAACACCCCAACCAGACTCGCCCCGATCAACAAGCCAAACAAAATAAGCACGGGATGCAAGTTCAGCGACGCGCCCATAATCCGAGGGACGATGATGTAATCGATCAATTGATCGAGAATGACAACGCAGATAACCACAAGGATCCCGTGGCCGAGCGGGGTGAGACCATACCAGTTGGTATCTTGGAATAACGCCACCAGCGCAGCCACCAAACCCGCGGTGAAAGGACCGACGATGGGTATGAATTTCGCTAAACCGCCGAGAACGCCCAATCCCAGCGAGAAGTTCAAACCGAGCACGGACATTAGAATCCAGGTCAGCAATCCCGTTGATGTAACCACGAGTAACTGTCCACGCAAGAAGGCGTTCCAAATGGCTGCCAAAGCATTTCGCAGTCGATGAAAATCTTCTTGATATTGTGGGATTTCGATATCCTGCACAGCCGAACGGATACGTGGATAATCGATAATAATGAAATACGCCACGGCGAAGGTGAAGAAGATGCTGGCGAGGGACTCAATCGCAATCGAAGCCAGGGAAGCAATCAGGGTGCTCACCTGCCCGAAAATGGGTTGAATGGAGGCCAGTAAGTTTTCAGCCAGTGCGGGCAAATCGAGTTGGGAGAGATCGATTGGCCAGGGTCCTAAAAATATAGTTACCGTGGAGATTTCCGCCAACTCCTCGGGCAAATCCATCAGCATCGCCTGGATGACCTTAAACAGTTCTTGAAGCTGATCCACAACTGCGAATCCCGCCCAGGTCGACAATCCAAGGATGGTAAACAAGACAAGCAAGAAACAAATATTTGCCGCCAATCCCCAGGAAAGTCTAGCGCTGTGATGCAGCAAGCTAACAAGAGGCACGATGAGAAACGCCAGAATCAAGGCCGTAATCAGGATGGGAATCACATCGTGGAAGCGCGTCAAGAGACCTGCAATCACGAGCAAGATAATCGCCCCAACGAACGCCTTCGTCAGGAGACTCCATCGTGGAGATATATTAGACTTCGACTTCATTCTCCTTCTCACTTTCAACACCACGATCCTGGCGCGCGAAAAATTCCCGCAGTCGGTTAATCAGACGCCGAAAACGACCCAACTTCAGAGGCCGCACTTCCTCCAATTCAGGACTCAATACCTCCGTCCAATCGTCAAAGCCAACAGTCTTTCGATAGATATAACCCAGAATCACTCGCAACGAGGCAGCAACGGGTGCAGCCAACAACAACCCAAGCACACCCGCGATCATCCCACCTGCAAGCACGGAGATCAAGACTGCAAGCGGTGACATATTTAAGCTTCTGCCAATGATACGAGGAACGAGAACATTGTTCTCTAGTTGCTGAATAATGAGAAAACAACCCAACACGATCGCACTGAAGGCAAATGGAGTCACCCCCAGCCAATTCGTTGGTTGAAATAGCGCGACAAGCACGCCGATAACGGCAGCAATCAATGGCCCGAACATGGGCACGAATTCCAACAACCCTGCGATCAAGCCCAAAACCATCGAAAATTGCACACCCAGTAACGTGAGCACGACAGCAACGACAATACCGATCACCAAGCCCAAAATAGCTTGACCGCGCAGAAATGAACTCCATACCTGCGTAAGCTCATCAATGATTAGGCGGACGTCATTTCGATACAATGGTGGTATCCACTCAAGGAAAACCTCATCGAAACTTCCCATGTCGAGTAGTAAGTAAACCCCCAGGACCAGGACGAGAACAATCGATGTAATCGCCGAAGCCGTTGCCCCCGCGACGGAAGCCAGAAGATTTCCTGTTTGTGAGAGCAATGGCTGCAAGGCGGAAGCCACTTCGGCCAGAACAGGTTCGAGGTTGACAGTGGCGAGATCGACTGTCCAAGGTCCAATCTGAATCGTCTCCTGCGCCAGGGCTATGATCTGTTCTGGCAGTTCAACTGACAAGTCAGCCAGGTATGAGGCTAATCGAACGACACCCGAAGAAATCGCCACGCCGACACCTGTGGTCAAACCCAAGAAGATTACAATCAACACTGCATAAATGATCAGCACTGATTTTCCACGTGAGATTCGGAACTTCTTACTGATCTTTGAGGTGATTGGATGAAGCAAATAAGCCAACATGAAAGCTAAGACCAAGGGTCCGATCAGTTGGTTTAAAAGCATCAGCAGTTTAACCACAAACACCAGGAGAATAATTCCAAATACGAGGCGTGTCCCGGGTTGCCAGGATGGAGATGTCGATCGGCTATTTAGATTTGAATTCATGCATGATTTCTCGTATCGGACGATTACGCTTCTAACTTCAAAGGATATTTACAACTATCAACCGTTTTCTAAATCAGTCAGATTCTACATAATCTGGCTAATCGAGCAAATCAATTATGCTTCAACTCGACGTGGAATTACCTCCTACCGCAGATTGCTTCCAACAAACGATCTACTTTACGCACCACCACTTCAATCATTATATTTTGCTAATTTAGTCAGTATTACAATTTCGATTGCTTTACAATCAAGACGAAATAAATGACCGAGCAAAAAGCTTGGGAGGAGGGCGATCCACGCCCCCTCCCAAGCTACAAGTTAATGGGGAAATCGAATTCAGAACCGAATGGACAATCAAACGGTATATGATCAATCCCGATTGCGAGACTTGGGCTTATGCCCTCCACGCGAACGATTCCCCGACCGTCTAGCTGGGGGTTTATCACGCTCAATCGCTTCCTCCGGAGTCCACCCTTCCAAGACTGCCTGTCGGGACAGTCGGATCTTCCCATCTGCATCGATATTGGTCACCATGACGGTGATTTCATCTCCGACCTGAGCCACGTCTTCAACGCGTTTGATATGTTCCGTATCCAACTGTGAAATATGGACCAGCCCGTCGAGTTTGGGAAGAATCTCGACGAAGGCGCCGAAATCCGTCACGCGCACAACGCGGCCGGTGTAAATCCGACCGACGACAGCTTCCTCCGTCAATGCTTCAACCATCTCTTGCGCTTGTGCTGCGCTGGGTCCGTCAGCTGAAGCGATATACACCGTCCCATCATCTTCGATATCGATTTTGGCTCCGGTGTCTTCCTGGATCTGGCGGATGACCTTCCCACCTGGTCCAATCACTGCGCCGATTTTCTCGGGATCGATTTTCAAAACCGTCATGCGCGGTGCATGTGATTTCAGGTCCGCACGTGGTTCGGGGATACACTCTTCGATTTTATCGAGGATATGCATGCGCCCTTTTCTCGCGTGCTCCAGCGCTTCCGACATGATTTCTGCTGTGATCCCGGCAATCTTGATATCCATTTGCAGCGCCGTGATCCCATCACGCGTGCCCGCGACTTTGAAATCCATATCCCCCAGATGATCTTCGATTCCCAGGATATCGGTCAGGACGACGTATTGGTCATCTTCTTTGATCAAACCCATCGCCACTCCAGCGACCGGAGACTTGATGGGAACACCCGTATCCAGCAGTGCCAGAGTCGATCCACAGACAGATGCCATCGATGTGGATCCGTTGGAAGAAAGGACCTCCGAAACCAAACGCAGCGTGTATGGAAATTCCTCCAAAGACGGCAAAATGGGCACGAGTGCTATTTCGGCCAACGCTCCATGTCCAATCTCGCGTCGCGAAGAACCGCGCAAAAAACGCGTCTCACCGACGGAGAAAGGCGGAAAATTATAATGGTGCATGTATCGTTTTACTTCGACCGGTGATAAGCCATCGAGCTCCTGGCGTTCGCGCGGCGTTCCCAATGTCGCCAGGGTTAACACCTGTGTTTCGCCACGCGTGAAAAGTCCAGAGCCGTGCGCCCGAGGGCTCAAGTCGACCTCCGCTGATATTGGGCGGACGACATCCAAATTGCGCCCGTCCGGGCGGTGATGCTGATTCAGGATTTGATGGCGCACTTCTGCTTTGTGCAGGTCTGAAAACGCTTCCTTCACATCCGCTTCGCTGTAGGTTTCATCAGCCGAAAGTGCAGCAACGGTCTCGTCTCGTAACTTATTCAATGCACCATCGAGTTCGGCTTTGGAAAATGATTCACTGGCGATTTTTTTCAAATCCTCGGCAGTATGTTCTGCCACCGCACTTCGGACTTCGTCCGAAATGGCATAGACGGGATAATCACGCTTCGCTTTGCCGACCTCATCTCGCATTTGATTCTGCAGATCGATTAAAGGCTGCATCGCCTTCTGTCCTGCATCAAGCGCTGCGACCATTGTGGCTTCATCGACCTCCTGCGAGTTGCACTCCACCATCAAGATGGCCTCACTCGTTCCAGCGATGCGAAGATTCAAGTCCGATGCCTCGATCTCCGAATAACCGGGATTGAAGAGGAATTCCCCATCCTTGCGTATCACCCGCAGGCCAGCGACAGGGCCCTTGAAAGGAATATCGGAAATTGTCAAAGCCGCTGATGCACCCAGTATTGCAAGCACATCGATGGGCGTTTCTTCATCTGCGGATAGAGAGTACAGAATAACCTGTACGTCGTTGCGCATGTCCTTCGGGAACAAGGGACGAATGGGTCGATCCGTCAAGCGGGCAATTAAAATCGCCGCTTCCGAGGGACGTCCCTCGCGACGGAAAAACGATCCCGGAATTCTGCCCCCGGCATACATGCGTTCTTCATAATTCACGGTGAGCGGGAAAAAACTGATACCTTCCCGTGGTGTTGTCCCCATTGTGGCAGCGGCGAGAAGAACCGTGTCCCCCTGGCGTACGGTAACTGCGCCACCTGCCTGACCGGCGAGTTTGCCAGTCTCGAGAATGATGGTTTTACCATCAATCTCCGTCTTAAATTGCTTCGAGCCTAACATAAATTTACTTTCCCTTCCCGCCATTGGCGAATGCGGGTCAGGGACTGGAGGGCACCCACCAAGCAGTGATAGCTTAGACTTGATGGATGGACTCCAATTCCTAACCCTACGGCTAGATGCCAAGGCGAATATTCTATAGGCTTATTGTATTCGATTCGTCAGATTGAGAAAGCGACTATTCCCCAGAAACCAACACGAGTAGAGGACTCCTTCGGCCATCTACTCGTTGAGTGGGAGGACTTATTTCCGACGGATACCTAACCGTTCTGTTAAGTCAAGGTAAGAAGCCGCGTTATTGCGCTTTAGATAGGCAAGGTGTCTTCGCCGTTGGCCGACCATTTTCAAAAGGCCACGCCGGGACGACTCGTCATGCTTGTGTGTACGCAAGTGGTTGGTTAACTGCTGGATTCTTTCGGTCAGAATCGCAACTTGAACTTCAGGTGATCCGGTGTCGTTCTCGTGCCGATGAAACTCGTCAATTATTTTTACTTTTTCTTCTTTCGATAATGTCACGACATCTGCTCCTTAGCAGGTCACCCTGCGGGAAGTCCAATACTACGTTCTTATTACCGCCCGCGGGTCTAGTCTCTGCAGTGGAGGATTATACCAATCCGTCATTGTGACGACAAGGTACGTTCCAAAAGCCTGCGCTGCCGTGATGGAAAGAATTCAAGCGCACTCCGTGAAAAATTCTCCGATGGGTTTCCACCATCAGCGATCTCATCCATCAGGAAGCGCGCCGCTTCTGGAGGACTGCGACCGACCAGAGCCTGGATTAAATAACGTAATGCTCTCCTTTCCCCGCCTTTCGCTTTCGCTGTGAAACCCGCAATCAAACGAAAGATGGAGGGGATTCCTTTGAACTGATCATCTTCGGCGGCAGCGCCGAGTGCCAGCAACGCAAAAGAACGTATCCTGCGATTTGAGTCATTCAGCCATACTTCCTCTGCAGCCAGGAAACGAGAAACATCGGAAATGCGCCAGCCGTGAAGACCGACTTTCGCCATCTCGGCGACGACTTCTTGATCGTCACATTTGGCTACATAATCGATCGCCCATTTGGAAACATCATTGTGAACCTGCCCGCTCAGGATTGAACAAGCTAGAAATTGAGTTTCTCGATATCCCGCTTCCCACAATGCCGCCGACGCGGCTCGAGCATACTCTGGTTGCTCTTGCGCTCGACGCCTTAAAGCGACCCCAAAGGCACGGATAACCGGGCGAGGTACTCGCAGGCTGTGCGCTGCTTCGCCCATTGTCTCCATGAGATTCGGTCGTCGCGTTCGATCGGCGTACAAGTCGAGAATATCCACACATTTCCGACGTAACGCGATCGGATCCGAGATACGCTCCAGCACCTCATCAATCTGCTCGTTGAGTCGAGTAGGTTTTACCGCGGTCATACGAGGAGACGCCTTCCGTCAGTATGCTCTGGCAAACAGCGCTCGCTGCTCGGCCTTTGCCCCACAACGGATACATACACCCTCGCCACCCTCCTGCTCCAATGGAATACAACGGGAAGTTGCTTTTGTATCCTCTTTGATCGCTGCTTCACAATCCCCATCGCAGCACCACCATACGTCCGCCCAGCCACTCTTCACAACTTCCTTGAAATCCTCGTAGTCGTCCACACGGTGGGTGTTATCCTGCATGAACGTCTTCGCCCGCTCGAAAATGGAGTGCTGGACGTCATCCAACAAGTCCGCAATGGCTTGAGCGAGATTTTCCTGTGGCACAATTTGTTTTCCAGCTTTACCCGGACGATCCCGTCGCGCCAACGCAACCGTTCCCTTTTCGACGTCTTTTGGACCGATCTCGACACGCACCGGCACACCCCGCAGTTCCCAATCGTGGAATTTATATCCGGGCGTCACCCCTTCACGATCGTCCAACTTCACCCGGAATTCCCCCAACTGCCCCTGGATGAATTCGATTCGTTCCATCACACTGCTGCGCTGCTCCTCATCCTTGAAGATCGGCACGATCACAACTTGATACGGCGCAAGACGCGGCGGCAGGACCAGACCCTGATCGTCGCCGTGCACCATGATGATGGCGCCGACAAAGCGCGTGGAGAGCCCCCAAGACGTCGTCCAACAATGCTGCAGGTTGTTATCCTGATCGAGGTAGCGGATTTCAAAGGCGCGCGCGAAATTGTCGCCCAAGTTGTGCGACGTACCTGCTTGCAGCGCCCGTGTGTCGCCCATCATCGCTTCGATGCTGTAGGAGTGACGTGCGCCGGCGAATTTCTCGCTCTCGCTTTTCCTTCCCTTCACTACAGGAACCGCAGCCTCATTTTCGGCAAAATCGGCATACACATCCAACATTCGCAGTGTCTCTTCTTCGGCTTCTTCCGCCGTCGCATGAGCGGTATGCCCCTCCTGCCAATAGAATTCGGTGGTCCGTAAAAATAATTTCGTACGCAATTCCCAGCGGACGACGCTGTTCCACACGTTGATCAAAACGGGTAAATCCCGGTACGACTTGATCCACTTGGCATACATGTGACCGATAATCGTCTCTGAAGTGGGACGAACGATGAGGGGCTCCTCCAACTCTTCACCACCGGCAATCGTAACCACAGCCAATTCTGGCGAAAAACCTTCTACGTGGTCACGCTCCCGCTCGAGAAAGCTTTGTGGAATGAGTAGCGGAAATGCAGCGTTTACATGGCCTGTGGCTTTGAAGCGCGAATCAAGCGCTGCGGTGATGTTTTCCCACAACGTCCAGCCATAGGGACGCACGACCATACACCCACGTACAGGTGCATAATCCGCCAATTCCGCCTGTAAAACCAGACGGTTGTACCACTCAGCAAAATTTTCGGAACGGGAAGGTAATTGGTCTTTTGCCATAATATGCCTCTCGGATGGTTTTCGAATTCAACTCTCTCTTTTGAAATTTTCCATCATCTACAATTCACGTATCGTTCAATCTTCGCCCAACCGCCTCCGCGACAGGATGCAGCCAGACCTCATCGAGCTGCTCTGCGCGTGCTTCGAGTAACGCTTCGGGAGAAGCAGCCAGTAGGTCTACCCATTCCTGAAGAAACCGCCACATCAAGGCATGATCCCACAAAACTATCCAATCTTCGTCGCTCCAACGGACACCGCACTGCTTCTGCATACCCTGGCGATACCAATTGATTATTTCCTCCTGATCCGTCGGCAGGGGATCAAACCACCAAACGCTCTTATTCACAAACGAAAGCAGATCCATGATCCCTGCTCCCACCGAAGCCAGCTGCCAATCGTAAACGATCTGACGATCACCTTCCAGCACAGCGATGTTCCCCGGCCAGTAGTCGCCGTGCAAAAGCGTGGACGGTTCTTGACGCAGCGGAGAAACGACACGATCTGCATTTTTGGTTAGCGCCCTTAATAGCTGCATCCGCTCTTGCACGCCTACCAGAAGTCCGGGCTCGCTCTGATGGAGTGCACGGTCTATGGCTTTATCCGCCGCAGCCACATGGACCTCAAAATCCGCAGATAGCGGTCGGCCCAACCAGGGGAAAGCATCAAAATCGCTTCCCAATCCCCAAAAACGATCGTGTAATTCAACCAGCGCTTCGATTGCCCTGCGATAGTCCGCATTGCACCAGGCTTCCGGTTCCCTTTCCGATTCAAAGGTCTGCATAAGCAGCCAATCACCAACCGGGGAGGCAGCGATCAAGCGCGGGACTTCGATCGGAAGGTGATCGGCCAGGGATTTATAGACTCCTACCTCTCTTCGTCCTGCCCCTGCCAACCCGGTGCGAGTGGTGCCGAGCGGTTCCTTTACAACGAGGCGGCAAGTCTGCGTTTCATCCCCAAGAACGTATTCCACCTCCATGGCGCGCAAGATCCCAATGGCTGGCCTGCGCGACGGCATCGCCAATGGCTTAACGCCTTGGACCGCCACAGAAGTGTCTTGCAGCATGCGGCGTATCCCCGCGGTTAGATCAGAGAGGCTGAACGGCCACTCCCATTCGTTATTATTCGATTCCCCCCGAAACCCTTTTCGTTTCAATTCGTCAATCAGATCCTTCAATATTCATCCAGCGATTGTATATTCGCTGGAATCCGATGTTTAACTACACTCTTGAAGTAGGTCTACCTTACGAGCGGGAAACACATTGATGATCCGGCAGCCGCTGTATTCCGTTTCCGACACCTCGATGTTTTTCATAATGTGCGTGTGGCCATGCAGCATGACACTCGGCCGGAACCAACGAATCACGTTCAATAAAATGCGAAATCCTGTGTGGGCCACATCTTCCGCATCGTGGATTCCCCACGCCGGCGAGTGAGTGATAAGTAAATCCAAGGCTCGTCCATAGCGGATGCGGTTATACAGCAATCGAGGCATCAGTCCTACCACCCGTTTCCGCATTTCAAATTCCGTATATTGATGTCTGCCCCGGCGCTTATATCGCGGGCTCCCGCCCAAACCCATAATCCAACATCCATTGATTTCGATTACGCGCCCATCGATATCGATGCCACCCGGAACATCGTAATTATCAGGATCATGATTGCCCGGAACGTATACCAATGGCGCCGGAAGCAAGGTGACGACGTATTCCAGATAGGCAGCCGACAGATCACCACAGCCAACGATTAAATCGACATCCTTAAAGCGCTGTGTGATCGTTGGACTGTGAATATGGGAAACAACCTTATCACTCAGCGCCAGGATATGCATGGCTGCTATTCACGACTGTGCTCGATATGAGTAGCCAAAGCCATAATTGCTCCATATCGACAAGGATTTTTCTTGCACGTTATAGAATACACGTCATTATCTCCGCGCGCTCGAAGTCCGAAGCAAATAACCCGATCCATCCAGGATCGATTTCCAATCAGGCAGCTCATACAGCGCTGCATCGAGATAAATGAAAAGCGGCTTCCCCGTGATCTGGAAAGCCAAACTTCATTCGTGATGCCCGCGATGCTTCTACCAGACCGAGACTTCCCGGTTACCGATCTTCCACAGGGGATGGGACATCAACCAAGAGCATACAGGAATTATAAATTATGCACCAGGGGAAGTCAAAAACCCGCCTTGCGTGCAATACTAATCCCAGGCCGATGCAGGGATTAACTGGCAAATTCCTCCAACCTTGCGGCTGCCCGGATATCTTCCAGGCGGTTTAACCGCTCCCATGGCAATTCGATATCGTCGCGCCCGAAGTGACCGTAGGCTGCAGTCTGTTGAAATATCGGTTTGCGTAAATTCAGATCGCGAATGATGGCGCCCGGACGTAGATCGAAATGAGATTCAATCAATTGTATTATCTCATCATCGGATACCCGACCTGTGCCAAAAGTCTCCACGTTTACCGAAAGCGGATGTGCCACACCGATTGCGTAAGCCAATTGGATTTCGCAGCGTTCGGCCAACCCGGCCGCGACGACGTGCTTTGCCACCCAGCGGGAGGCATAAGCGCCGGATCGATCGACCTTCGTTGCGTCTTTCCCGCTGAAAGCGCCTCCGCCATGGCGGCCCATACCGCCGTACGTATCGACGATGATTTTTCTTCCCGTCAGACCGGAATCCCCCAACGGACCTCCTGTAACAAAACGGCCGGTCGGATTAACATAGATCTTCATCTCGTCATCCACCAACGCTTTCGGCAAGACCGGCATAATGACTTCATCGATCACTCCCTGTCGAATTTCCTCGGCACTTACCTCCGGCGCATGCTGCGTACTGATCAGTACCGTATCGATTCGCTTGGGACGGCCGTGACAATACTCCACCGTCACCTGAGATTTTCCATCCGGCCGGACCCAGGAAAGGATGTTGGCTTTACGTACCTCCGCCAGGCGTCGAGTCAATCGATGCGCCAGGTCAATCGCAAGCGGCATGTACGTCTCTGTTTCGTTACAAGCATAGCCAAACATCATGCCCTGATCCCCGGCACCGATGCTTTCCACCTCTTCATCCGTGACCTCTCCAGAGCGGGATTCCAAAGCCTGATCTACGCCCTGAGCGATGTCACCACTTTGTTTTGCAATCGCAACCTGTACGCCGCAGGTATTTCCATCGAACCCCTTGGCGCTGTCATCATATCCGATGTCGGTTATCACTTTGCGGGCCAATTCATCGTAGTTAACCAGTGCATCTGTGGTTATCTCACCCATGAGGACGACAAAACCCGTTTTCGTCGCCACCTCGCAAGCCACACGGGAATACGGATCCTGCGCCAGGCAGGCATCGAGAACGGCGTCGGAAATCTGATCGCACATCTTATCCGGATGACCTTCGGTGACGGATTCCGAGGTAAAGAACAAACGATTCGAATTCATGAACGTGGTGCTCATTCCAACTACCTCCAGAAAGAAATTGCCCCTTCGCAGCGAGAAGGGGCATATTCATCAAGGTGAGCCACATCTCATCTCTCAGACACTCTGTCTGGCGGAATTTGCACCACACCTGCGCAGCATCAACAGGCAGGTTGCCGAGGTCTCACAGGGCCGTTCCCTCCACCTCTCTGGATAAGAGTGCGATTGGGGCTATTTAATTGGTCGAAAAACTATACCACACACCTTGAAAAGGTGTCAATTTCGAGCGTTTTCCGCTCGATTTTGCCTGCGGTTATAGATTTCTCTTCGATTACTTCTTGGAATCATCTTCACGAACTCGGCCGATCCCCCAAAGCACGATCGCCATGCCGACTCCGAGTCCGAATCCGCCCAATGTGCCCGGACTATCAAGCCAATAGGCAAGAAGCACGAAGACAGCGAATACGCCCAAAGCTGCGGCCACGGCGAATTGCCAGGCCTTACCCTTAACCGCCTGGATGGCCAACCAACCAGCACCAAGGCCAAAAGCCAGGGCACCGAAAGGCCGGAGTATCAGACCGAGTATCTCCATGAGTTCATACACATCCATGGTGATATCCATCAAACTCGATAAGATCATCGTGTACATTGTATATCCTCCATTTTGCTAGATCTTTTGGATTTCCTCGAACGATTCGATTCCATTAAGTATGGCACAAATTTTGCATTTGGACGTATTTGGATGAACCAATTTCATGAAATACACAATCCGGTCCACACATAGTGCTCAGTATTCCGACGTCGATGGAGGTTTAAATGTTCCCTTCATGTTGTCGAAACGAACGAATGGCGCCTCGTTATAGAACAAAACCGGAAACATAACAACCGGTTATAATGACCTGCCATGACCGATGGGCTCTTGACAGAACCCGTGTTTTTTCGATCATTATGGATGTAGCAGGAGGCGGATCGTACGTTCCCTTAGGCTCGGTATCATTCTGGTAATATTCCGATACGCAGCGGAGTAAATATACGTCGCCATGGATAGAATGTCGCCAACGAAACCGAAAAGGCATATGCTACGCATCGAACCACGCATCGGCTTGGCCGTTGTACTCGTGATCGCGGCAGCAGCAATGTGCTTCACGCTCGACGCTGCGATTGCACAGAGCGGCAGCGGCGCAAATGTGCGCGGTACGGTTGTCGATGCAGAAACCGGCTCTCCCATCGCCTTCGCACAAGTTACTGACTTGTCCCTTGGTTTGACTACCCAGACAGACCACGCCGGCCGGTTCCATTTCAACAACATCGCATTGAATGAAACCTTCATGCCCACGACCATCTCCGTCAGTGCGGCCGGCTACGGCAATTGGACCATCCAAAATGTTCGTTTGATTGTTAACGACACGTTGATCCTAAACGTCGAATTGAATGATGAACCTCAAACCATTGTCGTCCCCCAAATCCCTGCCGACCGACCTGAACAAATGGAAAGCGTAGCGGGCGCACGACGAGAAATCACTCCCAGCTTCGACGAAACCTGGTATCCCATCCCGACCTCGATCCGGGTGCGAGTCACGGGATATGATGCATACTGCGATCTCTCACGACCCTATACCGTAGAAACGATCGACTTCAAAGACTACGCCAAACACGTTCTCCCCAACGAGTGGAATCTTTTCTGGCACGATGAATCCCTGCGTGCCGGCGCCATGGCGGTTAAAATGTACGCCTGGTCGTATATCGCCGTGGGGGGCAAGTGGCCCGACGCCGACGTTTACGACAGCACCTGCGATCAGGTCTATAACCCGAATTACGAATACGCCAGCACGAATCAAGCCGTGGACGACACCTGGAACTGGCGTCTGACCCGCGGAAGTTACTTGTTCCGCACGTTCTATCGCGCCTACCTCAGCCAATGCCCGCCGGAAATCGACGGCGAATGCATGGGCCAGTACGAATCTCGGGATCTGGCGGAAGCCGGTCAAACCTGGGACAAAATCCTGCTCAGCTTCTATGAAATCGGCGACCTCCAACTCATGTTACCGGTGGAAGGCGGCTACTCCATGCGTTTCTACGGCGACGCCGACGATGACGGCGATCGCCTGAAACTCGCCGTCGACGATCCCAGCAACAGCGATCCCGGACCCCCGGCCGATGTCGGAAGTACAGACTTCACCGTCGAATGGTGGCTCAAAGCTCGCCCGGGCGACAACGCCGCTGAAGTCCCACACGAACC
>Ga0307430_1000254_pt1 | contig 51610 bp, 37 predicted proteins | sample SalMarWE160130MG_FD_202159 | JGI IMG/M metagenome (GOLD analysis project Ga0307430, IMG submission 202159) | Salt marsh sediment microbial communities from the Plum Island Ecosystem LTER, Massachusetts, United States - WE1603-130 | ecosystem: Environmental > Aquatic > Marine > Intertidal zone >... | reverse complement strand
TATTAAAGTATCTTAAAGATAATGACATTGATAAATATCGAAATATTATTGAGTCACTAAATTTAAGAAAATAATTAGTCATTAGTGAATAAATCTAGCGTGAAGCGTTCTCTGTCATTCCCGCGAAAGCGGGAATCTATTCTTGACAGGCGGGACACCTGTCCTACGTTGAAGGTTTATACAGTGAATCAGTTAAATTGTTTACACTAATTAACTAACTAGCTAACCAGGTAACCAAATGTATACGCTCTACGCTAAACGCTATACGCTAGTTTATACGAGATAAGAATTAGGGCTTACGGAAAAAAAATTACTATAAAAAAAGGAGGAAGATAAATATTTAATGTTAGGAACTAAAGAAATTAAAATTAATTTGAATGGTAAAGTAATAAATATAGAAACCGGTAAAATTGCTAAACAGTCAGACGGTTCGATTGTAGTTAGTTGTGAGGGAACTATCGTGTTAGTAACAGCAAACAGTTCCAAAGAACCACGCGAAGGGATAGACTTTTTCCCTTTAATGGTAGATTACGAGGAAAAATTTTATGCTGCAGGTAAAATACCAGGTGGGTTTTTCAAAAGAGAGGGTAGACCAAGCAAGAATGCCATATTAACCTCACGACTTATTGACCGCCCATTAAGGCCTTTGTTCCCCAAAGAATATAGAAATGATGTCCAGGTTATTGCTACCGTTTTGTCGTATGATCAAAAAAATTTACCGGATGTACTTGCTGTAATAGGAGCTTCTGCGGCTTTATGGATATCGGACATTCCTTTTCTAGGCCCCATAGGAGCCGTCAGGATTGGACTGGTAGAAAAAGAATTCATAGTTAATCCCGGCCCCGAGGAATTAGAAAACTCAGAATTAGACTTAATCATAGCTGGTACAAAAGATTCAATTATAATGATGGAAGGTGGGGCAAAAGAGGTACCCGAAGAAACTGTACTAAAGGCAATTGATATTGCTCAGGAAGCAATTAAAACCATTGTAGAAGGCCAGGAAAAATTAGCCGATATTTTGGGAAAATCTAATATAAAAGAAGAAAAACAATATTCAGAAACAGCAAAATTGGAAGATAATTATCGTACAGAAATTAAAAATCTCTACGTAAAAGAAATTAAAAAATCAATATGTATAAGTGAAAAGAAGGAAAGAGAAAATGCATTAAAAAATATATCTAATCAGATTATTGAAAAACTATCCGCTGAAGGAGACAATTTATCCCTCTTGAAAAATGCCTATGATGAAGTTTACAAAGAGACTGTTCGTGATTTAATAATTCAGGAAAAAATAAGAGTAGACGGAAGAAAATTAGACGAAATACGGCCTATTAGCTGCGAAACCGGGGTGCTTCCTCGAGTTCATGGAAGTGCTTTATTTACCAGAGGTGAAACACAAGCCCTGGTTATCACTACCCTCGGAACCGTAAAAGATAGGCAATTCATAGATACTTTGGAAGACGAATCTTCAGAAAGGTTTTATCTGCATTATAATTTTCCGCCTTTTAGCGTTGGCGAGGTAAGACCAAGAAGAGGCCAATCAAGAAGAGAAATTGGTCATGGTTCGTTGGCAGAAATGGCCCTAAAAGCGGTAATTCCCCCGGAAGAAAAATTCCCTTATACTATTCGCATAGTTTCTGAAATTTTAGAGTCAAATGGCTCTTCTTCTATGGCTTCTGTTTGCGGAGGAAGTCTATCCTTGTTTGATGCCGGAGTTGCTATTAAAAATCCGGTAGCCGGAGTTGCCATGGGATTAGTAAAAGAAGGTGAAAATATAGAAATATTAACCGATATTTTAGGCTTAGAAGACCATTATGGTGATATGGACTTTAAAGCCACCGGAACCGACCAGGGTATTACCGCTATTCAAATGGACCTGAAAATTGCGGGCATCTCAAAAGATACAATGCAAGATGTTTTACAGAGGTCAAAAGAGGCAAGATTATTTATCCTTGAAAAAATGAATAAAACAATGTCTAAACCTAAAGAAGAATTATCTGAATATGCGCCAAAAATATTAGTTATAAATGTTGACCCCTCTAAAATTGGCATGGTAATCGGCCCCAGTGGTAAAAATATTAAAAAAATCATAGAAGTAACGGGTGCTTCTGTTGACATTAAAGATGATGGAGAAATATTTATAGCTGCAACAGACGGAAAAACTCTGAAACAAGCAAAAAAGATGATCGAAGATTTGGTAAGAGAAGCCAAGGTTGGTGAAACATATGAAGGAAGAGTGACCAGGACAACCAATTTTGGAGCTTTTGTCGAAATTTTCCCCGGCAAAGAAGGCCTGGTCCATATCTCTAAATTGTCACATGAACGAATAAGGAGAGTTGAAGATGTGGTCAGAGTCAATGATAGTATACTGGTTAAATGTATTGGAATTGATGATCAAGGTAGAGTTGATCTAAGAAAAATGGATAGCGATGAAAACAATATTGTAAACAATGATATTGATAAAAAAAATGAAAACTTAGATTAATATTTATAGTTGTAATATAAAAAATAACAGATAAAGAAGTGGATTTGGTGTAGTGGAGAATAATAAAATAGAAATAAAAATAGAAAAAGTAGAAGGATGCGAGGATTTACCTTTTCCTATTTCCGCAAGTAAATTCTCCTCCGGAGTTGATTTGCTATGCGCAGAAGCTGCAGATACTGTATTAAAACCGGGTAAGAGAAAATTAATTTCTACCGGGATCAAAATTATGATTCCTGAAGGTTATGAAGGTCAAATAAGACCTCGAAGCGGTCTATCTCTTAAACATGGTATTACGGTTTTAAATACCCCGGGTACTATTGACTCAGACTATAGAGGTATTGTAAAGGTAATATTAATCAATTTAGGCGAAGAAGATTTTAAGATACAAAGAGGAGATAGAATAGCCCAATTAGTAATCCAAAAAATATTTTTCCCTAATTTTAAAATTGTAGAGACCCTGGATAAAACCAAAAGGGGAGAAGGTGGCTTCGGACATAGCGGCATAGGAACTAGCGTATAGCGTGGAGCGTAGAGCGTATAGAAATATAGTATCGCGTATTGCGTATCAAGTATCGCGTTACATAATACAGTATCAAGTATCGAGTATATAGCTAAGAAAATAAAAGAGAAGAAAGTAGGGGCGTATTGCATACGCCTTGATAGCATAGAGAGTTTAGCGTAGAGGATATTAGTTATCCAGTTACCCGGTTAACCAGTTTACCAATTAAAGTACAGGCTACAAGTTGCAGGTTGCGAGCTACAAGTTTTCCATCTTGCATCTATTAATTGGAAACTGATTTTCTTCGCGCAATACGCAATACTCGATACTTTATTTTGGCGGAGGTATTTAATGACCACTGAATTAATCTTTGGTATGGTGGGAGGTCTGGGATTATTTTTATACGGAATGCAGCTGCTTAGTGATGGCTTACAAAAAGCTACTGGTGATAAAATACAGAGAATTCTGGAATTCTTAACCAACAAACCACTAATGGGTGTTGCAACCGGGGCTCTAATAACTTCCATTATTCAAAGTAGTAGTGCTACAAGTGTTATCACTATTGGATTGGTAAACGCAGGATTATTAAATTTGAAACAAGCTGTAAGCGTAATAGCCGGAGCAAACATAGGTACCACCGTAACCGCTCAGATTGTATCTTTCCGTTTAGAGCAATATGCTCTTCCGGCAATTGGCATAGGTTTTATCATTAATTTTTTAGCTAAAAGGAAAAGTTATAAATATTTTGGGCAAATTTTACTAGGTTTTGGTATATTATTTTTGGGTTTATACACCATGTCTCAAGCTGTGAGGCCGCTAAGAAATTATACTCCATTCTTAGATTTATTAATGAATATTTCTCACAATCCTTTATTGGGCATTGCGGTTGCTGCAATCTTTACCGCCATAATTCAAAGCAGTAGTGCTACTACTGCCATTGTAATTGCCATGTCTATTCAAGGTATAATCGGTATAGAAGCAGCAATCCCCCTTATTTTGGGAAGCAATATAGGAACTTGTTTTACTGCAGTAATTGCCAGCATAGGTAGTTCTATAACCGGGAAAAGAGTCGCTCTTTCTCATCTATTTTTTAATATCGGAGGAGTTGTTCTATTTCTATTCTTTATAAATAAATTCTCATACCTGGTATCATTGACCTCATCAAGTATCCCAAGGCAAATCGCCAATGCTCATACTTTATTTAATATAATTAATGCAGCAATATTACTTCCATTTCTTTCTTTGTTTGTTAAATTTATAGTTAAACTTTTACCAGGAGAAGAGATTGTCATCAAGAAAGGCCCAATTTACCTAAATAAAGATATGATAATTACACCATCCCTCGCTTTGAGCCAGGTAACCAAAGAACTGGTTAGAATGGGTGAAATGGTTGAGAGTATGTTAAATGATGTAATCATGTCTTTTATTCAAAATGACCTAAATATTTTAAAAAATGTATATTTGAAAGAAGAGGTAGTAAATACTTTAGAAAAGGAGATTACCAAATATTTAGTATTAATAGCCCAGAATTCTCTTAGTCCTAAACAATCAAAAAGATTAACCGATTTAATGAATATAGTTAATGATATAGAAAGAGTAGGGGATCATGCTGAAAATTTAGCTGAACTTGCCGAAGAAAAAATAAATGAAAAGCTGCCTTTTAGTGAAAAAGCTTTAGATGAACTAAAATCTATGTTTTCTAAAGTCCAATTTTCCTTAAATAAAACGATTTTAGCATTAAAAAATAGAGATATAGAGTTAGCTCGAGAGGTAGCTTTAAAAGAAGATGAAATTGATAATATAGAAAAAGGACTTCGTAATAATCATATAAATAGGCTAAACCAAGGCATTTGTTATCCGGAATCCGGTGTTATCTTTTTAGATATAATAAGTAATTTAGAAAGAGTTGGAGACCACGCTAATAACATTAGTTTGATGGTAATCGATGAGCTTTCCCAAAGTTAGAGGAATATATGTCATTAATATTATTAGGGCTAATACAAGGGTTGACTGAATTTTTTCCGGTAAGCAGTTCCGGGCATTTAGTAATAGCAAAATATTTCTTGCAGCTAAAATTGCCGGGTGCGGCATTTGAGGCATTTTTGCATTTTGGAACAATTATCGCCGTAATAATACTCTTTAGAAAAGATATTAAAGAATTAGTAATTTCTTTTTTTGACAGTATTTATAAACTATCTCGGGGAGAAAATATATTAAATATTTTTAAAAATAATTCATCATCAAAACTTGCCTGGTTTTTAGTAATCAGTACCATGCCGGCAGCAATTATCGGATATACTTTTAGCTCTTATTTTGAAATACTTTTTGCTAAGCCTATAATAACTGCCTTTATGTTAATTATTACGGGAGCCTTACTTTGGGTTGGAAATAAAAAATATTCAAAAGGTAATAAAAATATTTCGAAAATTACTTACAAAGATGCTATTATTATAGGGATAGCCCAGGCCCTCGCTATTTTTCCGGGGATATCGAGGTCCGGTTTAACCGTTATCGCCGGATTATCTAGAAACTTAGATCGAGAATTTGCGGCAAAATATTCCTTTATACTATCTGTACCGATCATTTTAGGTGCTTCAATTTTTAAAATTAGAGAGATATCTTCTTTAAATATAAATTTAAATATTATGATATTATCCGGGTTTGTAGCGGCTATATCAAGCTATGGGGCTATGAAAATATTTATAGGATTATTAAAAAAACAAAAAATATACTTTTTTTCATATTATCTTTGGATAGTATCTGGTTTAACAATTTGGATGTCTTTATCGAGAGGATTTTAATAAATTGAAAATAAAGAAAAAAAACACTAAAAATGAAACCATAAGTATAATTCTTATTGCATTTTCCTTGTTATATATTTTCGCTTTTATCTTCACTGATAAAATGGGGATAGTCGGAAAAATAATTGTTCAAACAGCAACTCGCAATATTGGTCTCGGTGCCTATATCTTCCCCGTCTTGTTATTATTCTTGGGAATTTTAATTTTTTTTAATTATAAACCACCCAATCCTTATCATAAACTTTTCGGTATTAGTTTTTTATTTATTATATTTCTTGTATTTATCCATCTTAAATTACTATTACTTGATAATCCCTATCCATTGGCAATGAAAGGAGCCGGCGGGGGTTTATTAGGTTATTATTTTGCCAATTCTTTATATCTTTACTTTGGAATAAAAGGTGCTTATCTTGTTCTGATATCTCTTAGTTTGCTATCCGCCCTATTTATAACTGAAATATCCTATTTTTATATATTTAGCAACCTGGGAAATAAAATAAAGAAAATATTCAATAATATTTATAATATTTCAAAAAATATAGGAACAAAAATATCTAAAATTTCAAGGCACAAAGAGGAACCCGATTATAAAGAATACGAAGAAGATGAAATGCCTAAAAGAATATTTAAGATAAAAAGAACAAGGGAAAAAGAAAAGAAATTAGAAGAAGAGAAAATGTTAGATAGAGATTATAAAGAATCCAATCAGGAACCCAAGGTAGACATATATCAAGTTCCACCCCTGTCACTACTATCTGATTCGTACGCTGAAGATAAGACAGATATCAAATTAAATATTGAGGAAAATGTAAAAACACTCGAAAAAACCTTCACTAATTTTGGAATCGATGCAAAAGTCGTTGGGGTTATCCACGGACCAACTGTTACCCGATATGAAATTCATCCTGCACCGGGGGTTAAAATATCTAAGATAACTAATTTAAGCAATGATATCGCTTTATCGTTTGCAGTAGCCTCAGTCAGAATAGAAGCACCAATACCCGGTAAAAATGCTGTAGGAATCGAAGTCCCTAACCGTAAAAGAATAAATGTTTATTTAAAAGAAATATTACAAAGTAGCGAATTCCAAAATGGAAAATATAAAATACCCATAGCCTTAGGAATAGATATTGGAGGCAAGCCCATAATTTCAGACCTAACCGAACTTCCTCATTTATTAATTGCCGGGGCAACCGGATCAGGGAAAAGTGTATGTATTAATAATATAATATTGAGTATTCTTTATAAACTTAACCCAGAAACAGTAAAATTTATTATGATTGACCCAAAAAGAGTAGAACTAAATATTTACAATGGCATTCCGCATTTATTAATACCCATTATAACCGATGCAAGCCAAGCCATTAAAGTGCTAAACTGGTCGATATCTGAAATGGAAAAAAGATTTAAAATATTTGCAGAAGCAGGAGTCAGGAATTTAGAAGGATATAATGAATATGTTAGAAATATTAATAATGATACTGAACCCTTACCCTACATTATAATAGTAATCGATGAATTAGCTGATTTAATGCTATCTTCTCCGGTAAAAGCCGAGGAATCATTATGTAGGTTAGCCCAGATGACCAGAGCAACCGGCATTCATTTAATAATAGCTACTCAACGTCCTTCTGTAGATATTATTACCGGTTCGATAAAGGTTAATTTCCCTTCCAGGATTGCCTTTGCAGTTTCTACCCAGGTTGATTCAAGGACTATATTAGATGTTAATGGGGCCGAAAAATTGTTAGGAAATGGTGATATGCTATTTTCACCGGTTGGTGTCTCCAAACCAATTAGGGCTCAAGGAGCTTTTGTAGTAGAAAAAGAAATTAGAAATGTGGTATCCTATTTAATGAAACATTCCCCCTCTCCTGAATATGAGCAGGAAGTGTTAGAATATAAAAAGAGTAAAGGTCTAATGCAGGAAACAGAAGAAGAGGAAGAAGATGAATTATTCAATGATGCTGTTTCTATTATTATCAATAGTAAACAAGCTTCAATATCCATATTGCAGAGGAAGCTTCGAATTGGTTACACCCGCGCAGCTCGATTGATAGATGTAATGGAAAAAAAGAGAATCGTGGGACCATACGATGGTCGAAATCCCAGAAAGATATTAATTTCCAATGAAGAATACTTAGATAAATATGATAAATGAACTAGTCTTTAGTCGTTAGTATTTAGTCGTTAGCCAGAAAAAATAAGAAAGCAAAAATTAAGAAGAAATTGATCAATTAACCTTTCCCGATTGGCAGATGTCATTCCCGCGGAAGCGGAAATCCAGTACATTTACCCTCACAATTATGAATTGGAGAATTGGAGAATCGGTCAATCGGTAAATTATTATAATTATTTTCATTTTTAAGCAGGAAAAAGATAATCGGTGTCGTATTAATATATTAAGGAACATAAAATAACTAACTATCTTGATAATTATGGTAGAAATCTATTTTTAAGGGGGTGATAGATGAATTATTTTTCTGTCTGCATAAAAGTAAATTTGTGATTTTAAGTATTTTTAAAAATGAAAGGAGATTTCAGAAATGAAAAAGAATCTATTAGTAGTAACCGCTTTAGTAATAATCTTAAGTTTATGTTTTTCTTCTACAGTTTTTTCTGCAGAACCACTTAAAGTCGGAATAGTAACAGATGTTGGAGGAAGAGGAGACAGATCATTTAATGATTCGGGAATTCGTGGACTGGAGACCTGGGCAGCGAAAGTAAAATATGTACAAGGTGGTGGTTATGAGCCTCTTAGTGATGAAGACCTTAAGGCAAGTATTCCTGGGGACTTAGCAGATGCAAATATCGAACCTCTAAACGTAGAAGCTATTGTTCTTGAATCAAAAGATATGAAAGACTATATACCAAACATCTCTACATTAGTTGAACAGGCACATTGTGACCTGGTCGTTGGTGTAGGATTTATGCTTGCAGGTGCAATTGGTGAATCTGCCATAAAATATCCTAATACAAAATTTTTGTTGATTGATGCGCCTCCCGTAGATGAAACTGGAACTGTAGTAGATCTGGTAAATGTAGTGAGTTATCTATTTAATGAGCATGAATGCGGATTCTTAGTAGGAGCAATTGCAGGATATGCCACAAAAGCCGCTAAGGTTGGTTATATCGGTGGTATGCCAATTCCCCCGGTAACAAGATATGAAGCAGGATATTTGGCAGGTGTAAAGACAACGAATCCAAATGCTAAAATTTATGGACAATATACCGGCAGCTTTACCGAACCAGCATTGGGTAAAAGTTCTGCCGAGTCTCAAATAAGCCAGGGCTGTGACATTTTATTTCATGCAGCAGGTGCAACCGGAAATGGCATGTTCCAATCAATCTGTGAAAAGGGTGCTCCTTATTGGGGTATTGGAGTTGATGTAGATATGGGTCTTGATCCAAATCTTTGCCCTGATAGAACACTTACTTCTGCCATAAAACATGTAGATTATGCAACATATCTCGCAATTAAAAGTGTTGTAGATGATACATTCCATAGTGGCCTCATAGTAATGGCATTGAAAGATGGTGGAGTAGGTTGGGCTCCTGACCATGTAAAGGATGTTCTCACACAAGAACAAATTGATAAGGTAGAGCGTTTAAGACAAATGATTATTGATGGTGAAGTTACAGTACCTCAGGATCCAAAAGATGTTAAAGCTTGGAATCCTCCAACTAATTTTTAATTAAAGAAATTGAGAACCGATACAGGATGCAGGGAGGGGTGATTAATCTCCCCTGCGTCCTGTATATAATATTGAGAGGTAATTATGAGAGCATTAGAAGTTAAGAATATTATTAAACAATTTCCGGGTGTTCTTGCGAATGATAAAATAAATCTTTCTGTAGACAAAGGAAAAATATTTGCTATTGTAGGAGAAAATGGAGCGGGAAAGTCTACTCTTATGAAAATTATTTACGGATTATACACTCCTACATCAGGTGAAATTTATGTGTTTGGCAAAAAAACAGATATAAAGAACCCTCATGATGCAATTAATTTAAAAATAGGTATGGTACACCAGGAATTCATGTTAATACCACGTTTTACTGTAACGCAGAATATTGTTCTTGGTGATGAACCGCATAAAGGATTAGTGTTTGATTATAAAAAAGCTTTAAAAGAGGTTGGTGAGTTATCGGAAAAATTCGGATTAAAGATAGATCCGAGGGAAAAAGTAGCAAATCTTCCTGTAGGCATCCAACAAAAAGTTGAAATATTAAAAATATTAAGAAGAGGCGCAGAAATACTGATTTTTGATGAACCTACTGCAGTGCTTACTCCGGAAGAAACTGAAGATTTGTTTAAAACCTTAATAAAATTAAAAGAAGATGGCAAAACGATTCTTTTTATTTCTCATAAACTTAAAGAAGTAATTGCTATTGCAGATAAAATTGCAGTTTTACGAAGAGGGAAACTTCAAGGAGTAGTAGAAAAAAAGAAAACAAATGAAGTAGAACTTGCCCGAATGGTAGTTGGTAGAGATGTATTATTAGAAATCCCAAAAGTTAAGACCAAGATTGGTAAAGAAGTTATTAATGTCCACAATCTTACAGTAAAAAACAATAGAGGTATTATAGGATTAAAGGGAATATCTTTCGAAGTTCACGCAGGTGAAATACTTGGTATTGCAGGGGTTGAAGGAAATGGACAAGCTGAATTAGTTAATGCATTAATTGGATTTACTCGTCCGTTAAAAGGGAAGATAATATTTAATGGTGAGGAAATTAGACTCCTTACTCCCTACAATTTAAGAACCAGGGGGTTGGCATATATTACCGAAGACAGAAAGAAGAGAGGACTTGTTTTACCCTTTAGGGCAAGAGAAAACATTATTATGGGTCAGCACACCCTTTATCCTTTTTCTAAAAAAGGAATATTAAACGATACAGAGATTGATAAATTTTCTACGAAGAAGCTAGAAGAATTTGATATAAGGCCGAGAGATATACACGCAAGAATTAGTAATCTTTCAGGAGGTAATCAGCAAAAAATAATTCTTGCCAAAGAAATGTCTACTGATCATAATTTTCTTCTCGCTTCTCAGCCTACGAGGGGATTAGATATTGGTGCAACAGAATTTGTATACAAGAAACTTGCCGAAGAGAAGAAAAAAGGTATAGCAATATTATTAATTTCACTTGAATTATCGGAGATTATGGCTCTTTCCGATAAGATATTAGTATTATATGAAGGAGAAATAGTTGGGGAGATGACACCAGATAAAACAAATGAAGAAGAGTTAGGACTTATGATGCTCGGACTAAAAAGGCAGAAGAAGGTGGCAAAATGAAAGATGTATTAAAAAAAGTTATCTTTGGAAGAAAAGAAAAACACTGGTGGATGAATATTTTAGTTCCACTTATTTCTATACTTCTATCATTTATTCTTGGTGCAATACTTATAAAAGCTACCGGAAGAGATCCAGTTGTTGCCTATAAACTCTTATTTGGGAATTCAGGTTTATTTCCTGGCCCATATTGGAAAGGTCATTTTGCAGAGATGCTTATATCTTCAGCCATGTTTATTGCAACAGGTCTTGGATTTGCAGTAGCTGCAAAAGGAGGACTGTTTAATATTGGAGCAGAGGGCCATTTTATTGTTGGTGGTATTACCGCTGCCTATATTGGATATGCTGAACCATTTGCAAGTTTACCGAAGATTATTCATTTACCTTTTATTTTTATTTGCGCAATGCTTATGGGAGGCCTATGGGCAGCTATCGCCGGATACCTAAAAGCAAAAAAAGGTATACATGAAGTTATTTCGACAATTATGTTGAACTGGATTGCTCTTTATCTTATCGAAGGGTGGCTTGTTATAGGTCCCATGAAAGCAGCAGTTGAAACAGGAGTATCCGGTACCCCGTATATTAGTCTAAGTGCTAAACTCCCGAAAATATTTCCCGGTACTCGTCTTAATATCAGTATTATTATTATTATCGTTGTTTTATGCCTTGTTTGGTATTTATTTTACAAAACTACGCTTGGTTATGAAATTCGTGCAATGGGCCATACCTTAATTTTTGGAATGGAAGCTCCAAAAGCATCCGGAGTGAATATTGAAAGGAGGACTATTCAAACGATGTTTATCTCTGGTGCTATTGCAGCATTAGGTGGAGTATTCATGGTGCTTGGTGTTCTCTCTCAATACCCACCTATATTTTCAGGTGGATATGGATTTGATGGAATTGCAGTTGCTTTAATCGGACAAAATGAACCGATCGGTGTTTTTCTTGCTGGTATTCTCATCGGAGCATTAAGGACAGGTGCAACTTCTGTACAACTAGCTCACGTTCCTAAGACTTTCCCTTCTATTATAGAAGGTTTCGCTGTGGTTTTTATTGCACTTCAAGCACTTGTGAGATACTGGCTTATAAAACTCACACAATTAAAAAAATCCAGCCAAGTTAAAACAGAAGGAGGTGCAAGATGAACAATATGTCTCTTTTAAACGATTCCATTGCACAAACATTAGATTACGCTGCACCAATTCTCTTTGCGGCCTTAGGTGGTTTAATTTCAGAAAATGCTGGTGTTGTAAACATTGCTCTGGAAGGCATGATGCGATTTGCTGCCTTCTTCGGTGTTTGGGGAGCATTCGTATCAGGAAGTCCTTGGATTGGACTGCTCTGGGGTATCGGAATAGGTATTTTACTTGGCATTCTTCATGCTTACATTACCGTAAATTGGGCCGGTAATCAGATCGTTTCTGGTGTTGCAATAAATGTTATGGCCATGGGAATTGTTACTTATTTACTTGAGTTAATTTTTAAAACTACCGGCTATTCACCTCCTGCCCCTTATTTTGGAGCAGCAGCAAATAAAATTCATCTTATATTTTTAAAAAATATCCCTATTTTAGGTGGATTTGCGGACCTTACGATATTTGTTTGGTTTTCGTTAATTCTTGTGGTTATTTTGCATTTTGTTTTATACTATACAGTAATTGGATTAAGAATTCGCGCGGTTGGAGAAAATCCTAGGGCTGCAGAAACTCTGGGGGTCAATGTCTCCAAGATAAAATGGTTTTCGGTAATTTTCGGAAGTATATTTGCCGCTTTTGGTGGAATGGCACTTTCATTAGGGACACTCTCTTCTTTCACTAACTCAATGGCTATGGGTAAAGGTTTTATAGGACTTGCTGCAATGATATTCGGTAAGTGGACACCATTTGGGGCATTGGGTGCAGCAATCATTTTTGCTTTTGCACAGGTACTGCAATTATTACTTCAAAGTACAGTAAGTGGTTTTGCAAAAATAATTCCTCTAGGTTTTTACCTATCACTTCCATATTTGCTAACACTAGGTGCCCTAATTGGTTTTGTGGGTCGAGCAATTGCACCAGCAGCTGATGGAATACCTTATAAAAAAGAAAGTTGAAGATTAGAAAAATTGATTTTTATTGTTTTATTAGTTTTTTATAATAATTATTTATATTTTATTTAATATATTTATTAAAAGTATATCCAATAACTATATCATTTAAAACTGTAAAAGATAGATGGAGATGAAATCAAATTCAGATTACTCAATTATTTACTTAAATATAGAAATAAATGTTTCAGAGTTTTATGAAAGGCATTAGTAATCTAAAGTGAGGAGATAATGATAATAAATATGAATTCTAATTATGAGATAAAAGATATTTCTCTGGCTACCGAAGGAAGGATGAGAATTAATTGGGTCAGTCAACATATGCCAATTTTAAATACCATAAAAAATCAATTTATTAAAGAAAAACCATTTCAGGATAAGAGGATAGCTATTAGTGTTCATCTGGAGGCCAAGGGTGCTTATCTAGCCCTGGTGATGAAGTGCGGGGGTGCTGAGGTGGCAATTGCCGGAAGCAATCCCTATTCTACCAAGGATGAAGTAACGGCAGCTTTAGCGGAAGAAGGAATAAAAGTCTATGCTCAATATGGTGTTCCAGAGGATATTTTTAGACATTATTTGAATCGAGTTTTGGATATTAAACCCCATCTTATTATAGATGATGGCGCAGAGTTAGTTTCTATAGTTTCTACTGAAAGAAAAGAATTGCAAAAAAATATTTTAGGAGCAGCTGAGGAGACTACTTCAGGGATAATAAGACTGCAAGCCTTGGAAAGAGAGGGTAAGCTTGCTTTCCCGGTGATAAGGGTAAATGATGCCTACATGAAATATCTCTTTGATAACCGTTATGGCACTGGTCAATCGGTCTGGGATGCCATTATGAGGACTACCAATCTTAATATTGCTGGTAAGACTGTGGTAGTAATAGGATATGGTTGGTGTGGCAAAGGCATTGTCTCCCGAGGTCGGGGGTTGGGTGCCGAAGTAATAATTACGGAGATAAATCCTGTTCATGCTATTGAGGCCCGGATGGAGGGTTTTAAGGTTATGAAATTAGAAAAAGCTGTCCCTTATGCAGATATATTTATCACTGCTACCGGAAATAAAAATGTATTAGTAAAAAAACATATAGAGAAGATGAAAGATAAAGCTATCCTTGCCAACGCAGGACATTTTGATGGTGAAATTTCTAAAAGAGATTTAAAAGAGTTGTCTATAAAGAAAAATGAAGTAAGAAAAAATATCGATGAATATATTTTAAAAGATGGTCGAAGAATCTATTTACTGGCCCAAGGTAGTCTGGTTAATATTTCTGCTGGAGATGGTCATCCGGTAGAGATTATGGATTTATCCTTTGCCTTACAGGCCCTTTCTATAAAATATATTAATGATCATTATAAAGAACTGGAAAACAAACTCTATAGAGTTCCAGAGGAGATAGATCAAAAAGTAGCCAGATTAATGTTAGAAGCTTCAGGTATAGAGATTGATGAGCTTACCCCAGAGCAAAAAAGATATCTTCAGGGATGGAAAATTTAAAGAAAAAGGGGACAGCTCGTGCGCCAAAATAAGGGTGCATCATATAGTGGAATGATACCACTAATGAATAAGGTTTAGCAAACCATTCATAGCGAATCTTGGGCAAAATAGGGTAACTTATTGCATTAAGCATAGATAGCAAGGTAGTAGGTCAAAAGTGAAAGTTGAAGGGATAGGGCCTCGAAATTACGATTGGGAAGGTTGATACTGTGAACCGAGTAGAAAACAACACCAGTATATGTTATATGTGAGTATATATTGGCTTCTCCGGGGTCTATAATTAAAAAAAGTAATTATTCATGAAATTGGACATTACTTTGGTTTAGGAGAAGCAGATTTGTGAAAGATTGAAAAGGATAGGAATATGAATTATTAATAATATGATAGAGCTTTCAGAAAGATTAGAACCATTTATATGGAAAATACCCAAAGTTGAGCTGCATCTTCACTTAGAAGGAGCAATCCCTTTGCCCACCTTATTAAATTTTATCCAAAAGAGAGGTAAGGATAACTCCCTGAAGAATCTGGGAGACCTTAAAAAACGTCTGGTCTATTCTAATTTTACTCAATTTATTAAAGTTTGGTTATGGAAGAACAGTTTTATTACTGAATATGAGGATTTTGAAGAATTAGCTTACCAGGTTCTGCAGAGCTTGAGTCAACAAAATGTGAAATATGTAGAAGCTTTTTACTCTCCGCGGGATTTTACCTTCAGAAATAAAAAATTATCCGCTTGTGGAATAACCGAAAGTTTGATTAAGGGCAAGAAAAAAGCTTTTGATGATTTTGGAATTCGGAGTGAATTGATTGTAGACCTAGGAAGGGATTATGGTCCACGTATGGGTATGGGCTTGCTAAAAGAATTAGCCGTTTATTTAGGTCTGGGGCTTATAGGTATTGGTTTAGGAGGTAGTGAGAAGTTATTTCCAGCAGGCCTCTTTACTAAAGTATATCGGGAAGCCAGAAACCGGGGTTTTCGGCTTACTGCCCATGCGGGTGAAGCAGCAGGAGCCAAGTCTATCTGGGCAGCCCTTGATAAACTTGAGACAGAGCGAATAGGTCATGGATTAAGGGCTTATGAAGACCCTCGATTGATTGATTATCTTAAAGAAAGACAGATACCATTAGAAGTGTGCGTAGTAAGCAATATCAAGACTCAGGTTTGTAAAACATTCAAAGAACATCCCATTAGAAATTATTTTCAAGATGGGTTAATGGTAACAATTAATTCTGATGATCCTACTATGTTTGACACTTCGATTACCAATGAATATTTAGTTTTAGTTCAAAGGTTCGGATTTAGTTTAGAAGAGATAAGAAAGATTAATTTAAATTCTATCAAAGCTTCTTTTATGTCTGATAAAGAGAAAGATTCAATGAGGGGAACTTTTAATAAAGAATGGGAAGAGCTGATATATAAATATTTTAAAAAGTAAGGGAATAAGAAGTGGAGAAAAAATCAGGATGAAAAATAAAATAGAAAAGAGGAAAGAATCTTAAAAAAAAGAAAAGATATTTTTAACTCATTCTTATTTTAAATATACTCTACCTGTTTTCTCTTTGGAATTTAGTTCAAGATTATATCTTTTTATTGTTTTTCGGTAGTCCACTTTTGATTTTTAAATAAAAAAATATCAAGAATAACTCGACCATGAAATGTTTTAGGTATATAATATAAAAAATAACACAATTTCCGAAAAAGGAGAAATGTTTAATCAAATGAAAGATATTGGAAATTTCTTAAGAGAGAGAAGGGAAGCAAAGGGAATTTCTTTAATTGAAGTAGAGAAGGATTTAAAGATACGTAAAAAATATTTGCAAGCACTTGAAGAAGGCAATATTGATTTAATTCCCGGCAAAACTTATATTGTTGGATATTTGAAAAATTATAGTAAATATCTAGATATAGATGAAGAAAATATTAATCAAATAATTCAAACTTACAATAATTTGGAAAAGCAGAAATCTGTTATAAAAGAAACCAAAAAAGAAAATATCTACCTTAAAACGAAAGATAGATCTATGTTTGAGAAAAAAAGGTTTTTCCTTCCTGTTAAGTATGTTTACTTATCTGGCTTTCTCATTATAATCTTTATTGGATTGCTTCTATTAAGCCGTTCTCTTAAAGAGGCTCAGGATTTCCCGGTTCCTTCGCCTGAAATCGGAAGCGAAACTGGTATAAATATTGAGGAAAAAGAGAACGATATAAGCACTTTAGCTGAAGAACTTATTAAATCGGAAGCAGAAGCTATTATCGCAGAATCTTTGACACAGGATAGTATTTTAGCTGAAAAATTACCTATTCTAAAATTGATAGCAAGTAACAAAACTTGGGTAAAAATTCTTTCCGAAGATAAAATAATATTTGAAGGAATATTATTTGAAGGAGAAGAATTTTTTTGGGAAACCGACCAAAGCTTAGAAATTATAACTGAATATCCGACTAAAATTGAAACATATTATGATGATGAATCGATTGAAATTAGCAAAGGAACTATTAATAATTATCTTCTAAAATATAATTTTATCCCTGCACAGAATATTTAATATTTTTAAGTATGACCGACTAAGTGGGTTACTCCCAGGCAGGATATGAAAACTTAACACAAAAAGAAGAATTAGGGATATGTTAAACCAGTGGGAAAAATGTCTTTACCAAAACCAGCCAAACTTATAATAAGTATGTTTACCTCAGATAAAAATCTATTTGACCTATATAAAGAGAAATTAATAAAAAGGTTCGGAGAAGTTGATATCGAGAGCAATGCTCAGCCTTTTAATTTTACCGATTATTATGAAGAAGAATTTGGCAAAAAATTAATGCAAAAGCTATTTTCCTTTTACACTCTGATTAGGCAAGATGAGCTTGCTGAAATTAAAATAATAACCAATGATTTGGAAAGTAATTTTGGTAAAGAAAATATCAAAAAAAATATGCCCTGCCATAAACGAAAGATAAATCTTGATCCGGGTTATATTACCCTGGATAAATATATTCTGGCCAGTACTAAAAATGGACCATCCAGAATTTACCTTAATCAAGGGATATATGCTGAAATTACTCTTAGATTTATAAATAAATCATTTGTTACTTGTGAGTACACCTATCCCAATTATAAAACCGATAAATATATATTTTTTTTAAATTCAGTCAGGCAGAAATACAAATTACAACTAAGAGATAAATTAGTCGTTAGTGAATAGTGAAATTAGTATCAAGTATCCAGTATCGAGTGTATAGCCAAAGATAAGATGAAAGAGAAATTAGTAAAAGAAGACACGGCACGCCGTGCCTCTACTAAAACAGGGATTAAGGAAAAGGAAATTTCTATACAATGAACTTAAATAAAATGTAAATAGAACAATAGGGAGTTAGTTATAAAAATTTGGAAAAAGTAAGATCATTTATTGCTGTTAATTTAAATCCGGAGATAAAAGAATATTTAGCATCTCTTCAAGCCAACCTAAATGTTCCTGAAACCAAAATAAAATGGGTTGAAAAAAACAACTTACACCTAACTATGAAATTTTTGGGGTACATATCATTAGAGCAAACGGAATTAATAAAATTAATATTAAAAAAAATTAGCAGCCGACATAGTCCATTCATCATAAAATTATCTTCTAATATCGGAATATTTCCGACTTACCAGATGCCCCGAATAATATGGTTAGGAATCAAAGAAGGTGTAAATCAATTAAATGAACTATATAATTCTATAGAAAATAATTTATCTAATAAAGGGTTCCCCAGGGAAAATAAAGAATTTTCCAGCCACATAACCATCGGAAGGGTGAAATTTATTAGAGATACGACTAATTTCATTAAAATATTAAAAAGCATTGAGGTAAATAATTTTAGCCAAGAGGTTGGCAGTATTGACCTCATGGAAAGTAAATTAACTCCAAATGGTCCCATATATAATATAACAGCTAAATTACCCCTATTAACACAGTAAAAAATCATAAATATTACTAAAATATTTATTAAAATAAGTAAGAAATATAAAGGAGTAAACTAAAAAATGACTGACAAAATAGAACAAAATAACTCGGAAAGAGAAAAAGCATTAGATATTGCCATGCAGAATATTGAACAAAGATTCGGAAAAGGTTCTATAATGAAACTAGGGGATCGCCCCAAAATTTCCGGAAGTAACACTATTTCAACCGGTTCATTGAGCTTAGATATCGCTCTTGGAATAGGTGGAGTCCCACGAGGAAGAGTAATAGAGATTTTTGGACCTGAAGCCTCAGGGAAGACTACGCTAGCTTTACATATCATAGCTGAAGCTCAGAAAAATAACGGTATCGCTGCTTTTATTGATGCTGAGCACGCTTTAGACCCGAATTATGCTAAAAATATTGGGGTTAACACCGATGAATTAATCATATCTCAACCTGATACCGGTGAACAGGCTTTAGAAATAGCCGAATCTTTAGTTAGGAGCAACGCGGTTGATGTTGTGGTAATAGATTCAGTTGCCGCCCTGGTACCCAAAGCAGAAATAGAAGGCAATATGGGAGATTCCTATATGGGATTGCAAGCAAGATTAATGTCTCAAGCTCTAAGGAAGCTTACCGCTATTATTAGTAAATCAAGAACTACAACCGTATTTGTAAATCAAATTAGAGAAAAGATCGGTGTCTTTTTTGGTAATCCTGAAACTACTCCCGGTGGCAGAGCGCTCAAATTTTATTCTAGCATCAGAATGGATATTAGAAGAAAGGCAACTATTAAAAAAGACGAAGATAATATCGGAATAACTGCTAAGGTAAAAGTAGTAAAAAATAAATTGGCTCCTCCCTTCAAAGAAACAATGTTCGATATAATTTTTGGTAAAGGAATATCCAAAGAAGGGGATATTATAGATCTTGGTGTTAAATATAACATATTACAAAAATCAGGAGTTTGGATATCTTTTAATGATATAAAATTTGGCCAGGGACGCGAAAACTCTAAAACATATCTGCAAGAACACCCTGAAATCGCAAAAGAGATAGAAGATAAAATATTGACAACCGCTGGGCTTGATAAAAGAATAAGTAAAGAGGTACTAAAAAAATAAATAAAATTATTTCTGTAAATTATGATAAAAAAGATGTTAGCCAAGTAGTTATTTATATAGATAATGAAGCAAAATACAAACTAAATGAAAATACGATTAAATCATTAGATATTTACGTAGGCAAAGAATTATCTGATCAAGAAATAGAAAAAATAATTTCCGAAGATAAAACTACAAGAGGCAAAGAATATCTATTAAGACTTTTATCCCGGAGAATTTATAGTAGATATGAAATATCCGGAAAATTAAAAAATAAAGGATATCCTGAAAAAAATATCGCTGAACTTATTTTTTGGTTAGAAGATAATAATTACATTAATGATGAGCTCTTCGCTGAGATGTGGGCACAATTTCGATTACAAAATAAACCAATAGGAAGATATAAATTAAACCAGGAATTAAGAACAAAAGGAATTAAACAGGATATTATCCAAAAAGTGATAGACAAAACATATAAAGAAATAGATGAACTCACCTTAGCTCACAATCTTATAATGGAAAAGATTGTATCATCCGAAATAAAAAAGGTTAGAATAGATCCAAAAAAAATATATAATTTTTTATTAAGAAGGGGCTTTTCAACAGAAATTTCGAGAAAAATTTACAATGAGCTAAACAATAAAAATACAGTAACAAGTAATAAGTAATGAGTAATGAGTGACAAGTTGTGGATTGCAAGTTCAAGTAAAACTTGGGTTGGATAAATACGACTTCCACAATAAAAGAAATATTTTACACGAAAAAGTTTTGAGTTTTGAATTATGGTTTTTCGTTTTTCGCTTTGCGTTTTTAGTTTATTGATTTATCCTATACGCTAAACGCTGTACGCTCCACGCTATATTTGTTATTTGACTTTTTAAACTCTACAGGTTAAAATATTTTAAGTAATTATTTCAAATTCTTGCAATCTCTTATGTAGTTATTACGGTTTCAAATACTATGTAAATAAATATCTGGTTACGTTAAAATTTGATTAAAATTAAAGATATCTTACGTACCTTGTAAATTGAATATTAGGAGGTGAAACAATATTAAAATTTACTATATTATTACGCTAAACATCCTTATTGGTATAACAATAGGTTATTTAATCACTAAGTATATTGCCAAGGCAAAAATATCATCAGCTGAACTAAGCGCTAAAAATATTATAGAAAATGCCGAAAGAGAAGCGAATTCCCTCAAGAAAGAAACAGAGTTACAAGCAAAAGAAGAAGCTTATAATATTAAAAGGGATGCTGATACTGAAATCAAACAAAAACGAATTGAAATGCAAAGGCTTGAGAGCAGCTTAATTAGCAGAAGCAATAGCTTGGTTCAAAAAATAGAGTCACTTGAAAAAAGAGAAAAATCATTAGATTGTAAAGAAAAAGAACTCGAAAATAATATACAAAAAACCAATAATCTATACCAAGAACAGAAAAACGAATTGATAAAAATTTCAAATATGAGCTTAGAGGAAGCAAAGAAAGAACTTTTGAGCAATTTAGAAAAAGAGCTTACTCATGAAACCGGTAAGATGATAAAAGAGATTGAAGATCAAGCAAAAACTGAAGCAGAGAAAAAATCCAGAAATATTATATCATTAGCGATTCAAAGATATTCCGCTGACCAAACAGTGGAAACAACGACATCTTTTGTACCTTTACCCAGCGATGACATGAAAGGAAGAATCATCGGGAGAGAGGGAAGGAATATCAGGACATTCGAAATGTTAAGCGGAGTTGATTTAATTGTAGATGATACCCCGGAAGCGGTTATTATCTCGGGGTTTGATCCTATACGAAGAGAAATAGCCCGGCTGTCTTTAGAAAAGCTGATTACTGATGGCCGTATACAACCAGCAAGAATTGAAGAAGTAATAGAAAAAACTAAAGTACAAGTTGAGAATAAGATCCAAGAAGAAGGGGAAAAAGTAGTATTTGATACGAATGTGAAAAATATAAGTCCAAAACTAATTAACTTATTGGGAAGATTAAAATACCGCACAAGTTACGGACAGAATGTTCTTCAGCATTCAATAGAAGTTGCATATCTTTCTGAAATTATGGCCTCAGAAATTGGCGCAAATTCGCAATTAGCTAAAAGAGCGGGATTGCTTCATGATATTGGAAAGGCTGTTGACCGCGAAATAGAAGGAACTCACGCTATGATTGGTGCTGAGATTGCCAAAAAAAATGGCGAAAGTCTTCAAGTAATTAATGCTATCGCTGCTCATCATTCGGATGTAGAACCAAAGACAATTGAAGCCGTTTTAATCCAATCTGCTGATGCAATATCTGCCTCTCGTCCCGGTGCCCGACGTGAGATGCTGGAAACTTATATAAAAAGACTTGAAAATTTAGAAGAAATTGCTAATTCGTTTGAAGGAGTAGAAAGAGCATTCGCTATACAAGCGGGTAGAGAAATAAGGATAATCGTAAATTCGGAAGAAATAGATGATTATACCGCAAAGAAGATAGCCAGGGATATTTCAAAAAAAGTTGAAAAAAATATAGATTATCCCGGTCAAATTAAAGTAATGGTTATTAGGGAAACCCGTTCAATTGAATACGCAAAATAAATAAAATAGATCCCCTTAAGCAGAATTGTAAAAAGAAATTGCAGAGAAAATAAGAAAAATCTGCAATTTCTTTTTTTGTAACTTAAATTACTATATTTATTTATGGAAGATAAATAATGACACATAAACCAAAATTATTCATTAAAACCTTCGGTTGCCAGATGAACGTCAATGATTCAGAATATATCATTGGTCAATTACTAAAATTAGGTTATTCAACCACAGAAGATATATCTAAGTCTAATTTAATTTTGTTAAACACCTGCTGTGTTAGAGCAAAAGTCGAGCAGAAAATATTCAGCTTAATCGGGAAGATAAAAAAAATAAAAGAATCTAACCCGGATGTGATTTTAGGTATATGTGGATGTATGGCTCAAAAAGAAAAGGAAAATATATTTGAAAGGGCACCTCATGTTGACTTTATATTTAATCCCTCTCAAATAAATAATTTGGAAAATATTATTAATAATCTTGTAAAATACGGCGGCGGAAAATATATTTCTTGCGATGATACTCCCGAATTTAGTTTAAATCATATTCCGGTTAAAAGGGAAAGTAAAATATCAGCCTGGATTCAAATAATGAGAGGCTGTAATAATTATTGCTCTTACTGTGTTGTCCCATACACCAGGGGTCCCGAGCAGAGCAGAGGAGCCTCCGAAATATTATCAGAAGCAGCTGATTTGGCTCATGATAAATATAAAGAAATATTTTTATTGGGCCAGAATGTCAATTCTTATGGTAATGACCTTTCTCAACCTGTTACTTTTTCTGAATTATTAGAATTATTAAATAACATTAAGGGTATAGAAAGAATAAGATTCACCACTTCCCACCCCAAAGATTTCTCTTTCAATTTGATAAAAACAATAAAAAAATGCCATAAAGTCTGTAACCATATCCATTTGCCTGTTCAGTCCGGCTCAAGCAAAATACTTAAAATTATGAATAGAAAATATGATATCGATTATTACAAGAATATCATCAAAGAAATTAGAAATAATATAGATGATATCGCAATTACCACAGATGTAATGGTTGGATTTCCCGGAGAAACCGAAAAAGACTTCACAGACACTTTAAATGTTTTTAAGGAAATAGAATTCGACGAAGCGTATACTTTCATTTACTCAAACAGGGAAACTTCTGTTGCTTCATTATTGCCTGACCAGGTTCCTCTACAGGCCAAGAAAGAAAGGTTATGGAAACTTATCGATTTGCAAAAAGGAATATCAGCTAAAATTAATAAAAAACTTGAAGGAAATATATTTGAGGTGCTGGTGGATAAAAAGTCTAAGAAAAATATTGAAAATCAATTATCTGGCCGAACAAATACCAATAAAACCACAGTTTTCACCGGTAAACAAGACTTGTTAGGCAAATTAGTTAAAGTAAAAATTGTAAAGTCGACAGCCTGGACTTTATATGGAGAACTAATCGGATGACCAACAGTAAAGACAATAATTTACTAATTTTATTGGGTCCTACCGGAGTAGGTAAAACAGATATTTCGATTAAATTAGCTCAAAAAATGCCTGATATAGAAATAATTTCTGCTGACTCCATGCAAATATATAGATATATGAATATTGGCACTGCTAAACCGAATATAAACATCTTAAATGACATAAAGCATCATATGATAGATATTGTTGACCCCGCAGAAAATTTTGACGTAATAAAATACAGTGAGTTAGCTGCGAAAATTATATTAGATGTTTTTAGAAGAGGTAAGATACCGATATTAGCAGGTGGTTCCGGACTATATATTTCTTCAATAATTAATCCTCTTTTTACCGGGCCTGCTAAGAATATTGAATGTAGAGAAATCCTGGAAGAAGAGGCAAAGATACACGGTAACAAATATTTATATGATAAATTATCCAAAATAGACCCGATTTCCGCTTCAAAAATTGAACCTAATGATTTAAGAAGAATAATCAGGGCTTTGGAAGTTTATAAATCTACCGGTAAAACCATCTCTTATTTGCAGAAAAAAGATTTCACTAAGAATACAAAATTTAATTATCAAATTATAGGATTTAAAAGAGATAGAGAGAATCTATATCAAAGAATTAATCTAAGAGTTGATAAGATGATTAAGAACGGATTCATAGAAGAGGTTAAAACCTTACGAAAGATGGGTTATAAAAAAGATTTAAATTCAATGCAGGGTCTAGGTTACAAACAGATAAACAAGTATCTTAATGATGAATACAGCAAACAAGGGGCTATTGATTTAATAAAGATAGAGACCCGGCATTATGCTAAAAGACAAATGACCTGGTTTAAAAATAAAATAGAAAATATCGAATGGATAGATTTAGATAAAATTAACGAAAATGAAGTAATTTCAAAAATAGAAAATATTTTAAAATATTTTCCAAAAAAGAAGGATTTTTGAAATTTATGTAGTATAATATATATAAAAATGAATATATATTCTATTCTATAAAATATTAATAATATTTTATCAATAAGAAGGTGAAGTCTTAAAATAATATTCCAAGAAAAGTTGAGAAAGGTACACTATCCGAAAGGATAGGCCGCAAAGCTTTGGGTCTAAATCACTATTAGTGACATGATCGCCAAACTGCCGATTTTTTTTATTTTAAAAAGATAAAAAAGGTGGGCAGTTTTTTTATTCTATTAACATCAACTCACCTTAAGTAATAAAAGGAGGCGATGTTTCTTGACTTTATTGAAATTATTTAAATTAAGACTTCAATCTTATGTTAAAAAAATAAAAAAAGTAAATCTTTATGAAAAAATATCTTTATTTAAATTTACAAATAGCCATATTAACTCTCATCATCACAGGTTTGGTTCTTACCTTAATGACATCATGGAATTAAAGCCAGACAAGCAAAGATGGGGAAGATGGGAATAAGTCAAAGGGACGTTTCATTTTACATGCCCAGTCACATTTATTTCTATTTAATTTCCCCCACATAAACACAAATCTTTTAATGGGGTGAATCCAACTCCAACTTCATCCCGGATAATTCTTTCTGCACTTCCGCAAAACGCAGGGAATAGTACTACCTGTACTAGCTCAAAAAATCGGTAACTTTTAGCGGATAACCTATAAGATCTAAGGAGTTTCTTAACCAGATGGTTTGGGCTTTAGATGTTATTATAGATAGATGTCATAAATCTAATTTAAGATAAGCCGGAGCATTATTCAGGAAAACTAATAATAACTTTAAATCCCTTAAAAACTTTAATCTCTTAATCTCTGAACCATAATTCCGCTGATAATTAGGACAATACCTCCGACTAAATGGATAAAACTAATAGTTTCATTTAGGAATAAAATACCCAGAATTAAGTTGATTACAGGGACAAACATAGTCATCATGACATAATAAGTCATACTGGTAATTCGAATAGTTTTATTCATAAAAAGAATGATTAGTGCCTCTGATAGGCCGGAAAGGAAGACAAACAGAATTCCTGTTGAAGAAAATACATTGATCTTCAGAATAAAGATTAGTATTAAGGCAAATACGGCAGCGCAAGAAGTGACTCCCCAGCTGATTATTTCCGGCTCAAGCATTTTTGCCAGTTTCTTATTAATGATAGAGAAGGAGGAAAAAAAGAAAGCGGCCACTATGATTAATAAATCACCAAAATGTGGAAGGATAAATTGCCCCCTGGTAGTAACCAGGTAGATGCCGGTAAAAAAAATGAAGGCAAGAAAGATTTTTTCTTTGGTAATTTTTTCTTGGAAAAAGAAAAATGCAAGGATGGGAACAAAGATTAAGTTACTTTTAATAATAAAGCTATAATTAATCGAAGTAGTGAATCTAAGGCCGAAGGTACTGGCAAGATAAGCAGAAATAAGAAAAAATCCAGCAAAAAATACATTTTTCCATTCCCACTTTTTTATATTTTTAATTTTTTTATTAAATTTTCTTTGAAAAAGAAGAAGGTTTATGTTCAGAATAATAGAGGCAATTAATAAAAATTGAATCAACAAGGTCATAGATGGCACACCTTTAATCAAAGCTATCTTTTTAAAAAATATAGAAAATGATAGTAAAATTGCTACAGTAGAACCATAAACTAATCTTTTGGGAATCATATTTACCTCAAATAATTTTAATCGACACAATAAATAATAATAACAGATTAGTTAAGTAATTTAAATAAAAAAATATCGATAAGAGTGAACCAACCTTCCAGATTCCTTGCATTAAAAGAGCAGGGGACTTTTTGTTAAATTACAAAAAACAGGCCTTCTAATTTCGTTTTTAAAGGGGTCTATTACAAAATAGAGGAAATCATAAGGGCAAGTTAAATATTCTTCATATAAGCAGTATATGAGCGTTTTTATTAAATCCTTCAAAGTCTTTGTTTGTAGAGATTTGCCGTTATATTTGAAACTTTAGGAGAAGCAATCTCATCTCCGTCAAATTATTTTCCTCAAAAAAGAAGAATTTTTTAATTTAAGAATCAGGGGGACATTCTTCTTTTGTATTCCCGCATTTATACTTAGCGGAAAGTAAAGTGTGTCCGCTCTATAGTAATTCCTTTCCCAAAAAAGAAGGATTTTTTAGAATTATGTAGTATACTTAATAAATATACGTAAAATATTTCACTTAAATAATTTTTTTATGTTTTTGTAATTTTGAATAAATTTGACAAGGTTAAAAGTAGAAATTCCAATTTAAAATATGATAATTTTCTAAAAATCTTTTAGAAAGGATGTTTAAGAAAAATATTTTGAAAAAAGTTATTCCTAAATTCAAATTCCCTTTTAATATGAAAAGAATTGGGATAGACATTGGTTCTGATAATCTTAAAGCAGTTGTGATAGATGGAAAAAATATAACTTCTTATCTAAAAAAAATAGATGGAAAACCAATTTATGCTTTAAAAGAAACATTAGATGAAATTATAACAAAACACGGTAACGAGGCTTATCTTGGTGTAACCGGGGTTAATTCAATTTCTTTATCAGATGTTCTAAATGAAAAACAAATGATAAGTGAATTAATTGCGACTAAGGGGGGCATTGCATCTCTTGATTTAGACCTTCAGGAAAATGAAAAATTTGCAGTCATTGATGTTGGCGCTTCAAACCAGAGATGTTATGAATTTGGAAAAGATGAAAATAGTGGAAAATATATTTTAGAACATAATTATTTACAGAATAAATGTGGTGCCGGTTCAGGTTTGTTACTTGAGCATATGGCAAAAAGATTTGAATATGGTTCAATAGAGGAACTGTCTAATGTAGCTAATCAAAGTGAAAAAACCATAAAGCTTTCTGCAAAATGTGGTGTTTTCCGTGAATCTGATGTTGTGCACCAGCAGCAAAAGGGAGCATCAAAAGAGGTATTGGCTGCTTCACTTTATAGAGCCTCTGCTGATAGTTTTAAAACCATTCTCTCCAATGGAATGATACCTGAAGGAAGGATTATTCTTATTGGTGGTCTCTCTCTTAGTAAAGCCTTTGTTAAGCATCTAATGGATGTTTGCAAAATCTCTTCCGAAAGAGTGATTATTCCAAAACAAGGATTACATATAGGTGCAATTGGTGCAGCAATCTATGGTCAACAGGTTTATTTGAATAATATAACAAAAAAATTAGAGCAAAAATTGACCGAACCCTTTAACTATGAATCACAGGGTCCTCTAATCCTCAAAAAATCCATAATTATGAAACCAAAAGAAGATTGGCCTTATGGTGCAGATGTTCCTTTAGCTGGCTTAGGAATTGACATAGGCTCTGTTAGTACAAAGGCTGCCTTGATAGTAAAAATTAATGGTAAGTTTAGATTGCTTGCTTATCACTACAGGAGAACAGAGATAGATCCTGTTGGGGCTGCAATAGATGTTATAAACAAAGTATATGATCAGGTTATAGAAAGGGGCTATAAAATTGAGAAAGTTGTTGCAGGAACAACTGGAAGCGGAAGACAGCTTACTGGTTTTATAGTTGGGGCTTCTAAAGACCATATTGTTGATGAAATCACTGCACAGGCTGCAGGTATAATAACAGTATATCCTCAAAAAGACTTTAGTATTATTGAGTTTGGTGGACAGGATTCAAAATTTATTAATATTCACCAGGGTGTGGTTGTTGATTTTGCAATGAATAATGCATGTGCCGCTGGGACTGGAGCATTGCTTGAAAAATATGCCATGCGCAGAGGTATTAAAATGGAAGATTTTGGAGATATTGCATTAAGAGCAAAGAATCCCCCTGATATAGATAGCACTTGTGCGGTTTTATCAGAGCAATCAATAATAAAATACGAACAAAACAATGTATCTTTAGAGGATTTATGTGCTGCCCTTACCTTAGCAACCGCAAGAAACTATTTAGCAAAAGTAATTAGCGGCCTCGAAATAAAAGAAAAGGTTGTTTTTCAGGGTGCAACTGCATTTAATCTCGGACAGGTTGCTGCTCTTGAAACTGTTCTTGGAAAAGGAATAGTTGTACCTCCCTGGCCGCATATAACTGGAGCAATAGGTGCAGCAAAATATGCATATGATACCTCTAATTTAGGTAATTTTAGAGGATTTAAAAAAATATCAAATCTAAAATACAATGTAGGACCTTATGAATGTATCAACAAAAATTGTGGAAATGACTGTAACATAACCAGGGCTGAAATTAAAGGTAAAGAAAAGATATTTTATTTTATAGGTGACAGATGTCAGAGATACAGTGCAAAAAAGGATGAGAAACAAATAAAGCCGCCTAACTTATTTAAAGAAAGGCAGAAAATAATGGAGGATGCATGCAAATGAAAGTTGGAATTCCAAGGGGCTTATTATTTAATGATTTCTCACCTTTTTTTATTCCTTTTTTTAATTATTTAGGCATAAAAACCATTGTTTCGGATGAAACGAATAGGAAGATAATTAATCGTGGTTTAGAGATAGTGCCAGCAGAATATTGTTTTCCGGTTAAGGTAGCCTATGGTCATGTTGATAATCTTCTAAAAAAAGGTGTTGATTTTATTTTTATTCCCCATATTGCAAATACAGGAGAACCAATTCGTGGCTATAAGTATTCTGTCACCTGTCTATGGACACAGTCTACACCAGATCTCATGATATCTGCACCAAAGCTGGTTAAAGAAGGTCTCAATCCAAAAAACTTACTTTCTCCTTCACTATTTTTTGACTGGGGATTAAATCATATTAAGGATCAGATGAAGAAAACTGTAGCAAAGATGGGTTATAGTACAAAAAATGTTAGGGCTGCACTTCAAGAGGGATTAGTAAACAAAAAAAAGTTTGATAGGAAAATTGAGGAAAAAACAAAAGAAGTCTTTGATTCTATTCAAGAGAAATGTAAAAAAAACGAACCCTCCTTTTTGGTTATGGCAAGACCATACACAGCTTATGATGCAAATGTTAATAATGATATTGTAAATAAAATTTTAGAGGCTGGTTATCTGGCAATACCCCTTGAACTTGCTCCCATAGGTTCAATAGATGTTTCTAAACAAATGCCAAAAATGTACTGGATTCAGGGACAAAAGAAACTGGCTGCCATTGAATTATTAAATAAAAATAAAAACCTGTTTGGAATTGATATAACCTATTTTGCCTGTGGTCCTGATGCCCAGATAAACCAGCAAATGAGATGCAGAACACAAAAACCGTTTTTAACAGTTGAAATGGATGAGCATACTGGAGATGCTGGGATTGATACCAGATTACAGGCGTTTTTCAATACAGTTAAATCTTACCTGGGAATAGAAGCAAAGCAAATCAGCAAAGTGTTTAGTGTCAAACTAAAAGGTCTTAACAAGATTAAGGGCAAAAAAATTCTTTTTATCCCTCCAATGTCAAAACATAATGATGCATTATCTGCTGTTTTTAATGCCTATGGAATTCAGTCAAGGGTTTTAGAAGTAAGCCCTGATGAAACCATGGAAAGAGCGAGAAGCTGTACCTGCGGCTTAGTATGCACTCCCTATCTACATACTACAGAAGCTATGCTTAATTTTATACAAAAACCAGGATTTGACCAGGAAAAATATGCCTTTTTTCAGGCAACAACCGATTGTGGCCCATGTAGGTTAGGGCAGTATGCAAGCCTGGAATCTCTTTTATTCCAAAAAAAGGGAATAGATGTTGATATAATTACCGGGGGCGAAGTGGATAGTGAATTTAATCTTGGTTTATCTTTATTAGTCAAAGCATGGTCTGGTATAACTGCAGTTGACCAGCTTGAAAAAATGAGAATGCACACAAGACCCTATGAGGTTAATAAAGGAATCTCAGATCAGATTTATGAGAAATATGTGAAAAGTCTTCTTGATTATTTAGCAGATTCAAAAACTAATCTTGGAAAAATGAAAACCCTTTTAAATATTGGGAAGGCATTTTTTTATAATTCATTTGATGGAAAATTATCCCCTATTGAAGAAATTCTAAGAAAAGCTCAAAGTGAATTTTCTGAAGTTAAAAGAACGAATGAAGAAAAACCAAAGATAGGCATAGCTGGTGAGTTCTTTGTGAGGCTTCATGAGCAAGCCAATCAATACATTATAAGAAATCTTGAAAAAAAGGGAATGGAAACCTGGTTAGCTCCAGCAACAGAATATCTTATTTATTCTTATTATATTAATTCTGTTCTTGCAAAAGAAAAATTCAGCTTAAACAGAAAAAAGGAATATTTAAGGGAATGGATTTTAAAATCAGCAATATATAATATTTTGATTGGGTATGAGCACATGTTATTTAAAGCAACCTTACCATATATGCAAGGCTTTGATGATATAACTGCACAAGAAATAGTATCAAATGGTGAAAAATACACTAGACATTATATTGTCGGAGAGGCCATAGTAAGCATGGGGAAGGCAGTAGATTATGCAAAAAGGGGGTTGGATGGCATTATTAGTGTTATTCCATTTAACTGCATGCCAGGATTGATTGTAGATGGTTTTATCCCAAAATTCAGAAAAGATAATAATAACCTTCCCTTTGTGTCTATAGAATATGATGGTTTTCAGGATAGTACAAGAGAAATGAGAATTGACACCTTTGTCGCACAAGTAAAAGAGAGATATGAAAATAAAAAATATAAAAAATCTCATTAAAACAAAAGATAAATCAATCCCACAATTACTTTCTTTTCTTATCTATTCCAAATAAATTCTCAAGCAGAAACCCCTCAAAATTATTTTCTTAGAAAAGAAGGATTTTGGAAACCCACGTTGTATATATATAATAACTGTGTTATATTTAATAAAAAAAAGAATATCAAAAGAGACAGAATAGATTTTATACGGAGGCACAATGAGTATCTTATTAATAAAAAATGGAGACGTTTATGCACCTGAACATCAAGGGAAAAAAGATATATTGGTTATCAATGAAAGAATCATTTATATTGACCAAAATATTTTAACTTCAGCATTAAATGGTATTGATAAAAATATAAAAATCATTGATGCTTCAAAGTGTATTGTTATTCCCGGCCATATTGACCAACATGTTCATATTAATGGCGCCAGTGGCGAGGGGGGACCTCAATATCGAACGCCACCCCTCCAATTCAGTGAATTTGTGAAAGCAGGTATAACATCAGTGATAGGGTTGTTGGGTACAGATGGATTTGCCAGGTCATTAAAAGCCCTTTTAATGAAGGCAAGAGCATTGGAACAAGAAGGAATAAGTACCTGGATATATACCGGGGCATACGAGTATCCTTCGCCAACCATAACCGAAAGTATTTTATCTGACCTCATTTTAATTGATAAAGTCATTGGTCTAAAAATAGCTTTGTCCGACCATCGGGCTTCCCATCCCACCTTAGATGAATTTAGAAGAGCCACCTCTGAGACAAGAGCCGGTGGAGTACTTGCAGGAAAAGCAGGCGTGATTCATATACATATGGGAAGTGAACGACAGGGTTTAAGCTACTTGTTTGATATAATTAGAAACACAGAAATACCCATAGAACAGTTTGCGCCAACTCATTTAAATAAAAAAGATGAAGAGCTTTTTAAACAAGTCGTGGAATTTGGCAAAATGGGTGGATATATCGATTTGACTGCCGGCGTTTCAGAGGAAGAAAAATCAAGTCATAGCATAAAACCTGGCAAGGCCATTAAAAAACTGCTGAAAAATGGTATTTCAATAGAAAAAATTACTATTAGTTCCGATGGGAATGGCAGTCTCCCAAAATTTAATGAAAAGAAAGAGTTTATGGGCATGAGTATTGCATCTGTCTTGTCTCTGCATAAGGAATTTATTAATATGGTAAAAGAAGATAAATTTTCTATAGAAGAGGCAATTCATGTAACTTCTACCAATATTGCCAAACATTTAAAATTGGATAAAAAGGGAGAAATAAGAACAGGAAAGGACGCAGATATTATTGCTTTGGATAAAGGTACACTTAAAATAAAACATGTTATTGCCCGGGGTAAAATATTAATGGAAGATGAAAAGGTCGTAAAATTTGGAACCTTTGAAAAAAAATAAAATCATGGGATGATTAATCTTAATGTCAATTGAGGATTTGGCTAATGATAAAAAAAGCAATGCAGCCACCTGTATGTGCCCCGAAAGTTGAAGGGTGTATGTTGAAACCGGAATACTGGATAGAAAAGATCGGGGATGCAGAAAAACTAATTTTAAATGAAGAAGAGATAATAAAATTCAATAAAAAATCCTTTGGAAAAATGAAATACAAAGGATTTGAGGAATGGTTATATGATTTGGAAACATATCCTGAAACAATAACCCGAGAAGAGTTATTAAATACCATGAATAGCTATTCCTCTGAAGGTGTATTTCCCAGCAAGACTTGCTATGATATCCACGCTAAGAAAATTTCGAAAACGGTCAAGAAAGAAGTGTTGTATCAAGCTAATTTTGAAGGTATACCTGATGAAATTCGAGTAGAATGGGGCATGCTGGTAAAGAGAGAAGACGTAAAAGCTTTCCCTACGGATACTGTATTTGCCGAAGAATCAGAAGCTATCGATTTTGATCTTTTCCAGTTGACCATCCTGCCAGTGGGGAGTCCGGTAGTAATTTTGCATCAAAGTAAAAATGGAAAGTGGTATTATATTCAAAGCATGATTTATAAAGGATGGGTTAAAAAAGAAAACATCGCTCTGGCAAAAAACAAAAAAGAAGTATTTGATTATGCAAATTCAGATAAATATTTAATGGTAACAGAGAGCAGAATCGAGACAGAGCCCAATCCTTTCATAAAGGAAATATCCAATATTTTATTTCAAATGGGAGATAAGATTCCTTTAATCGAATTTGATGAAATTCCGGAATCGATTCCTATTAATAATTTACACGCTCAATCTCCACACGGTTGTTATGTCGTAAAAATTCCGGTTAAAGATGAAGAAGGATACCTTAGATTTAGATTAGCTTTAATTGCCCGTTCTAATGATATCTGTGAAGGTTATCTTTCTTATACCAGAGGAAATATCATTCGGCAGGCATTCAACTTATTGGGAGAAAGATACGGATGGAACGGTATGTTTAAAAGAATAGATTGTTCCCAGTTTATTATGAATGTTTATAAAACCATGAATATTATTATTCCCAGTTACACCCGGATGCAGGAGGAAGGAGCAGCCGGAAAATCGATTGAATTTAGTGGTTCCGTTCAAAGAAGAGAGAGCGTATTAAGTAAATTACAACCTGGTGACCCCATTCATTTAAAGGGACACGTCGCCATGTATTTGGGTAAGGTTGGAGAAAATCATTATATTATTCACTCAGGTTCCGGATACGGGATAAAAAGTAAAGATGGAAGGATAAAACAGGTAACCGTTCACGGGATTTTTATTTCGGAAGTACACCAATTGCTTATGAGCGAAGAGAAAAGCTATTTGGAGGCATTCACAACTGCCCAAAAATTTCTATAACTATTTATTATATTTTCTTATTAGGAGGTGATGACATAAAAAATTAAATGGTAAATGATTAAAATTTGAAAGAGGTGATGCCAAAGAAAAAATTATTGATTTTTTGTAAAAAGTAAATAATTTTTAAAGGAGTGTTTATTATGTTTAAAAAAATGGTTCTATGGATGATATTAATTGTTTTGTTTCTTTCATTAACCTGCATGACAAATGCAGCTATTCCAAAAGACACTTTGGTTATCGGTGCAAATACAGAAATATATATCACCCACGATCCTGCGGTATCTTTTGAAGTTCTACCCAATGCTATGCTAAAAAATATATATGCAGCACTTGTAAGGATTGAAATTGAGGATGAAAAATTTGTAGTAGTACCAGATCTTGCTGAGAGTTGGGAGCTTGCGCCTGATGGTAAAACCTGGACATTCCAGCTCCGCAAAGAATTGGTCTTTGCAAATGGCGATCCTCTAAAAGCGGATGCGGTTGTTTATTCTTTTCAAAGAGTCTTAAAACTCCAGAAGTCTCCTTGCTGGCTTTACTCTGATGTTATAGGATTAACCGAAGAAGGGATTTCAGTTCTTGATGATTACACCGTGAAAATAGTTACAAATGGTGCCCCTCCAAACATCGTTCTAACCATATTAGGTGGTAATGGTATTGTAAATCCAAAAGTTGTAAAGGAACATGTAGTGGATGATGATATGGGAGAGGCATGGCTAACAGACCATACTGCCGGTGCTGGTCCGTATGTACTTAAAGAATGGTCTCGCAAGATAAGTGTAGTTCTTGTTGCCAACGAAAACTATTGGCAAGGAACTCCCAGGATTAAGACTATAATTATTCAAGATATTCCGGAACCCACTGATCAACTTTTACGTCTAAAGAAAGGGGATATAGATTTAGCATGGAACTTAACTGCTGAGCAAGCTAATTCACTTAAAGATTCACCCGATGTTTCTGTCGTTACTACTCCCGGACAAAGTGATGAGTATGTTGGCATGAATGCCGGTTGGGGACCTTTTAAAGATGTAAGAGTAAGACAAGCTGTGAAATACGCCATAGACTATGATGCAATAATCGATGAAGTAATGGCCGGGTTCGCAATAAACAATCAACAATTTCTTCCTGTAGGATACTTTGGTTATGTTGAAAATAATCCTTATTATCAGGATATAGAAAAGGCAAAAGAACTTATGGCTGAAGCGGGATATGCTGATGGTTTTGATGTAGAGTTGGTGACTAATACCACAGAACGTCGAAGAACCGAAGCTGTAGTTGTTCAGGAAAATCTTGCCAAGATAGGGATAAGAGCAGAAATAAATGTAATGCAAGCATCACAAATGTATGCAAAATTTAGAGAACAAGGATTGCAGATGATCATCGCAGGTTGGGGAGTTGATTATCCGGACGCAGATGCTCTTTCTCATCCTTTTGCCAATCATCGTGTGAAGCAGCTTGCCTGGAGATGCGCATGGTATGATGATTATGCTGCTGATCTTGCAGAAACTGCAGGTAAAGAAATAAATGAAGATAGGCGTTTTCAGATGTATCAGGATCTTACCAACTATTGGCATATATATGGTCCCTTTGCCATGATGTATCAACCCATCGAATTCTGGGCAGTAAGAAATGAAGTGAAAGATTACGATATAGCTTCCGAAGGTTATTCTGTTCACTTTGATCTTACAAAAGTATATAAATAAAATAACATCTAAAAATTAAAGTTATAAAAAAAGATTGTTACTCATCTGTAAACAGCGGTTTTAGGATTGATGTTCCGATATTGTAAAGATGATTTTCGATTCTAAAACCGCTTTTACTTTAGAGAAGTGATTAATTTATAAAAATTTAAAGAAATGAAGGAAGATATTTAATGAAACTGGGAACTTATATTCTAAAAAGAATTTTTTTAATGTTAGTTGTTATGCTAGGAGTAGCAACAATCGTTTTTTTTATCACTCGTGTTATTCCTGCAGACCCGGTTGGAGCTATATTAGGTGGAAATGCCCCCATAGAACGCGTTGATGAAATGAGACATCAACTCGGCTTAGATAAACCAATATTACTACAATTCATTGACTACTTAAAAGGTATAGTTCATGCAGATTTTGGAATATCTCTCAAATCAAACCGACCGGTGTTAATCGATATCATCAATTACTTCCCAGCAACCATTGAATTAGCTGTTGCTTCTATGATCTTCGCTGTAGTAGTAGGAGTAGTTCTTGGAGTTTTTTCTGCAATATATAGAAATAAATCTATCGATCATTTTTCAAGAATATTTTCCATTTTAGGGGTATCGATGCCAGTTTTTTGGCTCGGTTTATTACTGTTATTTTTGTTTTATTATCAACTTGATTGGTTTCCGGGCGGAGGGAGACACAATCTTTTTATTTTTCCTACTCATGTTACCGGGCTCTTACTATTAGATTCTATTGTTACAAGAGATTGGGCAACTTTTTGGAACGGACTTCATCATATTATACTTCCCGCATTTGTTCTCGGTTACGCTTCGGCTGCATCAATATCGAGGATAATGAGAGCAAGTATGCTGGATATTTTAAGGCAAGATTTTATAAGAACAGCCAAATCCAAAGGGCTTTCAAAAAGGTTAATAATATATCGTCACGCCCTTAAGAATGCACTTATACCTGTTGTCACTGTAATAGGTCTTTCCTTTGGAAGCCTTTTAAGCGGGGCTGTACTTACTGAAACTATTTTTAGTTGGCCTGGTTTAGGAAGATATATTGTAAATGCTTTGCTGGTATTGGATTATCCAGCTGTAACAGGAGGAACTCTATTTATTGCATTTATTTATTCTCTTGCCAACCTTATTGTAGATATTTCTTATGCTGCTCTTGATCCAAGGATGCGAGCTTGAAAAAGGAGAAGAGGGGAGAAGTTATGGAAAAAGTAAAAAATATAACACAAAATGGAAAAATTAAACTATTTTTTAAACAAAGAGAACCTATACTCGAAGATTGGAAACATACTTTCTATTTATGGAAAAGTACCCCTCTTGCAATGATTGGAACTGTAATAATACTTATATTTTTAAGTATCGCTATCTTTGCCCCATTGTTAACTTCTTACAACCCAACTGCCCAAAATATGAATGAGAGATTACTTCCTCCGAATTCTCAACACATTTTTGGAACAGACCAATATGGTCGAGATGTATATAGTCGTGTTGTTTATGGAGCAAGAGTTGAGGTGTGGATAATTTTTATCGTATCAATAATAAGCATTACTATTGGTATAGTAGTTGGTATTATCGCAGGTTATTTTGGAGGAGTTACTGATGAAGTTCTTATGAGGATAACAGATATGTTTTTGGCCTTTCCAAGACTGATATTAGCTATGGTACTAACTGCTGCACTTGGCCCAAATCTTACTAATACAATGATTGCTATTGCCCTGGTAGATTGGACAATATATGCCAGACTTGGAAGAGCTGAAGCAATGAAAGTAAAATCTCAACCATATATTGAGGCAATAAGAGCAATAGGGGCGAATGATTTGAGAATCATTGTTTTTCATGTTTTGCCCATGTCCATATCCCCGGTAATAGTTCAACTGACTTTAAGGATGGGAACCATTATTCTTACTGCGGCAGGTCTTGGGTTTCTTGGTCTTGGGGCACAACCGCCAACGCCGGAATGGGGAGCCATTGTCAGTGATGGACGAAGTTATCTTGTAAACCACTGGTGGATAACTACTTTTCCGGGTATTGCCATAGCAATTGTCGTTTTGGGTTTTAATCTTTTAGGTGATGGTATTAGAGATATATTAGACCCAAGGCTGAGGAGGTAATGGATGAAAAAGGTGAGAGGGAATCTTTTAAATATCAACAAACTTAAGGTGGTCTTTTATACTTATCGCGGAATCATTAAAGCATTAAATGGCGTAGAACTATGGATGAACAAAGGTGAAAGACTTGGCATCGTTGGGGAAACGGGGTGTGGTAAGTCGGTAACGGCATTATCCATCATGGGCTTAATAGAACAACCTGGTGAAATCATTGAAGGAGATATCCTATTTGGAGATAAACTATTGACTTCTATGAAAGAAGCCTCATTGATTAATATTCGGGGCAAAGAGATATCGATGATCTTTCAGGAACCAAATGCTGCCCTGAATCCTGTGATGAAAGTAGGATTTCAGATAGCGGAAAGCATTAGTAAGGTAAAGAATAAAAAGATAGGGAAGGAAGTATATGCAGAGGTTAGAAGAATGTTGGAAATCGCGGGCCTTGATTGGGAAAGAACCATCAATCTTTATCCTCACGAATTAAGCGGAGGCATGGCTCAAAGGGTTATGATAGCCATGGCTCTATCTTCCAATCCAAAACTGCTCATAGCAGATGAACCGACTTCTGCCCTTGATGTGACCATACAAGCGCAAATCCTGGAATTGCTTGATGAATTGGTGAAGAAGTTGGGTAATGCGGTGATATTAATCACCCATAATATGGGAGTTGCTGCGGAATTCTGTGATAAAATGGCGGTCATGTATGCCGGGAACATGGTTGAATATGCAAGGACAACAAATATTTTTGAAAATCCTCATCATCCTTATACCAGGGGGCTTCTAAAGGCAGTTCCGAAAATTGGCAGGACAGACGAGCTTCAGAGTATACGGGGAATTGTGCCGGATTTAGTCAATCCACCTTCCGGTTGTCGTTTTCACCCAAGATGCAAGCATGCCATGGATATCTGTCGAAAAGATTTTCCGCCCTTGGTAGAAATTAAACCAGATCATTATGTAGCCTGTTATTTATATTGGAAGGAAGGGATAAAAAATGCAAACAGCTGAAGCTAAAGTGGAAGCAAAAAATTTAATATCGGTTGAGCATCTTAAAAAATACTTTGCTATTAAGCAGGGTTTATTCTCTTCCGCCAAGTATGTGAAAGCGGTGGACGACATTACTTTTGATATTCCTAAAAATAGTGTCTTTGGTATTGTCGGTGAATCCGGTTCCGGAAAAACGACCATAGGACGAACCATCCTTCGGTTAATAGAACCGATATCAGGTGTTATTCGATATCTTTCAACAGATATTACTTCTCTTAACAAGAGAGAGCTTCGTATTTTTCGGAGAAAAATGCAGATTGTTTCGCAAGACCCATATAATTCACTTCATCCCAGAAAACTGGTAAAAAACATAATAGGAGAAGGTTTACAGATACATTTTAATCTTTCATCTGAAGAAATCTATAAAAAGGTAAGAGATATACTCGAACAAGTTGGTCTACGAGAAGAGCATATGTTTCGATATCCTCACGAATTTAGCGGAGGTCAACGCCAACGTATTTCTGTGGCGAGGGCACTTGTTTTAAAACCGGAATTCCTGGTGTTGGATGAACCCACATCTGCCCTTGATGTTTCGGTACAGGCAGTTATTTTGAAAATGTTTAAGGATCTTAAGAGAGAATTTTCTTTAACTTATCTTTTTATTACTCACGATCTAGCCGTAATAGATTATATGGCAGATTATATGGCAGTGATGTATCTTGGTCAGATTATGGAGATTGGGTCAAAAGATGATATATTTTCATCTCCCATGCATCCCTATACGTTACTTCTACTTAATTCAATTCCCCAGCCTGATCCGAGAAAGAAAAAGAAAAAAGTCCTTCCCATAGGTGAAATTCCCAGTCCGATAGACCCGCCTCAAGGCTGCAGGTTTCACACCAGATGTCCATATATGAAAGATAAATGTGTCAAGGAAGAACCTGAAATTAGGGAGTTAAGCAAGGGGCATTTAGTGAAGTGTCACTTTCCCATTAGGTTAATTGGGACCTAAAAGGCAAAAGAATTTAATCTCTTAATCTCTGAACCATGATTCCACTGATAATTATAATAATACCACCTATTAACTGGATAAAATTAATCATTTCATTTAGGAATAAAATACCCAGGACTAAATTAATGAGCGGGGTAAACATAATCATCATGACATAATAAGTCATATTGGTAATCCGAATAGTTTTATTGATAAAAAGAATGATTAGCCCCTCTAATAGACCGGAAAGAAATACGAATAGGATTCCTGTTGAAGAAAATATATTAATTTTCAGAATAAAACTGAATATTAAAGCCAGGATAGCAGCACAAGAAAGGATTCCACAGCCGGCTATTTCCGGCTCAAGTATTTTTACCAGATTCTTATTAATAACATTGAAACAGGAAAAAATGAAAGTAGCTGCTATGACTAATAAATCACCAAAACGAGGAATAATAAATTGCCCGCTGGTAGTAATCAGATAAACGCCGATAAAAAAAATTAAGCCAAGAAATATTTTTTCTCTGGTAATTTTTTCTTGAAGAAATAAAAACGCAAGAAGAGGAATAAAGATTAAGTTACTTTTATTAAGAAAACTATAATTAATCGAAGTAGTAAATCTAAGGCTGTAGTTACTGATAAAATAAGCTAAAAAGAGAAAAGTCCCAGCAAAAAATGTATTTTTCCATTCCCTATATTTAATATTTCTGATTTTTTTAATGTATTTTCTCTGAAAAAGAAGAAGGTTTATATTCAGTGTAATAGACGCGATTAATACAAGCTGAACCAACAAAGTTATGGGTGGCACATCTTTAATCAAAGCTATTTTTTTAAAAAAAATAGCAAATGGTATTAAAATTGCTACAGTAGAACTATAAATTAATCTTTTGGGAATCATGTTTACCTCAAATATTTTTAATTGACACTAAAACTAATAATAACAGATTAGTTAAGTAATTTAAATAAAAAAATATCGATAAGAGTGAACCTACCTTCCAGATTCCTTGCATTAAAAGAGTAGAGAACTTTTTATTGGATTAGCAAAAAATTAGACCTTCTAATTTTTATTTTAGTGGGGGTCTTTTTTTCAAATAGGTAACAATCACAAGGGGCAAGTTAAATATTCTTCATATAAGCAGTATATGAGCGTTTTTATTAAATCCTTCAAAGTCTTTGTTTGTGGGGTTATGGTGTTTTATGTGAATCTTTTTTATATAATAAATCTGGTCCCATTAGACAATGGCGAAAATGTATTGGACTCAAACATGGTCTTGATTAATTTTTAAAAATAGTGTATTATTTAATAAACTGATAATTTAATACTTAAATAAAGTAATAAATAATGTTCTCTTAAAAGATACATAAATCATATAACTCTACAAATTCCAGCACGTCGTTACTCTCAAACAACGGAAAAAAAGGAGGGGGTGAAACGTTATAGTTTATTAGGAAAATAGAATTAATCGGAATGTAGTATGTATTTAGAAAATATGTTTTTTTAATAAGGAGGAAAAAAATAATGAAAAGATTTATTTTAGTATTGTTTCTAGTTGGAATTTTATTGGTAAGTGGAGTATTTACAGCCCTGGCAGCAGAAGCACCGGTGACTATCACCTGGTGGCATATTCAGACTGCAGAAGGTGAAAAGGTACTGTGGCAGGGGCTTGCCGATGAGTACATGGCTGCTCATCCCAATGTTATCATCGAGGTTCTAAGCCTCGAGAACGAGAATTTCAAGACCAAGCTGACCACCGTTATGCTATCTGGTGAACCACCCGACATTTTCCAGAGCTGGGGCGGCGGCGTGATGAATGAATACGCCAAAGCTGGTTTGCTCTTAGACATTACTGCTAATCTGGACAGGGATGGCTGGCGTGATACGTTTTCACCAGGCGCACTGGGTGTATACAGTTTCGAAGGGAAAAACTACGGTGCTCCGCGCGATATGGGTATGGTTGGCTTCTGGTACAATAAGGATCTGTTTGCTCAGGCCGGTATTGATAATCCTCCCACAACCTGGACCGAACTTCTTGAAGATGTGCAGATACTTAAAGATGCTGGCATCACCCCCATCGCCGTCGGCGAGGGAGATAAGTGGCCCGGTGCCTTCTGGTGGGAATATCTCGCCACCCGTATTGGCGGCCAAGCTGCTTTTGACGCAGCTTACTCCCGTAAGGGCTCCTTCACAGATGCCCCATTTATTGAAGCAGGCGAGAAGCTTCAGGAACTCGTTGCACTCGAGCCTTTCCAGAGCGGATTTCTTGGGGCTACCTGGGGAGATGAAGCTACTCTAATGGGTAACGGGGAGGCTGCAATGGATTTGATGGGGCAGTGGGCTCCAGGTGCATTCGCGGACAATAGCGTTGATAAATTAGGACTTGGTGAAAAGGCGGGCTGGTTCCCCTTCCCGGTTGTTGAGGGAGGCGCTGGTGGTTCTGCTGACGCTCTTGGTGGTGGTAATGGCTTTATAATTGGTATTAATGCGCCACAAGAAGCTGTGGATTTTCTCAAGTACATAAGCAGTGTGGATTCGCAAATCGCTCAGGCGGAAATAAACCTGTCTGTACCTGTTGTTAAAGGAGCTGAAGGCGGTCTGACCGATCCCTTGCTCAAGATCGTCCAGCAAGGCGCTGCAGCTGCGCAATACTTCCAGCTTTATTATGATCAGGCAATGCCTCCAGCAGTTGGTTCAGTTGTGAACGACAATGTTCAGGGACTTTTTGCCGGTACGTTAACACCTAAACAGGCTGCTCAAGCAATTGAAGACTCTGCATCTCAAGAAATAAAATGAGTCACCTTTGATTAAAGAATCTACGGGGATCAGGTTCCATAATACTTGATCCTCGTACTTTTTAGCATTCAGGAAGGAAATTATTCATGAAGAAAAATTCATTTAACCAGGATGTCCAGACATTAGCGCAAAAGACCGGATCTGCTCAGCGGCTTCAAGACAGGATGACTATTGTATTATTCTTGTTGCCGGCTCTTGTATTTTTTTCCATATTTCTAGTTTATCCAGTCTTTCGATCCGTTTACTATAGTTTATTCAGCTGGAAGGGTTTTGGTCCCGCAGTTGACTTTATCGGACTGAATAACTTCAAACGCATCCTGACCGATTGGATCTTTCTAAAAGCAGTAGGGCATGGAATGTTAATCGTCGTATTATCTTTGTCCATTCAACTGCCATTGTCCCTGGCGCTGGCTCTTATGGTGGGACGCAACCTGCGCGGACGCGCATTTTTTCGTACGATTTTTTTCATGCCTTATGTTCTTTCCGAAGTCATTACAGGTATTATGTGGTTGATTCTCTTCAACCCCGATCCGAAACGAGGTTTTATAAATGCGATTCTGACCCTAATCCCAGGCCTAAAAGCTCAACCCTGGTTGGGAGATATCAGTACAGTTCTACTAGCCATCTTTGTCGTACTGACCTGGAAATTTTTTGGATTTCACATGCTTTTGTATATAGCCGGCCTGCAAAACATACCGCTGGAAATTGAGGAAGCTGCTCTTATTGATGGAGTGAGTAAGCGCCAGATGATAACTTATATCAAAATACCGTTGCTCGGTAGCACCATCCGTACATCCGTCTACCTGTCTGTTTTGGGGTCGCTGCAGGTGTTTGCCCTGGTCTGGATTATGACCAAGGGCGGTCCGGTCAATGCCAGCGAGCTTATGTCAACCTATATGTATCGTTTTAGCTTTGTGCGTTTCGAGTTAGGATATGGCTCGGCAGTGGCAATCATGATGTTACTTATTTCCCTGGTCTTTTCGCTGGCTTACCTGCGTCTCGTACGCCCAGCAGATTACCTAAGTTAGAAAGGATTGGTTTATGTCAGTTAATTATTCATATCGAAGTAGAACTTTGAAAAAAAATCTCCCGAGGATTTTTCAGTATTTCGTCCTTTCTTTGGGCGTATTGATCATCATCGTACCCATCGTGATGATAATTTTCGGTGCACTAAAGACGCGCGGTGAATTTATGACTCGTCCTTACACTCTTCCTATTCCCCTGAACTGGGAAAACTACGCAAAAGTTTTAAGAATGCCGGTTTTTTGGTCCATGCTGCGTAATAGTCTCCTGATAATGTTAGCGACGACGATTGGTGTGGTGCTCATTTCCAGCCTGACTGCTTTTGTGTTTTCCCGTATGAAATTCCCTGGCCAGAATCTATTATTCAATTTTTTTACCCTGGGCCTTATGTTCCCGGTTACTATTGCAATTTTGCCGGTATATCTCATAGTGCGACAGATAGGATTGACCAATAATCTCTGGGGAGTAATTCTGGTGCAAACTTCATTTCAGCTTTCAATCTGTATCGTAATTCTGCGCAGCTTTTTTAAGTCTGTACCTTATGAGTTACAAGATGCTGCTTACATAGACGGTTGTAATGCCTTCAGTTTTTTCTGGCGTATTCTTCTCCCTTTGTCGCGTCCGGCGCTGGCAGCAGTTGCATCTTTGACTATGGTCGCCAGTTGGAATGATTTACTCGTACCTCTGGTGTTGATAGATAAGGAAAAGCTCTGGACTTTACCACTCGGCACGATGCAGTTCCAAGGACAATACGGAATGGATTTGGCGCTAATAGCGGCTTTCGTAACCCTGTCCGCAGTACCGGCGATTATCTTCTATATCTTTGCGGAGCGACAGATAATTTCCGGTCTTACTGCGGGTGCACTTAAATACTAATTGTCTTGCGCAAAACACAGAGATTTTTAAAAACTATAAATTTTATTTGGGAAAATCATTTGCTTCTTATCTGATAAGCGGCCTTACCATGGGAGGTGTTAAAGAATAATGATAATTAAGAATCCTATATTAAGAGGTTTTAATCCCGACCCGAGCATTCTTCGGGTAAAAGATGATTTTTATATTGCTGTTTCAACCTTTGAATGGTTTCCGGGGGTTGTTATTTACCATTCAAAAGACCTTGTTAACTGGAAAATATTATCCAGACCTTTAGACAGAGTGGCACTTCTGGATATGGCAGGAAATCCATCCTCCGGTGGCGTTTGGGCACCCTGTCTCAGTTATGATAAAGAAGCCAGTCTTTTTTATTTAATTTATACGAATGTTCGACATTGGGTTAGCTCCGTTGGTAAAAACAGTAACGATGGCTTTAAGGATACTCACAACTACCTTACAATGGCAGCTGATATAAAAGGCCCTTGGTCAAATTCAATATATTTGAATAGCAGCGGGTTTGACCCCTCCCTTTTTCATGATGATGATGGACGCAAGTGGCTGCTAAATATGCAGTGGGATTATCGTATTGGGAAAAATCATTTTTCCGGAATTCTCCTTCAAGAATACGATCCGGATTCAAAAAAACTTGTGGGTCCGGCTAAGAACATCTTTCATGGTACTGATATCGGGCTCACAGAGGGGCCTCACCTTTACAAACGTAACGGTTGGTATTACCTGATAACTGCAGAGGGTGGAACATCCTACGGTCATGCCGTGACCCTTGCTCGTAGCCGTAACCTAGAGGGTCCTTATGAAGTCCATCCAAAGAATCCGCTAATGACCAGCGTTAGAGATAGAAATGTTTTTAACCAGGCTACGAAAACAGGAGGAATGATATCAACAGCTCTTCATGACGGACTGCAAAAAGCAGGTCACGGGAGCATGTGTCCCTGGAGAGAGGATGAGTGGATTTTAGCGTATCTTTGTGCCCGTCCCCTTCATAGAATATATTACTCTCCTCTTGGAAGAGAAACCTCTTTGCAGAAGCTGATATGGAAAGAGGATGACTGGCCTTATGCAGTGAATGGTTTTCCAGAAGACAGGGTATTCTTTTCGAAAAAGGAAAGCAATATTGAGGATGTGTCGGAGATTGTTCCCGTGGTTAAAAAATATGATGATTTTAAAGAGAAAGAGCTTGCCCCGGAGTACCATTCTCTTAGAATTCCGGCGGATGAATTTATTTCTCTTACGGCCAGACCAAGCTGGCTAAGGCTTTATGGCCAGGAGTCCATTAGCTCGACTTTCCGACAAAGTTTGATTGCGCGAAGAGTGCAAAATTTCCGATTCTACGCGGAAACATGCCTTGAATTCAGTCCGGATAATTTTCAACAAATGGCCGGACTTACACTTAGATACAACGAAAAGAATCAGTATTACCTTCGTCTGAGTAGAGATGAGCAATCGGGCAGCAATGTGTTAGGAATAATAATCTTTAAAAAAGGGCGAATGGAAATGCCGATTTCACCGGAGATCATAGTAACAGATAACAGAATTTATCTTTCTGTCGAAATAGCAGACAGGGTTATCCAATTTTATTATTCAATTGACCGAAAAAATTGGCAGCCAATAGGATCCGAACTTGATAGTAAATTCCTGTCGGATGAAATGGCTGACCCTATGGGATTTACAGGTATGTTTGTTGGTCTAGCTTGTCAGGACCTGTCAGGAAAGAGAAAACATGCAGATTTTGATTATTTTATATATGAGGAAAGAAAATAATAATTTCTTACCGGATAGGTTGCTGTCAGGACCTTTTAAATAATAATGCTTGACGAAATTACGAAAATATTATATTATGTATTTATTATAATACTTAATTTAAGTAATGAATAAACAAACCTCAAACAAAAGATATCTTAGATTAAAAAATCTAAAAATGCATTCTCTACTAATTATAGAATGATAAAAAAGAGAAATACTATTGTAGTGTATAAAAAAAATCACTTGATTAACATATAATATATCTTTTAAAAATATTACCTTTTGTTTAAAGTCCTTTTTTTACAAATTAATCAATATAATTATCTTATCATTTAAGGAGTAAAAAAATGAAAGAAAATAAATCATTACATAGTATCTGCCGATGGACATTCAATGCAGGGAAGGGCGGTTTTGTCCCGGATGATATGAGGCCAGAATGGAATTCTAAAAATTTTAATACTGTCGATATGATTAAGTTGGTAAGAAATAGAATTGCACCGAGATTACCGGAAAATATAGAGTTAGGGATTGAAGTGCATTACGATAATGAGTTTGACGAAAAGAATAGCCCTGAAATTGCCGATGCCCTGGTAGATTCCAAGATATATCTGGCTATGGTAACTCCAGGAGCACATAAAACTTTTGCATATGGAGGTGTAGCTTCCTTGGATCCTGAAGAAAGAAGATCAGCAGAAGGATTCGGGGAAAGGACGATTGCTCTTGCTTATGGACCTCTCCGGAAAGCCTGGCATCCCGATTCTTTAAAATGGCCAACTTTTGTCCTTTGGAATGGTTCGTTTGGTTATGACCTTGCATCTATAGGAATTTCCCAAATGTATCAGAATCTTAAGGAGAGCATTGCAAAACTTTGCCAATATGAAGAAAAATTGGGAGGAAACCTCTATTTTGCCTTAGAACCAAAACCCAATGAAGGACATCCGGCTCTGCTGATTCCTACCGTAGCCAGTGCCCTGGTATTTTGGAATAAGTTAGAAGAAGAGTATAAAATTACTCCTAACAAAAAGGGAGTGAATAAAGAGTTTGGTCATTCAGAGATGATAGGGCTTGACCACGTTTATGATACGGTTGAAGAAATAGATAATCATGCTTTAGTTCATATGCACTTAAACAGTCAAGGTTATAATGACGGTATTATTCTTGGCGGACCGGGAAAATACGATATCGACCATGGAACAAGGGTTAACGGTATGAATATAGCCATAGCAGGTCTAATCCGTGATACAGGTTTTAATCGATGGAAAGGACACGATATGCAGGTAAGGCCATATGATAATGAAGAACAGGGAATCGACAGAGTGATTAGGAGTATACTAAGCTGGGAGGCATGTGCACAAGCAGCTCAAGAACTGGATAAAGAACAATTAATGAAATACCTTAACAACCGAGAAACTGCTAAAGCAGAAGATATTATGAGAGAAGCTCTGACAAATGCTCAACAATACTTTAACCGAATGTATAAAGAGTGATTAGTAAAAATAATAAAAAGTTATCTCAATAATTAATTGAACCATAATACTAAAACTAACTGCAGGTTACTATTAAACAATAGAAAAGAAAGGGGGGATGAATATTTTTAAAACATAAACTTGGCTAACACGATTATTACGATACAGAAAATATAGTTTTTGCTTTGGGTACTAGTATTACAAATTTTAATTTTAGGTTTAAAGGAGATTTTTATTATGAAAAAATATAGTATAATTTTACTAACGATTGTATTCCTATCTTTGTTAAGTCTGTCAGTTTTTGCTGCAGATAAGCCGATGATTGGCTTATCATTTTCTGATTTTACCCTTGAACGATGGGTAAGAGAAGCAGAAGAAATGAGTAAGTTAGCACGCAGTGCTGGGGCTGAGGTTATTGTCCAAGAGGCAAATCATGATCCGAAAGTCCAGAATGACCAGATTGAGAACATGGTGCTTCAAGGTGCTGATGTTATTCTTATTGTTGCAGAGGACGGAGCGGCTGCCGCGACAGCAGTCAATGCAGCTACAAAAGCAGGCGTGAAATGCATCGCCTATGACCGGCTAATCAAATCCCCTAATAATGCAGTTTATATTTCCTTTGATAATGTTGAAGTCGGGCGAGCTCAGGCAAGAGGAGTATTAGCGGTGAAGGATAGTGGGAAATTTGCACTTCTCGGTGGAAGCCCAACAGACAATAATGCTGTGCTGGTTAGAAAGGGACAGATGGAAGTTCTTCAGTCCTACATTGATAGCGGTCAGATCGAGATAGTTGCTGACCAGTGGGTACCGAATTGGGATACGGCTGAAGCACTGAAGATTATGGAGAATATGCTTACTGCCACAAATAATCAGATTGATGCAGTAGTCGCTTCCAATGATTCAACTGCACTTGGTGCCATTGAAGCCCTGAGAGCTCAAGGTTTAGCAGGAAAGGTCCCAATTTCCGCCCAGGATGCCACAGCAGCCGGTTGTAATGCCGTAGCTAAGGGAGATCTTAGTGTTACCGTATACAAAGATATAAGAAAACTTGTTCCATTGTCCATTGATATCGCTCTCAAGTTAGCAAAAGGTGAACCAGTAGAAGGACTGCAGGATTTCTCATTGGCTGAACTTACCGGAGAAAACTTACAGGGAACAGTGCCTTGTAAGTTCCTGGAAGTTGTAGGGGCGACTCAGGACAACCTCTATGAAGTCATTGTTAAGAGTGGCTATCAGTCATATGATGATGTGTATAAGGGTGTACCTGAAGCAGATAGACCTCCAAAAATCTAATAACGAATGAAGTGTACCACAGATTGAAAAAATCTGTGGTACACCTTCTTTAATATACCTGCACACGATAAAAAACCATCCCTTTAGGGGGGAGCAATCCTATTTTGAAAGATGAAATCATTTTACGAATTGAGAATGTAACCAAAGACTTTCCGGGCATCCGGGCATTATCTGATGTTTCCTTCAACATCAAAAAAGGAGATATCCATGGTTTATGCGGGGAAAATGGTGCCGGGAAGTCCACCTTGGTAAAGATTCTGGCAGGAGTTTATCCTAACAAAACTTATCAAGGGAAAATTTACTTTAATGAAAAAGAGCTGAAATTTACCTCTTACTCTATTGAAGAGGCAATCAAAGAAGGAATTGCTACCGTTTATCAGGAACCTGTTCTTGTCCCTCTAATGACAGTTGGGGAAAATATTTTTCTGGGAAGAGAACCGGAAGATAAAGGGATTATTAATTGGAGTAAACTATTTTCAGATACTAAAGAAATTCTTAATAAATATAACTTAGGTGTTCCTTTTTTTGCTAAGTTATCCACGCTAAGCGTAGGTCAGCAACAGATGGTTGAAATTGCTAAAGCTCTATCACAGAAGATTAAGCTTCTAATTCTGGATGAGCCTACTTCTGCTCTTACTGAGGCTGAAGTTAATTACTTAATGGAAATGCTCAAGAACTTGAAAGATAATGGAGTGACCTGTATATATATCTCTCATAGACTGGAGGAATTTTTTAGAATTGCAGATAATATTACCGTTCTTAGAGATGGTCTGGTAGTTGATACAGTAAGGACAGTGGATACTACCGAAGAGAAGGTCATTGCTATGATGGTAGGACGTGAAATGAAAAAAAGATTTCCTATTAGAGATTCCAAGCCTGGGGAAAAGATTTTGGAAGTTAAAAACTTATCGGTATCAGCTCAGAATAAAATGGTAATCAAAGACGTTTCATTTGATTTAAAAAAGGGCGAGATATTGGGGATAGCCGGCCTGATGGGTTCCGGAAGAACCGAGCTGGTTACTGCACTATTCGGAGAGTATGGGAATCAGATTGACGGAGAAATTCTTTTGGAAGGAAAATCCGTAAAAATCCGATCTGCTGAGGATGCGATAAAGTATAGAATCAGTCTTGTTCCGGAAGATAGAAAAGAGATGGGACTGGTATTAATACAAGAAGTCTATAAAAATATCTCCTTGCCGAATCTTAGAAAATTTTCTAGTACATTGAATATTGATAAGTATAAAGAATTAAAAGAATGTAAAAAATATGCTGATGATCTTAGCATTAAGACACCCTCTCTTTTTACCATTACAGAATCTTTAAGTGGAGGTAATCAACAGAAGGTAGTCATAGCAAAGTGGTTAATGTCAAATCCAAAAATTCTTATTCTCGATGATCCGACCAGAGGGATTGATGTAGGGACTAAATATGAGATATATAACCTCATAAACAAACTTTCAGAAAATGGTGTAGGCATCATTATGATTTCTTCTGAGTTAGAGGAAGTGCTTGGAATGAGTGACCGGATTATGGTTATGCGAGAAGGAGAATGTGCTGGAATCTTAAACCGAAAAGATGCAACACAAGAGAGGATAATGGCTTTAGCAACAAATCTTAAAAGAAGTTATAGGTATAATTAATGAAACAATTAAGTTTTATTGATAAAATTAAGAAAATTAAGATTGATATTAGAGCATATACACTCATCTTTGCTCTTATCATTATCTGGTTACTTTTTGGTTCTTTAACTGGTGGTATTTTCCTTTCAACAAGAAATTTTTCAAACCTTCTAAGGCAAATGACTATCATATCGTTCCTTGCCATAGGGATGACTCCGGTCATTATCACTGGTAATATCGATCTTTCTGTGGGATCGATGACTGGCTTTATCAGTATAATAGCTGCTTATCTACAAGCAATTTTGCTTCCCACATTTCTCCCCGGGCTATTTCCAGCTCTATCTGTCGAACTGTTAGGTATACTTAGTACAATTATAACTATCATTATCTGTCTTTTGCTGGGCTTATTAATTGGAATGGGTCAAGGCTATATTATTGCTTATGGAGGAGTACCGGCCTTTATTGTAACTCTGGGAGGAATGCTTATTCTTCGGGGAGGACTTCTTGCTGTTGCTCAAGGGAAAACAATCATTCCTATCGAAGATTCCCTGAGGTTAATGGCCCAGGGATATTTATCGAAATATCCGGGTATCATCATAGCGATCATTGCTATCATTATTATTTTTCTGGTTACTTTGCAAAGTAGAACAAAGAAGACACAATATGGTCTTAAAATTAAACCTCTTAGTTACGATTTAGTGGCAGCATCGGTGTTTTCAGCCCTTGTTTTAGCCTTCACTTTTATGATGAATAGCTATAGGGGAATACAGATCCCGGTATTAATTATGGCAATAATAGCCATATTGGTTACCTATCTGATGAATAA